>OMLO01005355.1_pt1 | contig 10771 bp, 3 predicted proteins | sample 1674811 | NCBI WGS metagenome assembly OMLO01 (sample SAMN06265003, study PRJEB25207) | coral metagenome | isolation source: Coral host | place: Mexico:La Bocana,Puerto Morelos, Mexico | collected 2008-11-13
GCGTAGAATATTTGCATTGCTTGGTAGTAGGGAATATAACGACATCCTTGGAAGGAGCCTCCAAAAAGAGTTTTGGATCAAAGAACGGAAGATGCACGCTGAATGGCACGATGTACTGAACCTTTTTTTTTTCCACGGACCGATGCACAGCATTCTGCGGATCATGCGCATAGATTGTGAATTTCAGTCAGCATTTTGGGTCGCTGCTTATTGCATGCAATGTCACCAGAAGGTGACATGTTGCACGGCAGGTACCGGTGAGAGCCGTTCTCTAAAAGAGGCCAGCATAAGACATCGCAATCAAGTCCTTTGGCAGCAGCTAGCGGAAGCAAAAGCTTCTTCTTCTTCTTCTCGGTGATGATGATGATGATGATGATGATGATGATGATGGTGGAAACGATCGAACAAAACAATAGTCCAGTAGTCTTGCAATGCCTTGTGTGGATAGAGGATCCAGCATTGGCGGCAATTGTCCTGTCAACTGTCACAGGATTCTAGCGTGCCTGGGGCTTCTAGTATGCTCGGTCTAAAAGAAGACTGGATCTAGGCAACACCACCAACTCTCTGCAAGAGGACTTGAGAAGTTGCACTTGGTGCTGGGAGACAAGTATTGAATTGTATGTCCAAGGGAATGGTCATATATCATATAGTTTCTAGTCAGATCTGAATATGTCATTTCAGGCTTCTTCAGACTCAAAGCTTTGTTCCTAAATCGAGGCGGAAGGTTTTCCATCATTTCCTGAAACTCTGAAGTTGCTTGGAACATGGATTTATCAAACAAGGACTTAAGTGATGGTTCTGATCTGGATCATTCCCAGACTTTTCACCCTTGCAGTCAAAATCTGCAGCAACAAACGACTGCCTAAGGCGCTACTTTCCTCAGAGGGAGTTATGAAAGCCTTGAGTTGCGCGCGGCACACCAACTCCACCTGTAGCTACCTTAGTCATTCAAACAGCATGTTTTGTGTGGTAGTTTCAGAGCAAAGATTCGATGTCTGTACTTAATCCTAGAATATTCTAGTTGTATATTACAGATTCATGATGCGGTGTTATTATTTGGAAATGTTTGGAAGTGGCCATTGTGGCCAAGAGAACTTTCAGTCAGGTGCAGTGAGTTCTTCTTCTTCTTGGGATTACAAAAGCGCCTGGGCATAAAACTATATGAGAAAATCCCATCCTTTAGATGCATGGTGATCATTCGGGATTAGCTTTTCAGCATAGCTTCCAGTCTCGAGTGCCGCAACATACTGGCCCCGGAGGGCGCCCTTAGTTCTTAAGGAAAAGTGCCGTCACTTGCGTGCTGCCTTGCACTTTTTGATGGTAAGCGGAGCCTGATCTGACGATTGGGTTTCTGCTGCGCTGCGCTTTTGGGTGCACCGCCTTTCGCGCTTTGCAATCAGTGCTTTCCTGCCTGTGGTGGCAGGCTGCAACTGGTCCATCCTGGACCCTACGTGGTTCCCAACTTTGCAGTTGGTTGAGCCTGCACTACGATGGATCTTTCTACCTCCAATGGCAATACTCAGGTGATCCCGAGCACTTTGAGGAGTATGTGGAGAGAAGCTGGGACTTGTTCTATGGCCGTGATGGCCAGGACGCACTTCAAACGGCGACCCCACTTCATCTGAGAGCACAGCTTACTGGACCAGCCTATGAAGCAGTTCGAGGCCTTGATCAGAAGAAGCTGAGGACGAAGGATGGAGATGGACACCCATTGCCGGGTGGAATGCAACTTTTCCTGGACACTCTGAAGTCCAGTATCGCCCAGGAGACGCCAGTTCGGGTTAATGAGCTCTTCTTGGCCTACTTCTACTCTCCGAATGTGTGGCGACGATCCTCTGAGACGATGGCTCAGTACATCATTCGTCGTGAGACTGAGCTGAAAAGGTTGCAAGAAGTGTCCCCAGAGACTACCATGAGCGACAATCTCCGTTGCATGCTGCTGATGATCTTCTCAGGCCTGGATTCAAAGGAACAGCAGAGCGTGCTTGCGAGCGTCAACAGCGAGTACAACTACAAGAAGGTGACTCACGCTTTGAAGATGCAGTTCCCGAATCTTATCCAGAGGCCCATTGTGAGGAGAGACTACCTTGGAGCAGCACGAGGTGGAGGAGGTCCGCAACATGGTTCAAGGATCCCATGGAAGGGACAGAGAAGATCGAAGCAGGTTCTGGCTGCAGTCACGGATGATGACCAAGAAGCCTATGAGATTGACGATGACGACGTCTTCCAGAATGAGGCGGAGGACTACTATGCCGATGAAGGTGACTATGACTATGAGGATGGCTATGTGAACTACTCCGATGATGAAGCTGTGGAGTCGATGCTCAGCGAGTTTCCGTTGGACCAGCTTGAGAATGAGAGCGTCGCTGAGGCCTTTGCTACCATTGCTCAACATCGACAAGGCTTCAAGAAGAAGACTTTTGGTAAGAAGCCTCATGGGGGTGGCACACCATCATCCTCTGGCTCAGTTCCCTTCAAGGCTTCCGGAGACATCACCTTCGACCAGAGAGCCAAGAACCAACGCCGTGCAGCCGTCGACTTCCTCAAGGGCATGACTCAATGCACTGCCTGCTGGCAGAAGGGGCACTGGGTTGGTGACCCCGAATGTCCAAAAGGGAAGGGGAAAGGAAAAGGAAAGAGCAGCTCGAAGTCTCCCACCAAGAAGGGTTCCGGCTCAGCAAAGAAGAAGCCTTCTACCAACCTCTTTGTGCTTCATGATGGGTTGGAGTCCGATGAGGAGAATGAGGTTGCCTACATCCAGATGTATGACATGATTCCTGCCGATGACAAGGCCCTTTCCGATGCTGCCGCCGTAAAGTATGACAAGGTCCCAAAGAATGACATGGTTTCTGAGAACCCCCTGGTGTCTGAGAACTTCGAGGGCACCAACGATGGTTTCACTGATGCCTTGACTGTGCCTGCAGTCATGAGAACCTCCGAGTGCTTTATGGTGTTGAAGGACACCAAACTTTGTGAACATGCGGTTTACAATGGTGGTGAGGAGAAGCAGTACCACAGAGGAGCAAATGGTCATACTCGTCACATCACTTGCAAACAGTGTGACCGGAACGTGATCATCGCCAGAAGGAAGGAGCCGATTCAGTTGTGGGCTTACTTGACCCAAGTGGCGCTCTGCACCAAATGGGGAACAGCTTCGAGAGCACGAGGCCTGGCTTCACATGTGGCCCAACTGTCACTTGAAGATGATGCTGAACAACGCCGACTTGATGCTGGTGAGAAGATGCGCAGAGAGAAGTCTTTGCCCTACACCCCGGACAAGATGAAGAAGTCCCAAGGTGCCTTGCCGAGCTCACCATCTTCAGAGACTGAGAGTTGGTCGTTGGTTCATCAACATGATGCCCCTGGTGCCTCGTCTTCATACCCTACTACAAAGACCACCGAAGGCCAAGATCGTCTATGAGGATGCTCCCAGGGCTTGGCTCTATGGCATCCTTCTGTCACCTGATGATGCACTTCCACAACTGCCTGAGCTCGATTCCGGCGATCAGAAGATCTTGCAACCTCTACCTGGAGATGATTCAGTTTTTCAACGTGGCCCTATGAGTGGACATGCCTTCCAGGAGATCGCCAGCCGACCTGATTGTGACTGGTACTGCAAGGCCTGCCTGAAGCTCGCACTCGATGGACAGCAAATGAGCCCAGAGACTTTCCGCTTTGTGTTCTACCTTTACGGTAGGCTGAACTTGGTCCGTGCCTCTGCCCTCCGGATGTTCAAGCAGGACAAGACAAACCTTCACAAGAGGACATCGGACCCTGACCAATTGGAGACAACACGCTCCATCATGATACCGCTCCAGTACGACATCGACAACCCCAACAGCATCAACACCCACTACTGTGATGTGATGATGGTTGAAGACAGTGCTTCCCATGCCTACATCCTTTCGCCTGAAGATCAACCTGGCTTAGCAATTTTGGATTCAGGTTGCACAAGAACTATGCATGGGGCAACCTGGTCAGATTCCTTTGAGAAAGCACTGTCCGACATTGGACTTTCACCCTTCGTCAAGTCCAAGGTCCAGAAGTTCCGTGGTGTTGGTGGAGAGACAATTTCAAGAGAAGTCAAGGTCTTCCCGATTGGCATTGGAGGCAAACATGGCGAACTCCACTCGGCTGAAACTCCTGGTGATACCCCTTTGCTTCTCTCGAGGCCATTCATGGAGGCCCTTGGGACAGTGATCGACCTCTACAACAGGACTGTGAGTTTCAGAGCTTTGGGAGTTCAGGATCTTCCTTTGATCAAGACAGCCAAGGGACACCTTGCCATTGACCTTCTCAATTTCAACACCGAGAACATTGGCGAACTTCGTGGGTTCATGAATGAGTTCCCTCAGGACTTGGGGAAGGCTGAGGTTGACGATTCATGGGCTTCGGAGCCAGCCATTTCTCATGAACCAACTCAACCACACCAAGAACTTTCACTTGTACCACAAGAACAATCTCAATCACACCAAGAACCTTCATCTGTACCACAACCTGAACGACCTCCATCGCAACAGAGTGATGAGACCGACTATGGTGCCTACGACCCAACTCTATATCCCTACCGCCTGGACTATGTGGATGACCCTGCCGACGATGAGGCCCGAGCTCACCGTGACTTCATCGAGATGCTGCGGCAGGATGTAGAGGGATATGAAAGAGAGTTTGGCCCTCTGCCTGAACGAGATGCTCTACTGGCTGAAGGAGACCATTGCGATGATGCCCTGGTTTTTGAGAGTTTTGTCCAGGAAGGCCTCTTCAGCGTCAGAAAGCTTACCAACAAGAAGGGAAAGAAGATTGCCCAAATGGATCAACTTTTGGACTCTTCCGAGCTCAACAAGAAGATGAAGCTCTGCGGCAACAACCTCTACTACCCCAGAAAGCCCATTGTTGGTAAGGTATGGATCAAGCAGATCTTTGCAGGACAGATGGGTATCACTGTTCTAGCAGCTTTGATGGGCATGATGGTTGGCACACCCTTGGACAGCTCCTCAACTACATGGGATGCTACCTCAAGAAATGCGATGAAGGCCATCCATCGGGACATGCAAATGGAGGATCCCTATGTCACAGTGATCACGCACCCTTGTGGACCTTGGGGCAATTGGTCGCGCTTCAACATTGCCAAGGGAGGTGCTACCGCTGAGACAGTTCTTCATCTACGAGAAGAAAGCCGACCTCTGTTGAAAACCGTCAACAAGATTGTCAAGGACAGGATCCGTGCCAAGAGGCATGTCTTCATCGAGCAACCGTTGGGTTCTGAGAGTTTGGAGGAACCTGAGATGGCTGATGTGAAGAAAATGTTGGATGAAGGCGTGCTGGTGATGATAGTGGTGGATGGATGCATGGTTGGATATGTCGATCGAGAGAGTGGCCTGCCGCACAAGAAGCCTTCCTACTACATCACTTCGTTGGTCACTGCTGAGGAAACCTTCAAGTGCTGCCGATGTTCTGGAGATCACGAACACAAACCACTCGAAGGAGCAAACAAGTTTGGTTCCAGAACAGCCCAGGCCGCTGAGTGGCCATCCACCCTGAACCGGATGGTCATCGATTGCATTGTTCAGCAATCCGCTGTGGAGAAATCTATCGACACTACTGCAGAGTCTGAAGCTTTCCCTGCTGAACGTCGACCTGCAGACCAGCCTGATGAACCCCCTTTGGCCAAACGGAGAAGAAGAAAAGGACGGGTAGCGATCTTGACTGACAACTACCAAGATCCCCCAGTCTATGTGAGACCTGATGGAAGAGGAGATGGACCTTATCCACAACCACAAGAAGGCTTTGACCCGGAGGCTGTTGTGGAGGATGACAGCAGCTTTCGTGCTTCAAAGGCTTCAGAGCGCGACCCGATCCTGAGTATGGGTGAAGGCCAAAGAAGATATGAGTGGCTTCAGATTGATGCTGAGATCCGAAAGATCATCAGGGATCTCCATGTCCAGTTCGGACACCCTACTGCTGTGACATTGCAGCGGATACTACGCCGACAGAATGCCAAACCTGAAGCCATCAGAGCGGCGTCACTGCTATCTTGCGATGCCTGTGGTGAGAGCATTCATCGTCGTCGACCTCGACCTGTTCGGCTTCCCAATAGGTATGAGTTCAACCGCCGCATCCTGTTGGACACTTTCTACGCCAAGGACAACCGTGGGGTAACCTATGCCTTCCTCAACATTGTGGACGATGCCACTGGTTTTCAAGTGGTGTCATGTCTTGGAGAACTACAAGGTCCCCCTGCTTCCCGAGCCGTGCTTCGACACTTCACTGCTGCTTGGACTTCGTGGGCTGGACTTCCTTACTCTCTACAAGTTGATCGTGGCAAGGAGTACATGGCGAAGTTTGCAGACTACTTGAAGGACTTTGGAGTGGAGCAGGAAGTGATGCCTTTGGAAGCTCCCTGGAAGGGTGGTCGTTGTGAGAAGGCGGGACACCTATGGAAGCAGATCTGGGTGAAAGTGGTCATGGAGTCCAACATCTGCAACATCGATGATGTCTTGACAGCTACTGGAATCATCACCCAGACCAGAAACAGTTTTCCGAGGACAAGTGGTTTCAGCCCCAATCAATGGGTACTTGGAGTGCCAGAACTTCGTCTCCCTGGTTCGCTGCTGGATGATGCTGAGGCCCAGAGGATCGAGGTTCTCGAAGCTGCCGAGGACCCACAGTCGCAAATGGCGAGGACACTGCAGATCCGAGAGACAGCAAGGGTCGCACAGGTGAGGATGGACACTGACTCACGTGTTCGACGAGCTCTACTACACCAATCGACACCTACAAGAGGACCTTTCCCTGTTGGATCCTACGTGTACTTCTACAAGGTTCAGCCACAGCCTCAGGAGTCACGAACTTTCAAATGGTTTGGACCTGGAAGGGTCATTGGTGTGGAACTTCGAAACCCTCGTCGACTTGAAGATGAAGATCCACCTACCGAAGGAGGAGCCCCTCATTCCTACTGGATCCGCTATGGTCCGAGTGTGGTTTTGGCCTCAGGTGAGCAGATGAGGTTCGCAAGTGAGGATGAGTTGCTGGCTGCACACACTGTGCCCCACTATGCCGTGGCAAACCAATACACCAGAGGAGCCAGATCTTTCGTCGATGTTAGGCCTGCTATGGGAGCTTTGATTCCACCAGCTGAGCCCACCAGCTGAGCCTGGACTTCCACCTGTACAAGGACCACAAGCACCAGCAGCAGTCCCAACTACTTTGCCGACGATTCCCGAAGTTGAACCTGCAGCACCTGGTGGAGACACAGAGATGGTCCCAGAGACACCTGCACCCACTTCACCTCAACCACCAGGCCATGAGTACTCGCCTACTACGCCTGACCTTGGAACGGCTGAGCAGACCGTGCTACCTCCACCTCTTGACATTGGAGATGAAATGGACCGACAGCTTACTGAGCTCGAACCCGATCCAGCTCCATCACCAGCCATCGGAACGCCGAGACCTACGCCTTTGGAAAGGGCTATGAGGAGCCCAGCACTACTCGATGGACATGGCCCAGTTCGTGCACGCGATGAGAGGCTGGAGCAACTCACCAGGCCTCATATCGGCCCATACTTCACTGAGACAGAGGTAGACTTTTGGATGGAGAATTGCCCAAGCATTGCGGAATCCGCCCAACGCATGAGGATCCTGGAGCTCGATGAGACTTTGCTTTATTCGAGCGGTTCTGATGATGGCGAGATTGACTATGAGGAGGCGATGTACAATGAAGGCAATCCCAAGTTGGTCTACCTGACTGGCAAGGCCGTTAGATCTGAGGTGAACTTGAAGTCACTGTCTGCCTCAGATAGATTGCTTTTCGATGAGTCAATGAAGAAGGAATGGGAATCCTGGAACAAATTCCAGGCAGTCAAGGAGCTCACAGAGGAGGAGATCAAGCTGCTGCCACCCGACACCAAGGTGGTAGGAACCAGATGGGTTCACGCCGACAAGAACAGCAAACCCCGTCTCATTGCCCAACATCTCGGGCGGAAGACTGGCAAGAGCAAGGAGCAGATTGAGAAGGAGTACCCCTTTCAAGCCAAGTCAAGGCTTGTGGTTCAAGGTTGCCAGGAGGATGAGACGGGCATCAGATCGGATTCGCCTACGGCATCACTCCTTGCCTTTAACCTGGTGATTTCGATGTCAGTTCTGCAGAAATGGACTTTGGCATCCTATGACGCTTCCACTGCCTACTTGCAGAGCACTGGAATCGACAGGCTTTTGATTTTGAAGGCACCAAGACCACCGCCACCTGGAGTCAGACCTGACTCCCTCTTTCAAGCCTTGGGAAGTATCTATGGTACCAAGGACGCTGGCAGGTCATGGTGGAAGAAACTGATGAAGGACGCGAAGGACCATGGATGGAAGCCTTCAAGCATCGAGCCTGCCCTCTTCATGCTCTATGAGGAGGAGAAACTATGTGGCATCATGGCAAGCCACGTGGATGACTTAATCACATGTGGAAGTGGCAAGAAGTTCGGCGAGAGCATGGACAAGCTGACCGTCGAGCTGCACCTGAAGAGGAAAGAAGGAACCTTCAGGTTTTGTGGAAAGAATGTCGTCCAAGATGAGGACGGGAAAGTGACCATAGAGCAAGTGGATGCAATCGAGTGCCTGGACTACTTGCTTGTGGAGAAGCACCGCCGCAAGACACCCAATGCCAAGCTTGATGAGGAGGAGAAGTCAAACTTCCGTGCTTTGATTGGGAGCATGGGTTGGATATCCAGGCAGACAAGACCTGATGTGATGGTAAACGTGAGTGTGGCCTCGCAATCTATGGGGTCACCAACTATAAAGGACATTGTGGAATTGAACAAGGCGGTGAAGATGCTGAAGGAGAGTGCTGAGTTCCGCTGGACTTTCCGGCCTTCCACTCTCAACCTCGAGAATGCGGTGATCTTCGTGTGCTCAGACTCGAGCTTTGCCAACCTGGACGGCCACAAATCTCAGTGTGGCTATGTGGTTGGATTGACTTCACCGGAGATCCAAGAAGGACTACCAGTGCCAATCTTGGTACTTGAGACTATCTCGAGTTCAATTCGGAGGGTGTGCAGGAGCACATTGGCGGCTGAAGCCAATGCCTTTCTCACTGGGTATGAGGCTGCAAACTACTTGGCCTCATTGCTCCGTGAGGTGATGCACCCCGCTGTTTCCCTTCGCACTTTGGAGACCGAGTTCGCGAAGAAAGAAGTCTTTGCCTTCACGGATGCAAAGAGCCTTGAGAGCACCATCAATAAGGATGCGGGACAACCATCGGACAAGAGAGTGAGGATCCTGGTTGCCCAAGTGAAGGAGATGATGAGAGAGGTTGGAAACCATGTTATCTGGGTTGACACATCCCAGATGCTGGCTGACGTTCTCACGAAGATTGGCTGCGAACGCGAACTACTTCTACAAGCACTGGAGCAAGGCACTTGGCAGCTTTTACCCTCTGCCGAAGCTTTGCGACAAAAGCAGCTGATTCGTGAGGGCAGGCACCGAAGGAAGGCGGCAAAATTGGCTGCACCTTCGACTGAGGACGGGTGAGAAAATCCCATCCTTTAGATGCATGGTGATCATTCGGGATTAGCTTTTCAGCATAGCTTCCAGTCTCGAGTGCCGCAACATACTGGCCCCGGAGGGCGCCCTTAGTTCTTAAGGAAAAGTGCCGTCACTTGCGTGCTGCCTTGCACTTTTTGACTATATAAAACTGGAGTTTCTGTGAACAGAGTCGCACCGGGTGTTGTTGATCCAAATATCTGATATTTATGGAGAATTTTAGTGCGGTTGGTTGGTGTTGCATTGAAGGTTATGGTGCAGTATTTGATTCCATATTTTCCAGGTCCAAAAAAACAAAGACAGCCAAAGTTTCACCAGTTTCATTTATTCCCCCCACCCCCGGGCCCCAATTTGCTGGGTTTAGTTTAGCAAGCCCGTTGCATCAAACGGGTTCATCACCAAGGTAAGGACAACACCTTGGCCTTGCATGGCTTTGGTGCAAAGATGTCGCCGGAAGTCTGGGTCAAGGCCATTGCGAAGTTAGGCACCGAGGCGCCGGCGTTTCTGCAGCAGCAAAGCTTCACAGAACAGGGTGCAACACCTGGTTACATGGCAGATGATGTGAAAGGAAAGGATGTCATGAAAGCAACATGAATTTATAGATGCTACTTATTATCTTTTTGAAATATTTATATTAAACTATTAGATTTACTTATATCATTGATATGTTTGGACTTCGAACAATAACTGACAAATAACCTATTGAAAAATGATGAAACATGCATCTATATGTTTTTGCCATTGTTTTTGCCGTATAGACTTTGACGCAAGGGTGGTTCAGATTACCATCAACTGTAGTGCTTTCTATTGTGTCCTGCCCATCTCATTTTGAATTTGACACAAGGGTGTTTTTACATGGTACACTTGTTTGAAGCTGTTGCTCAGTAACTTCCTTTTTGAATCTTGTGATTAGTTCGTTTGTTGGTCGGTCAGTGAGACAAGCTGCTAAACCACAAAGCAACTAGATTCTAGATTTATACCAGGAAACATCACAGCATATGACCACCAGCCGCCTGACAACCAGTCTATCTACATCATTTGTACGTGTTTTATTTAGGCGCTAACACATGTTGCCAGAACCTCATGTTTTGATTTTTGAACTCGCAAGTGATTTTGTGAAACTGTGCATGTTTTCTTTTACTTGCCAAGGAACTTGGTGTGACTTTCACTTTGATCTCAATGGTATCCAAGGTTTAACCCGTTCCCTGGCGACGGCTTTTTGGTCCTTGGACGCTCCCTCCAC
>OMLO01005356.1_pt1 | contig 10770 bp, 4 predicted proteins | sample 1674811 | NCBI WGS metagenome assembly OMLO01 (sample SAMN06265003, study PRJEB25207) | coral metagenome | isolation source: Coral host | place: Mexico:La Bocana,Puerto Morelos, Mexico | collected 2008-11-13
CCATTTATTCATATGAAAATGAGTTTGATTTGCATTTGAATGGGCACCAAGTCTCGCTTTGAGAAAGAGGGTTAAGGTAGATCATGGCCTATTTAGGTGCTCATTACAGGTAAACCTGTTAGAACAGATAGCGTAAAACTTTTCATCCATATAAGCTACGAATACCCCAGTATTTTAGAGATATTTTATGTTCATAAAAGAAGTTCAATAGCGAGATCATGTTACAAAATCGATTCAGTGTTAGCAATCCTTTACATTCTTGGTTTAATTTATGAAACCGAAAGTCCGTTTTACTTCTCATCTTCCAAACTGTACATTACTTTTAGTGATTTTTGGCACTCATTCTTTGTTAGGTGAGCACGAAAGATTCTTAGAAGAGGGAAGAGAGCAGAATATAAGAGCCAATAAACTCATCCTTTATCCAAATGCAAGCTTGGGAAATCTAGGGGACAGCTTGGCCCTAATTCGCTTGAAGCATGGGGTAAAGTTCTCACCTTTTGTCAGGACAGTGTGTCTACCCCAACCAACTGACGTGTTCTACGTTAGACCGGGCAAGTCTTGCGTTATAGCAGGGTGGGGGTCTTCAAGACGGGTAAGTGTAGCATAACTCAAACTACAATGATGAAAGCTTGTACAAGTCTGTATAATATCCAAGGCACTCCGACAACGCCGAAATACCCTAGAAATAATAATAATAATAATAATAATAATAATAATAATAATAACATAATAATAATAATAATAATAATATTAATAATAATAATAATAATAAAGGATGCAAGGCTGAACGATAACACCTAGTCCTACACCTTCTCCCGAGCTAGCCTTGTTTTTAGGCGCTTTGGGATGTACTAGCCTGCGTCAAAGATAGTGTACTTCGCCTGCATAGACCGGAGGAAAACTTTATCCTGGCTTTAGAGACGTCCGGCTACACCAAGGCTAGGAGGTACTGGTGCGTTTCTTTTATTTAGTCTTAGAACAAACGAGTGGTAAATACAATGTAACCGGATGTCGGATTCTGGTGCACGTTTAATTTGCTTTTATCTCCTCCTCCTAAAAAGTCAAGGTTAAGGACGTTAAAAGTGATCTACTTTGTAGAGGGTCAAGAAAAACAATTACCCCGCATGTAGCACGGACGCGGACGTGGCGTATGTGGACCGCCCAGGTGGCTTGACGCGCATTTTATCCTTCATAAAACCACGCGGAACGACTCGCGTGGTAACATTCTATCCGCAGAAGAATTGGATGCCATGTCTTTAAATGATATGAGGATTACCTTGGAAATAAGGCTATGCGAGGGGTTACCTATTTTATAGCTGTTGCGTCTTTCATGATTTCTCCAGGTTTCTCCGGACGATCTAGCAGCGCCTCCAAATGCCGTGCTCCAACAGATTAAAATGAAGTTCGTATCCCGCAAGGATTGCCGTGAAAATGCCACCAACGCTGCCGCTATAAATGAGAAAGTAGTCTGCGCTGGTGACTCTAGAGGAGAGAAGGATGCCTGCAAAGGAGACAGTGGTTCGCCTCTTGTGGTACGTTGAAAGTAAAGCACTTGCAAAGTTAACAGAAGTCTGTGAAGGGATTTTTGTAAAGGTAGCTAGGAAAATACATCTCCGTCATGTTTTTGCCCACCGTTCGTAGTAAGGACACTATTCAGAGGGTCTACTTTTGCGCTGCTCTGCATTTTTTCTCCTCTTAGTGAGATCTATGAAACTCTGTTACCAAATTTGAAACCTGCTTAAACCCTAACAACTAACGACACGGTTTTGCGTCGCCTTTTGAACGATTTGGTGTTTGCCCGACCATGCGAGCCAAACCTAACCTTCGTCTATTGATGTTGGGCATCATTCTTGTCAGTTTGATTCATAATACTCTTTACGTCTCGACAGGTCAGACGTTCTTCGGATGACAGCTGGGCTGTGGTAGGTTTATCGACCTGGGGAGAGGGTTGTGCAACTCAAGGAAAATACGGTGTGTACACAGAACTGAAAAATCACATACGCTGGATTCAACGACGAATTAGGCCGAGGAAAAAAGACAAAGACCAGAAAAGAGATTAACGAGCGGTGCAACTCCAATCTCCGCTACAATAGTACTGTACAATGTATTTGCTTGTAGATCTAACGAAAAAGAGATCGAGTAAAACCCTGGCGCTCGCAGTGTAAAGTTAACGCTTTTTATTTGATAACTGATGAGGAGAACGACTATTAGGTGAGGAGGAGTACATATTTTGCGTTTTGCGTCAGTATATGCCTCATCAAATGCTATATTAGTAATTCTTTAACATATGAACAATGCTTGCAGTCAGTTTCCATCTTAATCTGTCATTCGTTTTGTAATATTTAGGTTTGTGTTGAGGTGCGTCGCTTTTTGACAACCCTGCGAGGCTTTTTCAGAGGCCATTACCGTGAATTACCGATCATGTCGGCGCCTGCCCTGCGTGACCCAAATCAAATTGTAGTATACCGTCTTGCTAACTAAGTAGTCAGTTTAGGCACCAGGAAGTATGCTGTGCTCACTGTAGTTCAATGAATAAGAAACGATCTCTCTTGGACTCCAATCGAGCAAAAGCTATTATTATACAGGAAGCGGAGGGTACCTGCGTTGTGGCCATATCATTGATGGTCTGAATGGTACCCTTTGCAGCGGCAGTGTTGTATTGTTCACAATATTTGTTCTCTTTTCTTATGAATGAAACTCAAAGTAATAATGTCGCATATCTTAAATGAACTATTTTTCAAACGAAAATCCGCAAACTGCGCCAATTATGCTTTTCTTTTAGACATTTAGCATTCTTGAACTAATAATACCCACTCATGGTAACGAAGATGACGATAGAAGATGATAAACGAGAAGTAAGACACCTTAAGTAACAGACCAATCATCTTCAACGGACCTGACCTGACAAAACAGACTGCCGAAGACTTTTCACTTAACTCTGAAGATGACTTCCGCTTAGGTTGTGGAAACTTCAGTCACCAACAACATTTTAAAGAACTACCCTAACCCATATGACCACACTATACGAACAACAGTTTGTCAATGAGATAAGATTGTTTTATTCAAATCTGCTTAGATCGTTATTCTATCCTCTGAGCGGCAGTGAATGCTGACCTTGAGTTGTCTGTAGTGCACTAGATCACACGAGGACAAGCACGTCCCGCTATGGTGGACACCAAGTACGTTAACTGAAATCACAACAGTTGGGTTCTCATCATTATCCCCAGACGGTTTGCTTTGATTGCTTTGGAGGTTACCCGTTATCCGTGTTCTTGTGTACTAGAGCTTTGTGACCTGTGCTCTATGACCTCTATCCAGACGGTTCCAGCTAGCATACACTAGAATCCAATGATAGGATATGACTTTTCTTTGTATCCTATGGGAAAAAGAGGAAAGAAAACTACGGTTCATATCCGTTTTGTAAATTACTAAAGGCAAGAGTAAACATGCAGGTGGTGATTTCGAGTTTCTTTACGAGCTTTAAATTTTTTGTCTCTTAACTTACTTGAACATATTTAGTCATAATTCTAAATTTGCACACACTTGACCGGCGTTTTGAACTGCTAGGATCGCTGTGGGTAGTAACCGTGGGTAACATTGGGTTACTGGGACTTTCGTCCTACCAATTGATGCCGCTGACTTTATAAATTCGAGCAAAATGAACGTCGCACCTTTAAATCGGTTTTTGTGAAATAGGAGTGTGGGAACCTTACTATCTCTTTAACTCAGGGTAAATAAATATTAAAAAAGCCACCTCATAAGCTTCCAATGCTTCCGTAGTCATAGGCCGGGCTTGCAGGACACTTTATCCAAGTCTCAAATCCTCTCGATCTTCGAAAAGAGCACTATGTAAGTCGATATATTCAATAGATTGGATGATGTAATTTAAGAGTTTTCATTGGTTTAGTCATCATGGTATATGGGCCATTTTACTATGGTCTACAAAGATGTTAAGCGTACGCTTAATTTTTCTATATTGTATTCGCAATGTAGGTTCGATTACCGGCCGCTACCAGCTTCTACCCTGAAGGCACTCTCGGGGAGCGGACCGGACTCAAGAGAGCGGCCGAAATCTTGCCTAGCCACAATGAAGTTTTTTTTTATCATTTTTTTCAACAGTGTACCCATAATAATTGTTTGCATTGATCTTGCGTCCGCTGAGCAAACGCAATCAAAACGAAGGCAATTGTGCACATGACTACTCTGCTTGGGCAAGGCCAGTTTACGACAAAATTTGGAAAGTATTCCATACTCTGAAATATCATAAGGCAAACCTATATAGCTACAAGAGCCAAAAAAACTTACTTTCCACTTGAATCACTAAACTTCTTACAAATCATTCTGCAATCTTGAATGTCCTGCCGTACATGTTCTAACAGCGCCTCATGCTGTTTGTTCAGTTTTTGAAAGAAAGTTAATCTCTTTTTTATTCTGTTTGTCGTGTCCTCGTTTATACAGTTTCTGAATGCATCAAGCCTGAGCTTCTCTTTCTCTATCAACAAATCTTGCTGTCTCTGTGCCTCGCGAAACTTGCTCAGTAAGCCCAGAATCTTCTCACGACATTCTGTTCCTTCGTCGCCGTTCTTTGCTAGCTTTTGCCAGTTATGTACCTCGGTCCGAACTTGTACCTGCGAAAATTACAAAATATCTTTTGTTGGATGAGATAGCATTTGACCAGCATTGCAAACTGAACCTTTTCTTGGACGGAACTGAGCTATAAAGTCAGTGGGAGCTGGTCAGTTGCGAGTTGAGGTGAGACTAATTACTCGGTTTTGAGCTCGTCTCAAATTGCCTTTCTTACTCACCTTGTATGACATTTGGAGACTTCAGACTGCAGAATACATTTAGGACTCAATATAACTCAGGTTAGCCTGAATAACACTCAGGCTAATCTGTTTAAGGCTAGCTATGGATAATGCAAATGGAAAATGATTTGAATCAAGCATAAAATACTTGCACTAGTGCATGTGCAAATCTACGAGAAAAACATTTACAATTCTAATCTCCTTTCGTTCTACTTTAGAAGATTGTTCACTCGCAGAAATTCTAAATTTGGAGAAACAAGCCATGGTGTTTCAACGAACATAATGTCCAGATCGGGAATGTATGTGGGCTAAAAGTTATGTTCATCCTAATCATCTAATACTTTATGAGGAAGTGAGAATTTAGTTTAATGTACCTGTAAGATTTTCTTCTGTTCTTGATAATGCTGGCAGAGCCTGGTGAAGTGTTCAAACTTGTAGTCCGGAGGAGATTGTTGATTGGGGATAGGCTATTGCAAATATAAAAAAATTACAACATTTAAATTGTTCTTGCAACGGTAATCAGGTGAACTTATGCAATTTTTGGAAGATTCCTTTGAAGGTATCTTGTCCAGATTTCTAGAAACGAAAGTAAAAACTAGATTGGCTAGAACTGCGTCACAATGTGCTCAGAATGCAGCTGGTAGCGATGACCTTAAAAGGTTATCGTTTCACCGTGGGACGCATAAGGCCTTGCGAAATAGTCCTATGTCGTCTTGATGCAGTTTAAGTGAACTACGAAACACCAGTGCAATTACGCAATTAATTTAGGCAGATCTCCTTTAAAAAAGCCAACTTCACTAAAAGAGATTTAGAGAAGCGTCCTAACAAGAGTAAAGTACTTGAATGACTACGGATAAAGGATGTAGATGCAAGCCTATGTTAAGGCCTGCAACTCAAGACCTTGTTTAAATAATCTGCACCAAGTAGTTCAGAACGTGTTGTAGAGAGGAAATTAGTTTATTGTATGTAGACTACATAACTTACTTTTAAAACTCGTGATTAGAATGTGCCAGGATACTAAGGAAAACTTACCAGTGAGAAGGTTATATCACATCATTAACAACAAAAATCTCAAAACACAGACATTAACGTTACGACACACTTGAAACACCTGTCCACACAACATTGATGGAAGCTGTCTTCTCCTTGTCTTGTCATTGGTCAGTTAGTCAGTCAAAGAATAAACATGAAAATGGCTGCAACACACAACTTGAAAACACACATTAAGTAACAAACAAAACGAACACATACAGCTTAACGATAGCGTCCTCAGAGTTACTCTCGGTTTGATACCATGGAGGTATTTCACAACCCTTTACATGAATTTTTTTAAAAAGGTGATATGTGTCGAGTTCAAACCAGCTTGTTTTGATGAATGGCGAGATATTCCACTAAATGTATTCCGGAGAACTAATACCAAAGGTCTGCAGCAGCATTTCAATATTCAATGCCTAGAAGTTAAGCTGAAATAATGCTCTTAAGACTGGTTTTCACTAGCGTATAGTCATAAGCCGAAATACGCAGACCCAGTAAGACGTTGATAATTAGCGCCTACACTGAAAAAACAAATAAACTTAGTGCCTTTGCTGCTTAAACCTTTATTAAAAACGTTTGCGGTAGTAGAAACGATCCAATTTTTAGAAAATTTTCTCATATCAGTGGCAGGTTACAGTTCCTTAATTGCACTCGCATTCATACGTTTACCTACGCTAATTCTAGATATTAAGTTTCTGAATGTGAGACAAGCCGTATTTATTTCCGATTTTGGTTTGAGTTCAAAAATTCAATTGTCATATAAACAGTCCGTAACTAAATTACCATCAACTTCTGTAAACCTATAATCTAAGGCCCAACTTTCAAGTAGAGCTTGGACTGGAAATGGCTTTCGCAAACTGACACTCGAGAAAATAACGTTAGTTATTTTATGCTGATAATAATCTTGACAAATATCGCCATGTGAATACAAAAACTGATTGCGAAGAAATTTTTAAGGGTTACGTGGGAGAGAAGCCTGGCAAGCCATAACATTGCAATAATGAAATTGCAATAAGAAGGTTATGTGGAGTTTAGCTGGTAAAGTGAACAATATTTTGAAAGCTAACCAGGCACTAACCGTCTTGTTGTTTTGTTTTACTGGTGGCAGCGCAGGTGGCTTATTGGCCAACCCCACAGAGCTCATTGTAGTTCCCATGGCAACCTGCTTTGGGCTTGGTTTCAGAAGTGTTTTCCTCTCAAAATGTTTCCTAAAATTTAAAATGCAAAGTTATAAGAATTTTTTTTAAAATTAATTCAGTGATAATTTCTATAGCTGTATTATGATTTGAGATTTTCGCTGATTATTCTGCACGAGAATTGGTCTGTGGCTTGCATGTCTGCAGCCTTGTGAAACTCGCAAACCTGACACCTGCTTTGGAATTAACGCTGGGGCGTATTTTAAGTTCTTGGAAAATGGCTAATTGGGGTACGTTAGGGGGAAAACCAAGCTTTACTAGCTAGTTGTTAGCGAATTCCAGAAAATATTAAAATCTACAGGTTGCAGCCGTTATATATCTCCTGGAGGGGTGTTGCTGAATACTCAAGCAGTGTAAGAACTTTTTCTACATGTCAGAAACATAACAAGGACTTCTGTAAGATTCGATGGGATGACAGAAAGTGAACGTTTACAAAAAGGATAAGATACAACTATTATAAAAGCCAAATACAAGATTTAATCTGCACGATCTCGCTCCAGATGCGCAAGGAATTTTTGCGCGAGTTTTAAAATACCAACTAAAAAGAAAGCTGACCAGTCGATATTTAATTGTAGGATTTACTTACCTGAGTATGTCAGTGTAGTTGGTCGGATCTATACCTCGATAGTCGTCAGTTGTTAAAACTTCGCAACGTGCAGGTCTTGCTTTGCTCTGGGGTTGAGTGTTAGTGTTTTGCGGCAGTTCTTCTCTATTCAAGTCGAGCGCTTATTTTCCGTTGTTATAGTTGATAATTAACTGTTTGCTGTGAGGTTTGGAAACTGTATAGACGCACCAACGCAGTCTGCTGATGTTAAGTCATTGTGTCAAAGACGTGCGGTATTGACGGTAAAATAAATACGCCCTGTAGTGTCAGACATATGACACCACATGGGCAATATATGATTGCTCTGATATTTATTCTATTAGAAGTTTATCGAGAAGGGCGAGCCTGTGTCAGCGGTATAATGAACTAAGGTGTGGCTTTCTGGCAGCCAGCCGATTTACAAGCAGTCGTTCATTTTTAGCAGAAAAATAGCACAGTTAATTTGTTCTCTGTTTACTTAGACGTAAGGAAGTGCAGACAATGAAACAAAACAACTGCGCAATTTTAATTAATCTCCTTCCAATCTTGTTACATTGTCAGGTAAACAGGTGTTGAGAGCCGAAAGAAAGACATTTACACTTCAGTAGGTTGCCAATTTTCGTAACATACTTACAGCAAATAAACTGCTATATTGCAACCTTCGAGCTAGGAACGAAACGGAAAAGAACACATTTATTCACAGCTTCTCGTTATTTTTTGTTCTCTGTTACGAACTGTTCTACTACAATTCTTATAAGCTAGTTACATGCATGGATGAAATATGTCAAGACCAAGCTTGAATAGTAAAATAAAATGTGCGAATTTGGTGTGTCGGAACATAACATGGAGGCACAGGGACGTAAATGTAGGTGACAAGAAAGAACTAATGAGATATTGTGCAGTGAATAAAACACCAACTGTCCTAACCAAAGTATAAAGATGATATTTTACGGAACGTTTTATGGTGCAAATGAATACATAAAGGATCATATATTTGAACTGCGGAGAAAGATGTGAATTTCAAGTTGTGATTGATCATCGCAGTTATACACACAACTTAAGCAGTTGTGAAATTAAAGCCTGAAAGAAAACTCAGGCCTGAACGAGACTAGCTCCTAGATGGCTTGACAGCTCAGTCGGTAGAGCACTGCACCGATATCACGGACGTCATGGGTTCGAAACTCGTTCAGCGGCCTGAATTTCTTTCAGGCTTTAATTTCAAAACTGCTCAAGTTGTGCGTATAACGGCGATGATCAGTCATAAATACATGTTTTATGGCTTTTGGTAATGAATCCAAACCGTTTTTCCTTTGACAAAACTATCCACAATTGGGATCTGATAAATTTGCCGCAGACTCAAGCACTCACGAAAAGGGGAAATGGTGTCTTAGTGCAAGTTGTTGTTATCTCAAAGAAGACCGCTTGAGCTAAATACCGTACTGACACGGCTCGCTTTCCATTTCTATGGTAAACCGGTTTTTCTGGTGAGAAACCAAATGGAAAGGGCCTTTTACTGGAAATTGTTCGGAAAATTTGGAATACTTTCAGGTACTCTTTTTCTCTCGTTTTTCAGTGCCGGAATGATCAGAAAAGCACTGTGCCATTTGCTTTTTCAAACTATTCGCATGATCCTTTATGAAATACTGACAGTAGTTTAGGTGCGAAATGAAATGAAACAAAACAGTCCTTTCCACTGAAAGGTTTTCAAATGCTATCAGATGGTACGCATTGATCCCGTTTCACTTTGTTTGCTGAGCTGATTTGTAGTGTTCCACTGATTTAGTGAAAAATTTTCACAAGAAAGCGCCCCTGAATTGGTTTTGCCCACCTGCTCTAGCTTCAATTTGATTGGTTGTTGTTAAAGGCAGTTTGATCCTAAAGATAGCGCAAAACTTGAAATCGAAAACAATACGAAACTTGCTTTTTTTCTCAAATAATTTAGAGCAAAAAGTTAAACAAGGTTAGGAGCTTTTAAAATTTGGAGTAATTAGACATATGTTTCAATTAGGTTAAAATAAATTGCTTGGTTAGTGGATTGCACTGAGTTGTCGCTGTCAGTAAATTGCGCAAATCCATTAACTTAATGGTTCATACTTTGTAATCATCTGCGCCGACTCGTTGGTCAGTGTTCGCGATGAAGTCTAGAAATGCGATAGTTGTTCTCGTTAGAGCTTGAAAGTTTACTTACGGACCCGCTTTGTCACTTTTATCATGGGAATAGTTATTTCGTTTTGCTGGAGAGTTCTGCACAGGATTCCATTTAGAAAGGAAAAACAAACGGAGACAGAACAACAGAATGTGACCGTTTCAAAACCAACGGTAATTATATTTGTGTCAAGAGTCGCTTGAGCTCTAGTACGGCTCAATATGTGGCAGTTGCACCTAGCTCCATTGAGACAACTTTTTTTGATTTCGAATGAACTTGGGAGCTAAAAATTAAAAACAGCAAGAACCAAAACTTGCAGCCATAATATCGGATTTACCGTCAGCAAGGTTTCGTTTGTATGACAAAAATATTCTAATTGACTTTGGCTAGCAGTTTACATTATAAAACTTTTTTAGTGAATTTTCTCTTGCATTATTCTAAGCATAGATTTGCAATAATTCCAAACTTTGTTTTGTTTTTTTTCCTGTTGGCGTAAAAAAATAATGGTCTCGGTCTAAAAGAAGACCTCGGAAGGTGTTAGTTTTCGTTTTAGAAATTAGGATTCAATTCATATTTTACATCAGTAGTTAACATTTGGTAACATTTTCTTTCTGAAAATACTTCGTTTACGTAAGATTGAGCAACATTTACAATCGCTCAGAATTTGAAGCTAAATTTCTATCCGTCATCCTTTTTAGCCTTCAGTACGAGCCTCATTTGTTTTGGGTATCAGTTCTCATCTTTGATTTTTTTGATGCCTTAAATCATTCATGTCAAATTATCTTTATGTCGTCTAAAAGTAGACAATTTTATTATTGCCCTTCAACCACTGCCAATCGAAACTGGTGGCTTTATTGGTGCACGGGAATAAAACATGCAAATCGGCAAAGCAGCAAGAATTGAAATGGGATCGGACTAGCTTCCGAGAAAAAAACACTTATCGACAGAGAAATAGAAAAACCTTTAGGATTTGCAAACAGTCATCTTACACTCTTATTTTGAATG
>OMLO01005357.1_pt1 | contig 10770 bp, 5 predicted proteins | sample 1674811 | NCBI WGS metagenome assembly OMLO01 (sample SAMN06265003, study PRJEB25207) | coral metagenome | isolation source: Coral host | place: Mexico:La Bocana,Puerto Morelos, Mexico | collected 2008-11-13
AAAAGATGGTACAAACATGGGGTGACTGCTGCTCAGTCACAGGGTCAGCAAAGTTCAAAACCCCTGCCAGGAGAGGGTTGCTGAGAAAACTCATGTCACGGTGATGTTTTTCCCGCCGTATCTTGGGGTGTTCTCGTCACAACCGGCCCAAATGAATGCAAACGAATTTTTTGCGGACCAATCATTCAACAGAATGCCATACAATTTTTGCATCAATTTTGATCTCTCCAATAAAGGTACCCTCTCGATAACGATCACATCCCACCGAACAACAAAAGGTAGCCTCAGTTCAATGCCCCCTTGGGCATCACCGGTTTCATGACCAGATTTCTTAGAGGTTTCAAAAACCCGCCTAACACAAGAAATGCTGCAAATCTTTGCTCCTCATTGAGCATGCGCATGGCCACTTGTACTGCCCTTGCTTGCCCTGGTGCGCCCACGAAAACATGTGGGTACGGGGCGCGGAGCATGCTATGAGTTGACAGGAGTTGTTCCTAGATTTCTCTGACAGGGAGCTAATGGTCAAATCCAGTCATCGAGTCATCTTGCAGGCAATGGACCTTGCTGAGACATCTCCTATTTTTCATAGGATCCGCCCTGCGAAAAATTAGGCGACCAAAGGTACCTGAAAACCAAGTTTTTTCCCCGAAAGTTTGTAGGATTGAAAGAAAAAACTAGGGACCCTGGATCATGGATCAACCGGCTAAGACAGGACCCTCAACAATGCATGCTTTCGAAAGGTCAAGAAATCTCCTCTTGACAAAGTGACAAACGAACCCTGGGGAACATGTTTTTCTGGGTGAACCATGGTCCTTTAGCTACCTTCCAAAAATCATCGAAGTTTGGAATAGAACTTTCTCAGTTTTCTTCTTGTTGGTTTCCATCTTCATGTTTTTTGGGGGGGAAGTGGTGTCTTTTTTTCACAAACTTTTCGTGCTGGAAGTCTCAAAAAACAACACCATCCCGAAAACAGCCTGTTGAGGAAGGTGCGGCATAACCCGCCTGGTCATGGTGGCAGATTTGTGGGGGCCAACTTAATTTATGGGTTAACCAACCAAAATGACTGGTCAACCTACCCCCGCCCCGGAGCTACCCAGCTCAGAAGGCGAGAAGGGAAACCAAGGTGATTTTTTTAGCCCCAAAAAAAGGTCTTATTTCTGGAGGGGGTGCGAAAGAGGGGGGTAGGTTGACTTTACAATATCTAGGACTAGTTGGTGGTTTCAATCCGTTTGAAAAATATTTGAGTTGGATCAGTTCCCCAAATGATCTGGCCAAATTATAATATTTCACCGCCATCCTTCTTCTGCATGAGGCCCGCTGCGAGCACAACCCCACGCATGTGTCCTGGTCTTTGATTTCGTGAGACTCAGTTACCAATTATTTGTAAATTGGCCCAAAAAAACTCATTGTCTGATTCTGTTTCCCCAATTTGAGGCCACAGATTCACACCAGAAAATCTGCCATGCATTGAAAAATATCGCTCCATTGTAGAAGCAACTTGTTGTTGCATTGGAAAGCCAGGTCTGTAGACAAAGCCTCTGCCTTGGTTGGTACTGCCCATACGTTGTAAACTGCAAGTTTGTCCCCTTTCGAGGCCACTGAAGAGTGCACCGTTCAAGTCTTTGTTGACCTTCTGTGCCAACCAGAAAAACGATTTAGGCGCGTGAAAAAACCCGTAGCCATTGTTTCGCAACTGATTGATGTCGAAAGTCATATGACCCGTGTTCGGAATACGTGTCGGAATTGCCACCTGACGGTCGAACATGAACGACAGCGCCAGTTCCGTCCATGTTATCCCCGACCTTCCTACTTCGTCCCTTGTCGGCGATGACCACTCAATGTCTTGCCAGAACTGCAACAAATGTGATGACATTTCGTTTGTCCATTCGTTGTCCAGCGGAATATCTTCGTCCCAAAAGATTTCTTTGTGGAAGAATTGCTGCGGCTTGTAGTTTGCAAAGACTTCAAAGATGGATTGTCCCACATGTCCTAAAAAAACAGGAACTGCCGATGTGGGAGCTGTCACGTCTTTCTCGCCCATTCGTGTTTGCAACTGATGAAGTTCTCCCAACATTTGGTAATGTTGTTTTTTCCAAGTGATGGTTCGAATCATTTCGTCCGCTTCTTTCGTCCACTCCTGTACCATTGGTGGGTGAAGTTGGAAATTCGCAGCCTTGGCCACTTGGTCCACAACCTCGTTGCCCAATGCCAGAAATGGTTCTTCTGTGAGTGAAGTGCCGTCGATCCATGTATGTGATTTTACCTTTAAAACTCTGTGGTTGCCATGTTGATTCGCCTGAAAAAGCTGACTCAAAAGATCAGAATTTGCTGCAAAAAGAAACTCGTTCTCGTTTGATGCACATTTTACCTTTTCCCAACTGTCCAAAGCATACTGGCTGTCTGTCACCAAAATGCTCTGTTGGAGTTGCTGTTGCAAAAAAATCATTGCTTGTAGCTCTGCCCGATCGATTGTTTGCGCCCCATGGCATCGCCCCGTCCCTATGGCTGCAAATTGTTGTTGAACTATTTGTTTATCATGACTATTACTAAGCACAAAGTTACGCTCTTCTGGTGTGTTTGCAAGTGCCCATACTAAACCCCAGGCTGCTAGACTTATTGCTGGTGTCTCTGGGTGAATGCAAGATCCGTCTGAGAAGAAGGTAGGTGTTATGCCTAGATCAATCTGTGCCTGGATTAGACGAGATATATTTTCTGGGATTTCTGACACAAGTTTTTGGTATTGGCATACCTGCAAGAAGTCATTGGTTGGTGATGCAAACACCACTGGAAGTTCGGTGTGAATGCGATCATGCTCCTCCAGTGTTGCACGCAAGTTCGGATATTGGCTCCAAACATCTTCTGTTGCTGGACATTTATATGTTCGATGTGCCTTATCGTCAAGTGCTGCACAATGTCTGCATGTGCCATCTGCATCTGACGTCCATTTTTGTTTCTGTGATTCTAATTGGTAGGTGGATGAAATTTCCCTCAAGATACCTCTCTGCGTCTTTGGGGGTACTTTTGAAAGAAGATTTACAGTTAACTCTCTGCGGATTAACGGTGCCCCTGCCAATGCCTTTCTTTCAGTGAAAAGTGGAATCACATCTCTTAGCCAATCTTGTGCCAAAAACCTTTTTATATCTTTCCAGGGCGCCTCAAGAATATGTAGTTTTACAAGCCCTGCAGTATGTAGAAACCCGTCTATGTCTATGTTCCAACCAACCCGTTGGAGGTAATTCTTGAGCGCAGATGCCGGTCCACGCACACTGTGAGATTTACCTGTGGAACGTGTTGTTTGCCACAAAAAGGATTTTTGTTCACTGCTTGCTAGATGAGCCAAAAACTTTCTTGCTGACCTAAGTGCTTGTTCGATTGCATAAACTTCTGGGTCCACTAGCGTTTTACTGGCCAAGTGTGTTGCCAATGTGGCAATACCTGGTTTATGGTGGTGTACCAATGCTTGTGCTGCTGCAACTCTAAGTTGATGAAAATGATCTCTACCTAGTGCACAGTTTTCCACCGCGTAGAATGCTAATGGCCACACCGCTGATTGAATAATTTTGGCAACGATGGGTACTGCTAAGTTTTGCCTATAAAGTTTCTCAAGGCGTGTTTTAGCTTTAGCCAATCGTTCTCTTGTGGTTAGAAGTCGCTTAATGGGTCCATAGTTTTGTACTACACCAAGGTCTACTGATGCTTCTAAAGGTTGCAGCTGTTGTCCTTCTGGTAGCTGTCTTTGTCCAATGTCCTTCCATTTCGCCAATTGCGATGTTTTGGTACACCAGACCCAAGTTTTGCTCCAGTCTATTGGGACTTGCATGTTCTCAAAGTACCGGATGGTTCGGATTAGACTGTCCTCGTGTGCTTGAAAATCTTGCGATGACCATGACAGGTTATCTGCATATGCTTTGGATTTAATGCCTGTATCACGAAGGAGTTCTACCCAAGTTACCGAAATTGCTAACATTGCTACTATTGATGCTGCATCTCCCTCAGCTACTCCAGTGGTGCATGGAATACGATCACTGATGTATCCTCTATGGTCAAAAAAGCGGCCAATATTATTTAGAGAATGAAACCATTGGTCAACAAATTTAGCTGGCGCCCCCATGTGTTTCATCAATGCTGCCGTTTTCTTCCGTGGGAATTGATTGAAAGCTTTACTCAAATCTAATGTGATTCCCGCAAGGTTGATTTTTGTAGCATGTGCTTGTTCGATGTCCCAGGCTAACGAATACATGCTTTCAGAACCCCCCCTGCCTTTCACGAAACCTGTCAACTCTGCTGGCAATGTGTTATGTGCATTGGCCAGTGTGAGTCTGCTGAAATTTGCTGTCCACAACCGAAATAATGTTGGCAAAATTGTTATTGGTCTCGTTTGGGAAGCGTTATCAATAAGAGATTGTTTGGGTAACGCCACCACTCTTGCCGTCATGAAAGTTTCTGGAAAGCCGTGGAATGAGTCGTGTTGAAAAATTGCCACTAGCTCCCTTACTGCACTCCGTGGACGTTGCTTAAGTTCACTGTTATACCACCCGTCAGGTCCTGGTGCTGAGTGTGTTCCTAAGTTTTTGATGGTGCGTTCCCATTGTTCAATGTCATTCATCTGGAAAGAGTCACATACCTGTGGCAATTCAGTTTGTTGTAGAAGATCTCGAAAAAAAGGGTCAAATTCTTCCTCAGTGTTCTCGGGATCTCTATTCCAAATGGGTTTCCAATATCCAATGAGTGCCTTATGTATATGGGATGGTGTCATACCAAAACGAGTAACTTGGATATCAAAGTGATCTGGGAAGTCAAGTAACGAGGTATCAAAGCAAATGGTGGTTAAATCGTCATTTTCCCCTTGTACAATTCCTGGATGCCCCATTATACAAATCTCCTCGCCAGGATGCAGGTTATGTTCTTGCTGCAACAACCTAACTTCAACAAATTGCGGATGCACTCTGTGCAACGAACATGGCAGTGATTGTGTCACATTGAGTCCTTGTATGAATTGTTTTGGTGGTTCCTTAATAGCTTTGTATGTTTGTCTGTCATAACACTTTTCATGGTCCAATGTCTTTTGAAACGAGCTATGTTTTTTTGCATTTGCTTGGTCTTGGTGCAATTTTTGCTGAAATACATTTTTGACTACGGCTTCCAAACTTTGGATTACTGAAAGAGGTGGAGTGTATCTTGGGCATAAAGGCCATTCGAGTTCTTCAAGTATCCATGTCTCAAAGTTTCGTCCAAAGCCCTTAGCCCTTCTTATAGCGTCCCACTCTTGTTGTAATCCCTGCTTGGTGCTATTCCAAACCTCAGAATATGTTGCAACTTTTTCCAGGCGTCTTTTCAAACTTTCTAGGCGTCTGACTTGTCGTAGCAGCTGTGCACACCGATGCGTTTTAATTTCTCCTTGTGGTTCAAAGTCAGTCTTTCTGGCTTGTGGCCCAAATGCACGAAAACGAACCTGCTGGATAGAGTTAGTTTTGCAACGGCCTCTATATTCAGCTGGTAATTTGTCAAATGGGCATCGTATCGGATCAATAGAGTGTTGCAATCTTAATGCTTGATCAATCGCTGTTTCTACTTTTTCCGACCAAAGAGATAAATTATTTTCAACATCACCTGTGAGCTGAATTGGCTCTACGCTGTCATAGGCATATTCCAGAAGTGAAGGTGTGATTTGTAACTGCGTCCAATCTTGCGGAGTTCTCCAAATCTGTTTTGTGATCCCTCCTTCAGGTAGTTTGAGTGTATAGACTACTGGATGATGTCCAGGAAATGCTGCTGTGTGATCAACATCTATTCCTGTGATAGTATGTGACAATTCATTGCTGAAAATGGCTATGTCTCGACAAGTCGCTTCTTGGTATGTGGATGGCATTTTTTCTCCATAAATATGGTCATAAACAGTAATGGAATCAATGAATCCTGCATCTTTTAGCAATGTCCAAGAATCTAGCTCATTCAAGTCATGATTGAAGTCACCTATCACGATCGAAGGTCCTGGATGTTCCAACACTAATTCTGCAGCTTCCCTAAGAAGACGATTAGTATTGGGTTTACTTCTAGTTTGGTTTTGCTGAAACCCATAGAGTGTGCAAATCAACACTGTACTTGCTCCAAGTTGCACCATTGCTGCCTGCAATCTGGTTTGATGCTGTGGCGATGGGAATTCCGGCTGACGAAGTTGACGAATTGGCAGTTTACTAAAAATGGCTGTTCCGGCTGATTGTCCCCTGCGTGAAATTTCTCCATCAAGTCGTTGTTTTTGACTATCCACCGGCTCAGAAAAAACGCAACTATATCCAAAAGGTCTAAGATTTTTTGCGCACTCAATTTGTACCGGCTGAGTTGCACTTGTTTCCGAAAGTGCAATGACATCTGCTCCAATGTTCAAAAAATCTCTGGTCCTTGTTGGAAGTGATGTTGGATTTATCTGACCAATACGGAAAATTTCGCAGCTATTCACTGGGCCAGGGTTTTTGGCTTCGCCAATTCTGACTCCATTTCCAAAGAAAAAAGTTGCAAAAATTGTTTGAGGAAATAACCCCCAGCTACCTTTTGGTGTGAGCTCGTGTGAGGTCGTTATAAATTGCCCAGAAATAATGGTTTTCAAATATAACTTTGAAACCACCTTAAGCACGTCAAACACCTCCAACACATGACTTTTTTTCCCCTAAAAAAAAAAGAAACGCAACGAAAGATCTATGAAGTCCCCCAATGTATGTTGGGGGGATGATTCCCCCTCTTTTTGCTTGGTGTTGAGCCCAAATAAAGAGGTTCCATTTACTTCACCCCATGCTTCCGATCTGAGCTTCTAAAAGTGCGATGGATCTATATGTCTATCCCTCATCGAAATCATAGCAGCTCTAATCTCGTGACAGGCTTTTAAGGCACATCTTTCGTGACCCAAAACGTTTTCTGTAGATCGGGGGGGTCGTTTTCTTCAGATTTTTCCAAGGGACAAAAGTCTGCAACACCAAAGAGATCCGAAAGTTACCAACAAAAAAAACATCGGTGAAGAGGAAGAAATGGAGGGGTTGAAAATGGCCGGAAATTTTGGCATTCAAAAAACGTCCCTGAAATGGGACGAATCCTCTGCAATACGGGCAATCATTCTGGGCGATACCTCACCAACCTGGGTCCATCGAACTCACATAACGCCTGAAAATAGGCCATCCCCAAGAGGAAATTTGATCTTGCAATCATTGACTTTAGAGTCAGGGGCTATCTTAAGGTTAGTTTCAGGGCGGGTACTCTTCGCTATCAGCTTTGGTGTAAATCCATCAAAAGTAAAATCCAGATCTTCCAGCCTTCTGCGCACCATCATTGCTGATGGCCTCCACAACAAAATGTTGTTGAGTCATGGAGTTGGACCCCACGGAAAGGGTTGAAGAAAATCCTCCAATCCATCCCGAACAGAAATGGTTAAAAGTAGTTTTTTTGGGTGGGAAGGAATGAGATGTAATTTGAGGGTCACCGAATTTTGACACACAACTAATTCAAGACCTGGCAATTCTGCGATTGTGACATTTCTGGGATGATTAAGTGAGCCTTTCAAAGGTTAAAGTGACCTCTGACTGGGGAATCAAAAGGGCACTTTGAATCACCTGGAATCTGATGTTTACAAGTTGTGTTTCAGACATCCCATGCCGCTGTTTTTTTGCCAACAAAATCGCACAACGAAAAAAATAAACTGCTGCAGATGAGCTTGGAAACTTGGAAATCTAATTGGCTGGAGTAAAAACTTGGCTTTTTGAATGATGATATAGTTGATGGCTGCAGTGAACCACTTAAGTGCATCCGTTCCAGCTTGCACACAGCGCTCATTTGTTTGAATGTGATTTCTGCGAAAAAAAAATCTCCGGCTCAAACACACCAACAAAAAGTTGACAAGTGTTTTTTTGGGGGGGCTGGGTTGGTTTAACATCTCTTTTTTTAAATCAAATCAACCCAAAAAAAAGGAGACGAACTTTTTTGTCGCAGGTAAAAAAAAAATCACGTGGAGCTTGTTTTTGTTGGACCCCTTCAAGAGGGAGATCTCTTTGTTTTTTTTCGGAAAAAAAAACGTCGTTATCCAGGCATCCCTTCGGCCGTTTGAAAAATGTTGGGTGGGGTACATCGAGTTGAAACATCGGTCGTAAGCAAACTGGGTCTCTGCACATAGCCCTTGAGTGCCGCATAAGCAAGGCCATTCTCCCCGACGTCCTGCAAGAGTCACAAGTTGTCGTGATATGCTGGTGGAAGGCATGAGAACCGCGCCTTTATGCTCTATATTAGTCTTTCTTGTACCATGTTCCATAAAGCAGTTGAGTTGCACTTTTTATTGTGCGAACCATGTTTCTTGTAGGAATCACACTTGGCAATTATGACCCAATTTTTAGACCCATGTAAGATCACTATTTCATCAATTCGGGAATTCTTCTCCTCCATTACCCCGTGTATTTTGGCTTGAATCAGTATACCTACCTTCAAAAATCTAATATGCCCAAAATCCCGCCAGCAAAACATCCAACATCTCCAATCTCCAATCCTCCCCCCCAACAAAAAGTCGACCATTTAAGTTCAAGATTTGATGGATGACTTTTTCTATTCCCCTTTCAAGAAAGGTGAGGAATACTCAGTATGTTTGCCTGGAACCCTGTGATTTGACCCTTGGGGTGATTTGGAAAATTGACTGACTCTTTTGAAGGGACTGAAACTTCAACCCCAAAACATATCGGACATATCTGGGTTCCACTTCCAGGTAACCTATTGCTTCCCTAATAACATACAGCAAACATCCAGAAAATCAGAAATATCAAAAACCAATCCTTTTCAAAAGAAAGCAATCGAAGCATACAACTTGAATGCCGCACCTCAAGAATTTCATTCACCTTTGCTGTAGGAAGAGTGTTTGGAAGATCACCTCCTAGATTCGGCAAAGCCTTCATCAAAGGTTTCCGGTCCTGGAATGGTTCCAGACAAACAAGGTTCAATCAGGATGGCTTAATTAACATTCATGGCGAAAGCAAACTCAATACAACACTAGTCCTGGAAGGTTCCTTTGGCTGGATCTTTCTCATCCTCACTAGCCTCAATCTCCTCCGCCATTTCATCTCCTGTCTTTGGCCTATCTAATTTCTTTAGTTCTTCATCCATCCTGTTTTGAAGGCCTTCCATCTCTTGTTCTACCTTCTTGCGGATATCTCTGCAGAAGTTGTACTTTTTGATAGCATCCAGCACTTCTTTTGCACCTTCATCCAAAATGAGCCCTGTTTCGTAAAGATCAGGATCTCGAGCTTCATTCATAAATGCCACCATCATTGCCTGGGTTTGGAGCTCATCTTCCTTCAATTTCTTGGCTTCTTCTTCCCGTCTCTTTGCCTCTTCAAGAGCGACTCGGCCTTTCTGCAAATTTGCTTCTATCTCCTCAATTGTATATTCAAGTTGCATCTTCTTCTTAGCATCCTTCACAACTTGAACTTTCTTGGCTTCTTTTTCTTCCTGCCTCTTCTTCTTCTTTTCAGCCTCCTTTGCATCTTGAGCTTTCTTAGCATCTTCTTCTTCTTGCCTCTTCTGTTCAGCCTCCTTTGCATCTTGCGCTTTCTTTTCTTCTGCTTGCCTCTTCTGTTCAGCCTCCTTCGCATCTTGAGCTTTCTTGGCCTCTTCTTCCTGCCTCTTCTTCTCAGCCTCCTTCGCGTCTTGAGCTTTCTTTTCTTCTTCTTCGTGCCTCTTCTTCTCAGCCTCCTTCGCGTCTTGAGCTTTCTTTTCTTCTTCTTCCTGCCTCTTCTTCTCAGCCTCCTTCGCGTCTTGAGCTTTCTTGGCCTCTTCTTCGTGCATCTTTTTCTCAGCCTCCTTTGCATCTTGAGCTTTCTTGGCCTCTTCTTCGTGCATCTTTTTCTCAGCCTCCTTTGCATCTTGAGCTTTCTTTTCTTGTTCTTCTTCCTGCTTCTGTTTTTCAGCCTCCTTCACCTTGGCCATCAGCGCCTGCGCCTCCATGAGCATCTCTTTCGCCCTTTGTTGCTCCTCCTTTGCCCTTCTCAACATGTCCTCACTGGCCTCTCTTGCAGCCTTGTCATCAACCTGGTCCAATTTTGCCACGAAAGACATTTGACTCCCAGTATTGCATCGGTGCAGTTGTTGAGCAATTAGGCTAGCACTAGGACCAGCGCTTGACACCTCACTGAGACAGCTATTTTGCCTGCTCAGTGGTGTTGACTGGGTAGGTGTTGGACTCCCCTCTACTTCAGTGGGTTGGGGAGAATTGGAGCGTTCCTGTTGGTTGTAGGCATCCCAATCAAAGGTATTGAACTTGTAATAGGGTGACGTTGTGTCCCACGAAGCACGGTGATGGGGACTGGGTCTCCAACCATTGGGGGGCCAATTCCAAAGGTGCCACTGGTCCTCCGCATCATCCCTCCATTGGGAACAACCACCAGACCAATACTCCTGATACGGGATCGTTGCCGTAGTTGAAGCGGTGTCTGAAACTTGTGAAGGGGCTGTGTCTTCTGCCCCAGCTGCTGGCAGGTTTTCAGCATCCTTCGCCGTCTGACCACCCTTCCTCTTCTTGACGATCACTTTCCGGACTTTTTTGCCACCTGGGACAAGGCAGACTGCAGGATATATGGAGGGGGGTTTGATTGGTCCAACTTGAAAGTGATCCTGGAGTTCATGTTGATCATCATTGTTTGGAATGATTGGCAGATAGTACTATAAGACCCTGCAAGAATGAGATAGTGGATCTTAGTGCCTGGCCTGGCGTACCATCACATTCAGAGTTTGGCTTCGAACCGCATG
>OMLO01005358.1_pt1 | contig 10768 bp, 2 predicted proteins | sample 1674811 | NCBI WGS metagenome assembly OMLO01 (sample SAMN06265003, study PRJEB25207) | coral metagenome | isolation source: Coral host | place: Mexico:La Bocana,Puerto Morelos, Mexico | collected 2008-11-13
TCACTGATTTTTCAGCACTTCAGTGTACAGTACAGTGCAAATAAAACTTATCTCGTCAGAAACTGTAACACGATTATTTACGTTTCCCATGATAATAAAGTACTGTGAACTGTGTAACACAGTTGTCTAGCTCACATTGGTATTTATCTCTTTGTGACAGCTAAAGGCACTACATCCGGTATTACTCATAAGTTTGGGAAACGACTGTCAATTATGTGAACAGTCGGTTACCCAAATCAAAATCAAGCTGCTGTAGCGTTAGGTTTGAGTGTTTTTACTGATTACACGACAGGAAAAACTAATGGGATAACATCCGTTGTGAGTTAAATGAGTCAAAATTCGAGTTATCGGGCTAAATTTTAATCAAGGGAAACGAAATTTAGTTCGAGTTAGCGGGGAATCTAAGTTGTCTGAGTTCGAGTTTACCGAGTTAAAATGACTGAAAAGTGGGGTTAAATCCAAGGGAAATGGGACTTCGTTAGAGTTAGCGAGGGAGTTCTAGTTACCGGGGTTCTACTGTATTCTTAAAACTACAGCCGGTATTTATTACAGTCACTCTGCCAAGTCATCTATAGAGACGTGCTTTTGAAACATTACACTACACGAAGTTTTGAGTCCAATGAAATTTTCTAGCTTTATCAAATTCCTACGATTCCAAAGGTGTAGGTGCTTTTTAAAAGTAGATAAATCGTTGTCTACTGTGGCTACAGTTATTGTTATAAGAATCGCACTAACATCTTGACTTGGAAGACATATTTGGCTGCAAATTTAGTTACGTCTTGTGATGTTTGGAAATCTAGTGCAGCATTTCCTAAAGAGCAATTAAAGAGTAATTAATAGTCAAATTAAAATTTAAGACAATTAATTATTTTTATTCCAATATCATCGTCTCGCATTCACATCACTTTAACCTTAGCTGACCTCAGCTAGCAACAAGGTTTTGTGATTGTTTCGATTATGGCATCGGGCATAGAAAAGGGAACATAATGATCAAAAAGGAATTGCGTGCTTCCCTTCTTCGCCTCCTTTTCTGTATCACAGTCTCTATGGAGGAAAATCTATTGTGATTGTACGCACCTATAAAACTCTACTTCTGACTTTGTCTAGGATACTCCGGGCTACTACTAGTGCTGCTTGGGCCATGTCTTGAGAGTAAACGTCGTTCGGAATCCGAGGAAAGGAAACCTGATCGGGGTACCGCATGCAAGTTGAATCACCGAGGCGATTTTCAAGTTGGCTTGATAGCGTTGTCAATTGAGAATCATTCAGTGTCTGGGAGTTTCGGAATAAGTTGTGAATGTTGGTCTTGTGGGCATCTACAGAATATTGGGCAGCCTTCAGCGCTTTCTCTGCAGCCTGTAACAGGAACACAATTATACGGCTGGAATGAAATAACTTTTTGTAGAGCAATTTTCACTTGAGCCTCGAAAGTAATTCGCATTTGCATTGGTTTTGTATTGCTACACTTGGCGTTTAAAAACCTTGCACCACTTTTTCATACAATCAGTAGCAAAACCAGACCCAATTGCGACTCGCTCGTACAATTTTTTTTTGATTGGTTCACTAGATTGCCCGTGTCCTTTACTCCTGAGCTACGTACAGGAGAAGAATCTTTTGGGAACTAAACTATCTCTAACTAGTTTGAAGCCCCCTGCATAAAGGTAAGATTGTTACAGCAATCATAAGCTGCGACATTAAATAAAAAGCGAACCACTTTTCAGACCAAGGTAGCGCCTTTCACTGTCATTATTTATCTTAGCGGGTCTCCCAAGGCTCAAACGTTTTCGTTGGAGGGTTGTGATTTGCTACCTGTAATCGATATTGGGTGCGCTTCTTTTCAAGGTTCTTTGAATGTCGTCGTAATTATGAATGAAATACACAAAATTTAGGAAGGTCTTGAATTTGAGTTCGCGAGTTATCGAAAGGCGCATTTATGCACCAGTCATTCGTGGTAGTTTTATCACACGAAACTGTTAGTACTCTTAAATTAATGGGCAAAGACTCATTTACAGATGTTTTGGCGACTAAAATACGCGAGATTCCGTTTTCGAAGGCCGGTTTATTGTAAGAATCTAAACCATTCCCTTTTATATCACTGGCAGATCTGTTCTAGCGCAACTCCCAGTAACGAACTAACTGGCTCCTTACTGGAATTTTGATATTAATTTCCTGTGTTGAAATAATTGTAAATAGTACAACATTGAAACCGAGTTGCGTCAGTTATTTAGATGTAACATTCTTTACCTGGTCTAGGGGCGTGAAAGCTCATGGTAACTGTGCTTGACTCAATATCAAGCCGTCCGAGTTCGAGCCCTGACAAGGAACAGTGTGTATTTTCGGGCAAGACACTTCACTCTAGCAGTGCCTCTCTCGAACCAGGTGCACAAATGCACCCATCGGGGGGGGGAGTAAATATTCCTAGTCGCTTCGGAAAAGACCCGGCCTGATGGGCTACTTGGATTGACTCAGACTATACCTTACCTTTACTTATTCTTACCTGGTGGCACTTGAAGCAGGCCCACTCGTAGGATGGTTTCATTGTAGTAATGTCGTTATCAGCAGCCGCCAGATCAGCTTCAGCTTGTCGGAACCAACGTCTTGCCTCTTGTGGTTGGGGATTCGTTTCACAGAAGCTTGGAGGCACGGACCATGAACCTGTTCTGCAACCAAATGTGCCATAGTGTCGAGAGAAGCTGTCGCGGTACTCTTGGCGTTGTGACCGATACTGCCCTGCACGGTGTTCCCAGAAATAATAGAAAGTACCATAGGAGGAGCTTTCACCTCTGCGCGGTTCTCTTCTTTGTAATCGTTCGATTTCAATCTTGATGTGCTGAAATACCTCAGTACAGAACAGCTCATTTCCTGGGTTCTTGTCCGGATGCCATTGTAGAAACAGTCGTTTAACAATTTGTTTCCTTCTCTCTTCCGGGAGCCTCCAAGCTTCTTCAAGCGCTCTTGAAATTTCGTCAAAAATCTTCTGTTTATTCGTCGCGGAGTGAGAGCTTCCTTGCTGGTCAGACAGGGCTACATCAGATGATGTCACCTCTTTGATACGGTGGAACTTGTACAACTTAGTAGCCTCGACAATTGGTTGCTCCTTGTCTTTTCCAATGTTGATCTTGTAAACTTTCATAAACGGACTGAGATCACCACCTGGCACTTCTTCGATTATCACAGCGTAGATGTAGGTGGCATCTCCCTCTTGCAGTTGAAGACTTGGATCATGTAACTCGTATCCGACGTACTCTCCGGAGGAAAACGCCTCGAAGGCCGGGTTTAGAAGGTTGTGCATTGCAACAGGAATGAAACTGCCTGGGGGTGGCAAGACATCTCTTTTGTCTGCATCATAGGAATCGTCCTGCCGAATCCTCATCTTATCAAGTAAGGAAGACATTTTGCCCGCTTCGATACGCAGCATCTCAGGTATGTAAAGAACCGTGTCCCGCAGCAGTCCTTTGCATGCTTCTGCTATCAGTTGTGATAATGTTAGCGCAATGGTCGAGATAGTTTCTTCTGGGTCTTGGACCGCGTTGACGTACACTTTCCAAGTATTTTGACCTGACTGTGAAACCTTCTCTACGAAGTATGATACTTCGAGTCTACTACCTTGAATCACTTTTCCACTGTAAACCAGATGAGTGACAATTTTACTCATCCCAAGGAATTCAATGCTCTGTAAACTACTCCTTACAGTTGCCATCACACTTTCATCGAGACCTCCGTCTTGATTGGCGTGACGAATGAGCCTGATAATTCCACGATAGAATTGCTCTGAGTGCAGTTGCTTTCTCAGTGAGCTAGCAGCACCCACGTCGAATCGCTTGCTATCATCTTCAGAATCCACGATCTTTTCTTCGATTACGCAGGACATCATCTGAGGCCGTACAGCTGAGGGAAGAAGCATGATTAAGTCCTTGAAATTTGCATTGCCTTTGCAATCAATTTTAGCTCTCTTAAGATCTACCACAAAAGGAAGGTTGAAGTTATGAACACGATCAAGGTAGTGCGGGGCGTCATTGAAGATAAGCTCAGAAGCTTGCATCAAAACCACGGGTAGTATGGAGTCATTCAAAGTGGAGTTGCCGCTGAAAGGATAGGTGGCTGGCAGGTATAAGGTACATATATCCTGCTCTATGTCGGGATTGTCTTGCATAGTTTCAAGAAGACCTTTAACCGCTTTTAATGCGCTGACAACGTCATTTGCAAGCAGTTTGTTTGCCTTACATTGTCCGCGTAGCATGTCTAGGACCATTGCATAGTGCGAAGATGTGACAGAAGGGGAACAGCCCAGGCATTTAAAAAGTTCCGTGAACTCACTAAGCTCAGAAGGCATTCTGAAAAGAAACGGCTTGATTTCATGGTCCTCGTACATTTCAGTGACAATCTGTTTGGAATAAACCAAGCGCCCACCCTGCTCGACCAAAACGAAAGGAGTATGTGCAAGAAGTCCTCTGACAATGTCACTTGACATGGCTTTAGCTTGAAGAAACCTGTAGATATTTCTCATTACTGACATCCGTGTGTGTTTCTCAGAAGACGTTAGAACACTGTCATTTTCCTTTTCCAACAACCAGGATATGTTTTGGCAGTGAAAAGCAACAAGTTCCACAGTTGGTGTTCTCAGAACCTGAAGTTGGGCAAGTATAGTATTGCAGTAAGCAATTTCACTCAGCGAATCTGGAACGTTCATCAAGTACTGGTAATTCACTGGATGTGCCCAATCTGGAAGGAGAGCAGCTGTCGTCCAAACTATCTCAGTGTATTCAGCCACTACAGAACCCTTGAATGCAATATATGAAGTGTTGTTATCACTTCCCTCACTGAACTGTGGATGGAGTGCTGTAAGTTCTTTGCACACTGAATATGAGGCCACGAAGCGGATGTCAGAGACAGCTTCAAGAATTCCTTCTCCTATAACATTTTCTCTAAGGAAAAGGTGCCTCACAAGGACTTTGGACTTTCTGTCGGTAACTTCACTCCGCTGAATTGTTCCTTCGCGTGCAACTTCGGCAGCAAACGTCTTGAAAATACCTTGGGAGACTTCACAAATAAGACCGGCGTTTCTCAAAAATGCCAACCATTCTGGTGTGTTGAAAGGTTCTGGTGGAAACATCTCCTCGGAAAGCATTATGCTGAAAACATCATTGTCTGGGTCATAATAAAACGAAGCTTTCTTTAGGGTCTCATCCTTTGAGGTAATGATGGCAGTGTTTTTCAAACAAGCCAGCAGCCTCTGGTAATCGACCGTTTTCACAGGCAAAATAGAATCCCGAATGTGCTCCAAGTGCGCCAGCCTTAAGTCTTTGCTAAAAATGCTGAAGTATGGTAAAATGAAATTACAATATACTTCACCTGACGAGAGGGTTTGAAATTCCAGAAATTTGAAAAGGGAGGCCAGGGTCAGCCGTGTCTCTAGGAATACTACATTCAGGCGACGTCCCAATTTGTCCATTTCCTTGCTCGGAATATCATTTGGAGGGACGTAGACCTTTTTGGTATCTAGACTGACGACTTCTCCATGTGTTGCTTGATAGAAAGGAAGCTTTCGTAGCGTATTCTTGTCACGTTCTTGTAGTCTTTCAACGTTGTCGTTGAAATACTGCAAAATGGTGCGGCATTCCTTAGGTTTCATTTTTCCTTTGAACGCTTGTGGGTTTATGACCACCTTCTGCTCTAAGGATCTCAGAATAGATGTTGGTGTCTTAAGTGATGCTACAAGATGGCGTGTAAGTTCGCGTAAGTCACATGATATAACAACATGGTTCACCTCAGGAAGACTAAGCATTCTTAAAGCTTCGACAAGTGACCAACTGGTAAAATCTGTAAAATCAAGGACAGACTCTGCCAATCTTAAAGGCACCAGAAAGTGTTCCACTAACACAGAAGAAGAACTTTCGTAGCCTAGTCGTGGTTTCCGGATCGACTCGGTACAAGGAAGGATACTCCAGTTTGAAAGCGGTTCTAGTATTGTACGAATTCGTCTGGTTTTCTCTTCGTCAGGTAGCTTCATTTCCTTTAAGACATCTTTTGCTGCATCTTTTAGGAAGGCCCACACATTGTAAACCCAACGTTGATTTGGCGCTGACTCCTGATTCGGACACCACTTAACGTAGCCGTCTCTACGGAAATACTCGTGTGTTGGGAGTGTTTGATTCAAGTTATCTGCAAATTCTTGCACTCCAAAATGCTTGAAGACAGCTAACTTCCGACTCAAAGCATCATCAAAGATTTGTCTTCTTAAATGATCATTGACAAACATGTCGGCACACTGCGGCAGGATAACATAATGGCGAGAGAGGAACTTAGGATGACAAGTACTAAATTCGTGTAAACGATTACCTTGTGTTAGAAGCAGAGGAAGTCCGGACAGGTTCGCCATGAAGCTACCGTCATCCTTGCAGTATTTAAGCACGAGTGTGACACCATCACCATTCTTGAATGGCGTCTTTTCAACATCATTAGGGATCGGTGTAATCAAGCAAAGGGGTTCTTCGCTGTTGAAGGTCTTCAAGAACTCCATTACAGAAGATGGCGAAACGCAGCATGAATCCACATCGCAATTATGCAATGCTTCATAAACAGAAAAGGAGAACGCCAGTAGGTTGAAGCCTGTTTGCAGTAGCATTTCTTCAAAGCGCATTCTCTGCGCGATTCGTCTTGTTACCTCTTTTTCAAAGTCGATTTCTGATTGAAATCGTGCAACCCTCTGTGGTCTGGCAAAACAATCATTTTTTCCAAGATTGTTGAAGAATGCTCTGGTTTTTCCTTCACCTGTTGGAGGGAGCCACGTTAGATGAACTGCAGGGGTGGCACCTTTGAATGGTGTACAGCGCAACACTGGAAGCAGTCTCAATTTCTTGCTGTCCATTCCTTGATATACGGACCTCACCAAGGTGGTCCAGTATGAATTGCTGGAGCAAACTTGAGGAAATAGCCTCTCGTAATCCTCAATCTTTCTTCTCAAATCATCTTTACTGCAGTCAAGGATGACTTGCTCAAAGTTGTGTGCAACAGGTAACTGGAAGTAACTTCTCACTTCATCCAAAAGTGTTAAATAGCATGAGGCTATCACATCTTTCAGCAAAACGTTATTCCAGTCACTGCGATAGTCACTCCTTAGGTCCATCCACAGATTTCGTCTGGCTTCGTGGTCCAGAGCAAAGTGACCATTGACATGGACTGGAAAATCGGTTTCTATAGGAAGAGGAAGAAAACAGTAAGCTTTTTTCCTGCCGGTTTCGGCTCCCTCACACTTGGAGTTCTTTCCCAAGAGGCAAGCCACACCACCACGAGGAAGCATTCCCAGGTCGCCCTTTTTGAACGCTTCTACAACAGTTGTTGGCACTTCGTTATCAAATCCAATTTGCCTGACAACGAGCCACTTTTCTTCGTTGCCAAGACTGTCTCGTAACCTCAGAACATAAGAACACTTTTTCACCTCGATGTTCCGCGGGAAAAATTGGTCTGCTTTCTCGTCTGTCTTTGCAACTTGTTTCACGTAACTGATAAACTGTTGCCTCTTTGTTGCATCCTCTTCTGACATTTCTGCTTCGACGGAATAAGAGTTCACCACATTTCCACTTTCTTTGTCGATGTCACACAAGGTGATCTTCCTGATGTTATTCACAAAAAGCAGAACTTCAAATAGTTCTCCTTTAAGTGCCTCCATCATGTCACCCAACTCTGGCAGCGTTACTGGAGAATTCGAAATCTTGGAGTTTTCTGCCATCTCTTTGGTTCTCAGTGGAAAACGGAACATTGTTGAATTTTGCATTGGGAACTCATGATCGTCTTTAATATAGCAAGAAAACACATCTGGAAATATGTGCTTTAACTTAGATGTCTCTCTAAACATCATCCCAGGTTCCATTGCAGTTGCACCAGGCACGTACTTATAGTGTGGATCCAATACACACAAAACATCTCCAATCTCTTCTCCACTAGAGACAAATGACGGGACATCAGTCAAATGGTATACAGCATTGAAACCTACACCATACTGACCAGTCTTGTTTGGATCGTCTCCTTTACTACCTTCTCCGAGGTTCTGTATGCCTACAATATCAGCTTCAGTGAAAGGCCTGTTGTTATAGACGCACAACGCAGGACCCTGAAGTGGTTTCCATGAGTCTCCAAACACTTTCTCAACTTTGTGCTGTCGAGGGTCTTTAATAAAACAAATGTGCGTTGCTTGGGCATCATCAGCATTCTGAAGAAGTTCTTTCAATATTTCTTTTTCACATGGGTAAGCTGTTAGAATGCGCTTTAAGCGATTTGTGAGTTTTTCTTTTTGGCCAAAGGGAATACCACGCGAAAAATGTCTTAATGCTTCTTCACGGCGCGTCTTGACACCGAGTCGTTTGTTCGTTTCAGGCGGAATCCTATCACTTACAAAATGAACCCCATTTTCGTCAGGCATCCAAGGGCAGTCCCTCATACAAAGTTCGCCGAGCGATTTCATCATTCCTTTGGAGTCGGCAAGACATAAGGAGTCCCGATTTTCGAGAGTCCTGTTTCCGTCGTCCTTCGAATTTGTGATACAGTTGCCCAATTGAACAGCCACATTAACTGCCACTTGAAGATTCTTTTCATCGAGCTCAGCATCCCCGAACTTCTGCTTTATAAGATACAAGCAAGAAATGAAATCGTCTTCTTCAAAAGCGTCTTTTACACCAGCAGTTTTCATTACACCACCAAATAATTTGGCTAAATCATGTGGAAGCTGATAAAGGTATGGAGAACAATCCACATCCAGCTTAAAAGCCACTTGCTTAGCAAAGACAAATTCTTCTCCGCAGAAAATAAACTTCTTTCCACGGAAACTTTCTTTCAATTGCTCAGCCTCGACTTCTTCACTATCAAGGCCTTTTTGAAGGTATTTGTACGCTTCCAAGCACACTTCATTTAGCTGCCTTGATGCCAGTATATCAAGATTGCTGGCGTTTATGGACGACGCAAAATCAAGTTGGGATGTAACATGGTCGAGTGTGGCCTTCTTGTCTAAGTACAGGAACTTCTGAACAACTGTTGGCATATGTTGATCTACTATTGGCTCACTGCAGCAGACTAAGTATTTCTCGCTCTGTAAAAAGGACTCCTTGGGTGACAGCAGTGTTATCTTGCTCCCAGTTTGTATTTCATCTCCTTTCCAGCGGAGAGGAAACTTGTAAGGTTTCTGAAGTAAGGGTAGAAATTTTGCTTGTAATAATCTGTTATGGACACCATTGGGGAAGGAGCTTTCCTCTTCACGCCGCAGCTTCCATTCTAGATAATCCATCAATGCCTTTACGAGCTCCAAAGCTGCTTGTCCACTAGTTGTATTTAAAATGCTGACACTCTCTGCTCTTTCGGCAACTTCAGGCCATGGAAGATAATCCGTTAACATCCCAAGCTCTTCAAGTTTGGCCAGTCGCAAACTGTTCAAAAAGGTTTCTTCTGTGCCAAATGGAAACCTTTTGTCCTCGGGACTAAAAAGAGATGCTGCAGTTTTGTACGGATTAATAAGTTGGCCCGGGCACTTCAAATTGTGGCCATCCGGTGAAGTTGGAATGCATTCATGTGATTTAATGAGATAGTCGAAGTCTCCGTCGTTTTTGTCGTTTTGAACGCATAAATCTAGAACGTACAAGACCAACTTGTCCCTCTGGTGACCTGGTACCAACTCAATGTTCGGAAAGAACAGCTCGCGGAAGAACCTCTCCTTGTGGTAGCTTCTATCTTGGATTTCTGCCACGAGATCATATTCGAGAAAAGACTCGTACACATCCGCTGGTAGATCAACGATGACTTCTTTCCCTTTTTTCAACAAGTGAAAAACCTCAAATGACACATCTCCTATTTGTGGGTCTTGGCGAAAGTTTGGTTCCAGAAAGATTACTTGCGTAATGTCTACCCATCTGCTTCCATCTGAAAAGAGAGAATATGTTCCCCTTGCGAGATTCTGGTAGAATGACCGTGCAAGTGGTTGACAGCTTGATTCTACTTGCCAAGATATCGGCCATATTGAGTGGAACTTGTAGTTGTCCGTAGCCGATTTCTTTACGTCCTCGAGAAGATCTAGATAGGCTGCACAGATGGAGTCTTGCATGAGAAGATTGTTCCACTCCAGTCCAATGCAGCTCTTGTCATCAGCCGTTTTCTCCTTCAAGCTTCGTCTGCTGGAGGCTACTGCAAATGCCCCATTTACGTGCACTGGGAAACCACTGCAGATTGGAAGCGGAAGGAAGCAGAATAGGTTTCCCTTATGATGAGGCTCTTTCGGCGGTAGTTGTTCGAGAACCGGTACTGGCAGAAGCTTTTGATGGTCGTCAATCATCATCCGAGCAGCTACTCCAGCTGATGGAAGAAGACTCTTGTCACCTTTGGCAAATTGCATTGCATTTCCTTTGCCCATAGAAGACGCAACAAGCCAAACTTTAGCTTCATCCTGCAGATGGTCATTTTTCTCAAGGAACGATTTTCCGCTATCTGTAACGGTGCTCTTAATGGTGATCATAACCGCCGAGCTGAGAAGATCAGAATTAGAGCTTGTGGAATCTCCTGTTTTCTTAGCAACCTCAGATGATGCTTTTAGAAAGTTGCACTGTTTAAGGAAGTTCTGTTCTTCATTGCTAAGGCTCTCAACGGCTGGTGAAAGAGTTACTGGGACAGACAATTCTCTTAAGATTCCATCTGGGTGCAATGATTTGCTTACCTCAAACAACAGTGTGGGTTGTTCAGAACTAGTTGATTCCCTCGGTAAACGAAACACTCTTATGCGGCGGACATT
>OMLO01005359.1_pt1 | contig 10767 bp, 4 predicted proteins | sample 1674811 | NCBI WGS metagenome assembly OMLO01 (sample SAMN06265003, study PRJEB25207) | coral metagenome | isolation source: Coral host | place: Mexico:La Bocana,Puerto Morelos, Mexico | collected 2008-11-13
TTGAACCACTTCATTCATGTAACCTGTGATTTTTTTGCTTACCTTATGGCAGCAGCTTGTAAAGCGTACCTAGCATGAAATGTAGAGAACTTCTTGATTCGAAATGTTAGTTACTTTATGATGTTTTCCAGTTGTTCAGAGAAGAGATGTAGCTTCATTTGTTTAGAAAACTGTACACATTAAGGGTTTTCATACAAAAACTGGGGAATATTATGATTTTGCTAGCTACGCCAGCGTACGGGAAAAAATCGTGAAAAACGTTTGGAAGAAGCCGGTTCTTATGGCTTAAACTTGACGGAGCGCGAGACTTTGGGGTCGTTGTAGACAAAGAGAGAAGTTAAGTTTCAAATGACTGGTATAGATTACCTGCGAAACGCATCATGTTCTTTAGTTACATTAATGAAATAAAATGTCGTGTCTTGCAGAATTTTACACTTGAGCGGTTACAGCCTTTGCTGTTTACTAATCCCTGCAGACGTTCCAGTCCAGACCCCAAAGGTAGACGATCAAAAGTCCATCCAACAGAAACAGGTGCGCAAACAAGCATGCCCTGATAATGAGAGTTTTAATTTTGTGTCAGCTTTAGCGGACAGTGTGTCGACATTACTGTGGTTTGTTTGTTTGTCTGTAGGTGGGTTGATGAATGACGAGAGTCACGTGGTCTCGAGGATATTCTGAGAACTACAATTGTAGTTTAGCGTCCAACCACTCGGCTCCCCTACCTCTAAATCTATGAGCAATAATCAAAAACACGTTTTCTATTTCATTTTTATTTTGTATTAGCCCTTTCTCACCATCAGTTAGTTCTAGTTTCTCACTAGTTTATCTTGAATGGGCCCCAAGCATGTTATCAGACAAGAAAATTATTTACTACCAAGCTCACTTATAAAGTGCAAATTGTAAATTTTGTTATGAACAATTTCCACTGAGCAGCAAAGATAAACCCACGCGAAAACAATACTAAGGTGCCAGCGGTTTGCGAAAATTTCACGCAAACGAGGCTTGCAGGTACATTGTGAGCATGTGACGTAATTATGTGTCATACTTATTGGCGTCGTTAGGGTTTGGTTTATCTTTCCTCCCGTTAAATTAGGAATAATTAATCTCAGCTTAAAAAGTTCTACACTAACTGAGAAATATATCTTGAAACTTTAAATTTCAATGAAGGTCTGTACGTTTTATAAACCTTTTAGCAGATTTAAATCTAAAGGAAGTAGACTCTAAGAATGACAGTCAAGTGCAAAGCGATGATCAACAATTCGCGACAAGCCGCGAGGGACCCCTGATTATTACCAGTGGTAGCAATGAATTACTCTCACGGATTTCCGCAGCAGAGGTGAAGGATCAGGAGGGTCACCTGAAGGTGGCTCCAATGGGTTCTTCAATTGACCTCAGCAGTAGCTTTTCAAGTTTTGCCTCATTTAGATCTGAGGAAAACGCTGCTGTAGCTTGGGAAGACGTGTCAACTCCTGTTGAAGAAAATGTAAACAACGCAGGTGCTCCGGAAGAGATTAAGAAAGTGACCTTTGCTCGTGATAACGGTGGATTCGTAAAAATTGTTAAGCGGAGAGCGATCACGGGTAACTGCACTGAGTCAGCGGTAAAGCGCACAGAACACACTCTGGTGTGTTCCGAGGGATCATCCTGGTTCATTCAGTCATCATGGGATGAATCGCTGGCGGAGAATGCCGAAGAGTGCGGCGAAGACGTTTCAAGCCAGTTAAATGAGGAACCTAATCAGTTGGCGGCGCTGAACTCCAAGGGGAATAAGAGTGATTCCGACTTAGGTAAGATGAGGCGATGTGACGAAATAGGTGGCTAGTCCGGCGGCTCGTGAGATAGCAGTCAGCAGTCAGTCAGTCAGTCAGTCAGTCAGTCCGTGAGGTGAATCTGACATAGTCAGTCAGTCAGTGAGTCAGTCAGTCAGTCAGTCAGTGTGTCAGACAGAAGTACAGTCAGTCAGTCATTCTGTGCCTCAGGCAATCAGTCCTTTTGTGCGTTTTTAGGTCAGTCAGCCAATCAGTTAGTTGACATTCAGTACGGTAGCAAGTCATTCAGTTTGTCAGACAGTCGGACAGCTCATCCCTCCGTTTTTTTCCCCAGTCAGTTGCTCTGTCAATCGGTTGGTCAGTCTGTCAGTCGCCACAAATAAACGAATTCAGGATAGTGTCTACTTTTATTGCAGATGACCATACTACTGTTTCAGACGGCTATATCGAACTTTCCAGATCCTGTGATAGAGAAAACACAAAGAGGTCAAACACGGAGCAATGGAAAAAAGCCGCCATGGTTTTGGACAGAATGTTTATAATTGTCTTATTTATAAGCATTGTGATATCATTAGTGGCTTGCCTACTGCTTGCGCCTAGAGTTAGGAATAGTATTAGTCCATAACTTCACACATATGTAGTGTTTCAAAATACAGCTGTTGTATATTATACTCGTAAACTAGTCGGCTACGTCATAACAGTTGTAGCAATTGGTTATTGCATGTAACAAGTATACACACGAAATTTTAATTATGACAAAAAAGGTTTGTTAATTATCACTTTATAAGTTCTTTTCAGTATTTATCTAAAAAAATAGAGATCGATCCTCTTTTAAATACTACCTCAACCCAATACTGGAAAACAAACGATACCTTACACAGCGACTATTCTCTGGGACAACATCCCCTCTAACCTTGAAGATTTCAATGCCTTCAACTTCTCTAAACAACTGAAATCTATTTACTGTCTGAAAGACATTCTTAAAACTTGTTTTGATTTTCTCCATTGTATTATACTATGTACACATCTCTTCTTTTATTATTTTCGTTGTTCTTTTAATAGTCATAAATATCGGTAGAAACAACTGGAGAATTTCGCGCTACTTCAGTATCCAGACTCAAATTGTACATTATTTTTCTGTCCTTCTATTTGTTCATGTTTCATAAAACTGTAAGTGTACGAGTCAATACATAAAGTTTAGTTCTACAATGCTGAGGCCTTTTTTCTCAATTTAATTGATAGACCACCATATAGGTGTCCATATATGAATGATTTAACAAATGAAATAAAAAACAAATGAAAAAATCTTACAAGAAATTAATTCCTTAGGAAAAGCAGTTGTTTTATTTCTGTTAAGTGGACGATAGCACGAGTACAATATACTTGATATTTTTTAAATATTAAGTAAGTAACCATAATATGCCATTTTCGTATTCTACCCATTGAACCCGGAACTAGCTTGGAATGGGGGCCTATGAACGAAATTCCATAAAAAAGAGTTGAATTTCATTTGTATTTGATGAAACTACCCGCTTTAGCCTCTGTTGCAAGCTAGTTCCAGTCCAAACCGAGAACACGAAACTATCACAGTCTATTACGCCTCCACAGAAACTAGTTATACCTATCGGTTAATGTCAATGATCGAGTGAACCACTGTTGATTAGGATAATGATTCTTTAGCAACTGAAAGAACACCACTGCAATAGTTTTCGGTAGAATTTACAACCTCGTTCCCAGGGTCTCCACCTTTCTGCCCTCCCGAAGCGAGAACGGATCGGAGAGACCTTGAAAGATGACAAGGGAGGGGAGCCTAGTAGGAATTTTGTCTATACAATGTACTGAGCATACGGGTGTGCGAGATGTGTTGTCACCAAAATAAACTAGGAACAATATAATGTTCTACGGCAATGCCCGGCTGTAATATTTTTCAAACACCTACGAAAACCTGTTCATGGTCTGATAGCGGAAATCCAAGAAGCTGTAGGTTGTGTGGCTCCGACAAGGACGTTACACATTGTAAAAATCTCCTCAAGAAGGCGAATGGAGAACTTTTCGCCGCGGCCGAGGCTGTGCATTAAAGATCTTTACCCTTTTTAATGAATTAGGACCACATCTACTATGTGCGCCTTAATTAAATAATTTTAGAGTATTCAGAGCCCTGATCACTGAAAGCCAAAGTTACTGCGAAAGGAGCTAAAGGGTGAAAAGATTTATTGAAGCTAAAGGAGCGCGAGGGATATGAAAACAACCTGCAATGAACTTCTTCAACGTTTCGAAACCTCTTGATGGCCCTCGCTCTACTGAGTCGTATTAACACATTTTGTAGAACTCGCATACTTTCTTACCTGTTTTGAATAAACAAAAACAAAAAAAACTTAGAAAATATTATGGTTGTTTGTTTCATAGCTAATAGAAGAAAATGGTTATGACACCCGACACAGTTCTTTGTTGGAGTTGTTCGCTTTTTTTGCCGTGCACTAAACGCAATCATTGTTTACCACAGATTGAGGAACTAAACAATAGAAACGTTTTGGAAAGAAGGTTTTTACGCTCAAACAAGCTAAGAAATATTTCTTTCGGCAACAATATTTCCTAATTAAGCCACGCCTTAAGTTGTTCCAATCAATTTGTACCACGTCACCATGACGTCACAGCAGCCTCTCTGATCAAAACACTCATTGCTCTGATTAGCAAATATCAGTTAATTTCCTTTTGAAGGAACGCAGTGGCAAATGTTTTGCTGAGGAAATATTGGCTAAACTGTTGCTGATTCTAAGTACTTTTATTCAGTCCTTCATCTCATCCGCTGACTGCTTCAAAGACATTTAAAGAACTTGTTAGGCCGGTAAGTACTACACTAGACCTGAATTACCTCCAGTAACCTCAACAAAGTCTCAATGCGCCGTTAAATTCGAGTAAATGAGGTCGTATTTTTGAGTAATCGGTGAATCATAGCTGGCTACAGTTTGTTTTTTAATTTTCTGTGGGAGCTTAAAAAAACAAGCTGACTTAAACCGAAAATCAAAATTTTCAGTAGGGGCGACAAGCTTTTTTTCCTAAATAACAGAACATCTTGTTTAAATAGTTAAAATGTGGCTCCTAACAAAATTACCTTAATGTTATTAGTTTAAACGACAAGCTAATTTAGCGATTTGGCTACCGTAAGTTTGAACGACAATTTAGGTTAGTTAGCAATTAATTTTCTTAGATTTTATCATCTCGGCAGGGATTTTTTAAGTCACCTTTTCTCATGTTGGCGGTATTTCTGATTTCGATAAGTTTACTAAGTAATTTCCTCTCTTACAATGACAGCCTTGGGCAAATCAAAAATGTTCTTCACGAGATTTTGGCAAAGTTGTGGTTGGTCGGCATTTTTAAAAAGCAAACTACTGTTTGCTGTGCCTTTTAAGTTTTTGACGACAGTAGGGTTCACGATCTTCAAGTACAGCTGATTTCGTTTCCCAAGCAAGCAGTTTTCTGCTTTCACAAAATACGATCTGTACTGCCTTATTGTTCCACAAGTTCACTGGAACATATGATCATCATTAATCACCGACAATGATGGAGAATTCATCTACATCGAAGTGCTAACGAGGTCAATATGGCAATCAGGGTTCTACTGTTTCTATGAGCCTGTGTATTTATCAGGCTTTGCCTGTTGTTTTCACCAAGCATCACATACTGAAAGTAGCTCCACGTCAGTTTTCAAAGGGCAAACGAACGTCCGTTCTCTGTAAAACTAATTACATGGAGTTTAGTTAATAATGACCTCTTCGGCAAATGTCAAAAATGCGACTTTTACTCTTCATTTTATTACTTTATATCGCTTTTTGTGCTAATTAAGAGAGATTTGTATTTGCTTCCTGAAAACAACAGTTGTTCGCTACATTTTTGTTAGATTGATTTAGGACTAGACCGTTGGTAACAAATGTGTAATGTGTCTTTTTTGGGAGAGGTGTTGTATTTACTCGCTATTCTCTTCGCCGCTATCGAGGCGGCAACAAATCAAAAATTTGAATAGGCCTGCGTTAAGGACTAACGGAAAAGAAAAGAAAATCAAAGGCAATGTTTGCCGTTGCCTTAATTGTTTCTTAACAATGTGTTAGGTAAATGCGTACCTGGTCTGATTTGATATAGCGATTGAAAAATCTATCTCTGTTTGGCAGAGTGTTCATCAGAGCAGCGGAGTGCGAAGTACTCACTAGTGCGAAATGCGCGGGACGCAATTTCCTTTTAGGACTTCAGTTATGCGATCGGTTGTGACTGGTTTTCAAATCAAAATGTTTGTAAATGTTTAGTGTGAAGTGAGTTCTCTATTTCGTTAACTAGTAGAGAGATAGTGAAAACGAACCGACTAAAATGAAGATAAAAAGGCGCACACGCGGACGCTTTCCATATTTCTAGCCGGCATGGTATAATGGCTCATGATGTCATGGTGGCTAAGCCATTGAAAACTTTTTAATTTCATTATCGAATGATCAAGTTTTTAATAAAAGAAATTATACAACAAAGAGGACCTCACTCTTTTTAACTTAATCTATGCATTTTCTTTTACATCTTTAGATTATCAATCCGTTGAATCGGGAGTAAACCGGCAGGTCGAGTAAAAACTTATCCATCCAATCATGTTGGCTGTTCCCAGTACACTCCAACTTCTACTCGCCGTTGTGCTCGTGGTGTTAGGCGTGTGTGGCAATCTTGCCGTTCCCTTTGTTTCTTATCGTACAAGACTCAGATGCCCTCACATAACAGTTCTAGCTGTACTCGACCTCACTGTTACGCTACTTGGTCCAGGCACCATGCTCGTAACTTGTATTATGGGCCCGACTTGGCTGGAACCTAACAGCACACTCTGTCAGAGTCTGAACGTTTTGAGCTCCTGGACACAAATCACTTGCTTTTTGGTGCTATTCTCCCTTGCTGTGTACTGTCAAAAAGTGCAAAATAGGATTCATTCAGATCAGAGACGCCAGGCCAAACTGAGAACACATCTTGTTTTTGTTGTTGTGTGTTTGTTAACAGGGTTGCTTCTAAGTGTCCCTCCTCTTTTGGGCTGGAGCTCGTACAATGGCCTCCTTTTATCACACAACTGCGTCTTACAGAACAATGTTAAAATCTTCTCAAACTATTCTATCTTTTACATTGCTTTTTCTGCCGTTATCATTTCCATTAGCATCCTTTTTGCTGTCAGGGCGATAAGGCGCCGACGACCGTACCCAGTGGAGCTTTTCTGGGAAAGACATAAACTAGAAACGGTGATTAACGACCCTGAGATGACAACTAACGGGTCTTCTAATTCCGCGTCGGCCAAATCGTTGTCCAAGTCTTGCAGATCGTCCAGGCGGTCAAGTCTGCTATCTGGCAGACGGTCTGGCGTCATGTCGGCTTATAGCAGCCCTATATCAATCAGAAAGGCGTCCACGTGGTCTCGTTCGCTCCAAGGACCTTCAAGTGTACTGTTGGAAATTCTTAGCCGTGAAAGGACATTTGACAAACAGAACGGTGGAAACGGAAATGAGTCCTGCTCAGCACCGGAAGTACGTGACCACCCCATTCCAGGTACTACTTCCGGTATGATCGAACATGGCCCCCCTGGGGATCCATTTGTTATTTCCTCAAGAGTCCCCTACAGATATCCAAGGTGGACCAAAATGAAGAACGTTTTCCAGAGTCCACGATTTCTGCCTCCTTTCAAAGGTTTTCAGCAACAGCGCTCGTTATCTCGTTTCCTGATCCTAGGGTGTTGTGTGAGAGTGTTTTGCTGGTTGCCTGTTTATGTTCTACTTGTGCTACAAATCTGCTCTGTTTATTATCTACACCAAGCACATGTGTTCATCAGGTGGTTGATTTTCGCGCAATCTTCAATCTCTTCCATGTTACCCTTGTGTGACGCTAATTACAGGCAGGTTTGGCGCCGGGCAGCGTACTCATGTCTCAAGACTTGCGCAGTGCAGAACAAAGAGCACTTTGAGCTGGTCAGCCTACGTGATGTCGAATGCAGAATTGAAGGAAGCGAACAGGTCCGACTGAGAGAAGTGATTCCTCTTGAAGTACAAAGGCTTTCATAAAGAGGACTAGTTGCCATAGCTGCTGACTGACTGACTGACTGATTAAATAATTGAATGATTGATTGTCCGATGGATTGACTGATTATTAATCTTATTGAAATAGTTATTATGTAAAGCATAAGCTAAAGTTACAAGTGTGAATTCGTGACCTCTCTATCACAAATTACAATGTTTTCATTCGTTTTAACTAAGGAACGAAGGTTTTTTTCATGATAATGTAGATTTTAAATATCAAGCATAGTTTACAACGACTTTATAGTTGTATAGACCTGCTCATAATGTTATATCGACACTCCTGGTGGGGACATTGTGTTGTGTTTTGGACAGGACACTTCATTCTCACAGTGCCTCCCTCCACCCAGGTGTATAAATGGATACTGGCGAATTTAATACTCGTAGGTAACTACGCATCTCATCCAGGATGGACTAGAATTACTGTTAGTCGCTTCATGCTATAGAAACCGGAATAAGCTCCGGCAAGATGGGCTACCTGGCTTGTATGAAGACTTTAACCTATGTATAATAAGGTCTTCTTGAGGGATTAGCTCTCTTGGCTATATTCTCTTTTGCCCTACAACTGTTATCGTCAATACAGTTTCTGTCAGTAGAAAGACTAACGGCTTTTTAATTAAAATGAATGTAGTCCAGCCTTCTCGCCTTCTAGAGCACAATGTACACATCAACTACGCTACCACAACAGCAAGACAACAATGAACCTTTTATTTATCATCCATGATCAGGAGCTTCTGGCATGATTCATTCTTTCATTCGTCAGGTACATTTTTCGTTTGCTAATTTTTTCACATACAATTACGATATTCTTTAAAAATGCAAAATAACGCGGTATCTGTGAACTACTGAATGAACATTCGCTATGGCTGGCTACTCAGGGTAATTATTTCTCTGCAGCATCGTACCTCAAACTCAAACAATCTAGATGAACGAGAAAATGGTTAGAAGACGTCACATGACCGGGCTACAGTGATCGCGAACCCAGTTCCCACTCTCCGTCGATTACACAGCAAAAACTCGTTTTCTTCATCTATCCATAGGAGTTCTGGATACTAAATTTCTGTTTTGTTTGTCTAGTTTCACTACTGCCTTTCACATCAAAAAAACTTTACACGTCGTTTCATGGTTCATGGTTCCCTTAACACGGGTGCAGAAAATTCTTAAGGATAAAGTTAGTCATGGCATTACCTGAGTAAGGGCTACAAGCGTAAATCAATTCAAGTCTTTAATGCTAACAATTTTCCATTTTACTCAATTTACTCAAGTTGCCACTTGTAAGATGTAATTTGCAAAATGGTAGTAGATCCAATCACTACCCATTCGGTTATTTTGAAAAAATCCTGAAACGAATCCCTTCGATTGTTTGACGTAAGTTGATTTTCCACACTCTAACCTTGGTAAGATACGCAATAGCAATGTGTTTTGTTCACTCCAGGACGATGTTACTGTGAATTTGTCGACCATTCAATGGCATGGTGTTGCGAAAGTTATTGCACATGCGCCCAGCGTTCGGACCCCGCGCATGCGCTTTGTTACTCTTCAGATTTCGAAACGCCAGAATCTATATTAAAGATAAGGAAAATAATGAGTTTTAGTTTTTTCAGTTGTAATGAAAAGATGACTTAAGGCCCAACTAACATGCATTTGTAAATACGTGTGCTTCACTAAGGCTCAGTCCACACTGCGACACTACGCCGTCCGGAGGTTTCATTCTGAAAACGTTTTCAAAATTTTTTAAATGTTTTCGGCTGCATTATGCCGGAAGAGCGCTTTTGAAAAACTCCGTTTTCGTGACGGGTTAGCGTGACGGATTAGCGTGACGGATTAGCGTGACGGATTAGTGTGGACGGTACGCCTAACCGCAGAAATAAAGCTGCGTTTTCAAATTTTTTCCGCGTATTGCGAACGCTGCCTAACCGTTCTTTGTTAAGATTACAGGGAAATGTATCATGTTATGATGTGTTCAGTTTGTCTTAAAAGCATTTCTGTATACATAACTCATTCTGTAGACGGGGCGTGAAAGACGAATTGCTGCACCATACTTAAATTATTACTTACTTCTTTCTCGGTTATTTGCGGGTGGTTGTTCATGACGAACCACGTGACAGATTCATAACATCCGGGAGTTGTGAGAGATCCTTTGTATTTGTAAAACCTGTCGGCAACATCCGGGGAAACCAAGAGTGGCGCTAAGTCCTCGATGTGAATCGCTGCGCTTTGAGTAACCACGTGATTGCTGTCTGAAATTTAAAAAAATGTGTGATAAACAATTTGAACGATGTAATGATAAGAATTCAGAACGTCTGGAAGAAGCGTTGCGTAAAGATCGAACTGAACAGCAACTGCAACAAGACTAAATTTTTACGCTAACTATCTGCAGGAGGACTTCTTAACTTTCTGCTTCCTAGAGCTTTTAGTTTTAAATACTCTGGTGGCGCCCTTCTCTCTTACTCGCATAAGTATAACACAATGTTTCTTTCCTGGTTTCCATCATAATGGGAATTTCTCCTCTCGAGATTCCATTTTTCTCACTTGGTTATCAACTATCAACTACCCACTATCTTTACTCCCGGACTTCCGCTTTCCTGTCCTCCACCCAGAGAAAACTTCAATAAGATAAGCCACTATTTCAAAGATTTCTTATCATCTACGGTGGGGTAAGAAGGGAGAGGGAGCGACCTAAAAATGCACCATTTCAAGACATAGATAGTATGGGGACCTTCCATCTGCTTTATCCGTGAGGTCTTCCCTTAATGTGCCTTTGAATGATCACATCTTCACAGTGACACTACAACACAATGTCACATCCGGCCTAACTTACTTTCATCGACAATGTTGTTTAGCAGTTGGGCAATCTTATCCAATGCAACGTTAGGTGGAGTTGTATTGCTGTTTGCCATTGGAAGCTTCAAGAAACA
>OMLO01005360.1_pt1 | contig 10767 bp, 11 predicted proteins | sample 1674811 | NCBI WGS metagenome assembly OMLO01 (sample SAMN06265003, study PRJEB25207) | coral metagenome | isolation source: Coral host | place: Mexico:La Bocana,Puerto Morelos, Mexico | collected 2008-11-13
CAAAATTATGACCTTGATGGCCTTCTCTGAACAAAACATGCTCAATTTGACAAGAGAGCATTTTGCTCGTGATACAGTGATACAAGCGTCTTCCTACCGATGGCTTGGAGAACTAGTAGCTAGTGGTTGTGTTCACTGTGGATCAACCTATCACACGATCAGTCACTATCACACTATGACAAGTCCTTGACGATGGCAAAATTCTCGTCTGATTTCAGGCCAAGACCTGGGACGAGTGATGCTGTGGGCACGTTGGGGTGATACATGACATAAAGGGGAGTGGTGAGCTTGCCGAATAGGTACTAAATGTCGAGGGCAAGCAGGAAGCAAGAGGCATGGTCAGAAACCAAAAGTCAATGGCAAGCAAAATTCAAAGAGTCAGAGTCTGCGGAATGGACCCCTGATACAGTAAGAGTAAGATACCAAAATGGAGCACTGTGCCAACACGCCAACGTTGTACCTATCCATAAGCATATCTTATATCTTCTCATCTAGCAATGACACTTTCTGTGGCTGTACTCAACCATCCTTCATCTTGCCCATTTCACCACTGACAGAACTCATGCCCGGCAATCTATGCACAAAAATAAAGGTCAGCTGTCCCTTTTTTCAGGAAAGTTGCCTTCCAGGGTGCCAAAGGCGCGCAGAATCAGCGTGAAGTACGGAGGAAGGCGGAACGCTCCTGCCACTTGACTCAAAATCTTCACCGACCATGGTGTCCAAAATGCCCATCACTTTGTGCATCTTCTTATGCGGGCTCCGGAATTCAACGACTTTTTGGCAAGAGCAAGAGGGAGGTGAGTATGTTTGTTGGACCTCTTCCGAACATGATTCTGGGATGCAAGTGTTGTAAGAAGCTCTGTCAGCTTCGATTGTCCCAGAGCAATGCACAAGCGCAAGGTCCTGCATACTTTTTGGAGATGTTCTGCAGCCTTGGCTGGCGTTGGAAATTGAGATCTCTCTAGGAACTAATAGCTGCCATTACTTTGACCAGGTCGGCAAAATTGGTTCCGTCTGTGCAGTCAGGTAACTTCTCCCGGAGATCGTCCAGCTTGCCAGCCTGTTTCATCTCCTCGCGTTGCTTGGCGAACATCTCCCGCTTCTTCTTCAAGTCGCCACCCTCCTGGTGTGTGGGTTTGAGACGAGATCAAGCAAAGAGAACGAGAAAAAGGATGAGAAGGAGGAGAAACAGGAGGAGAAGAAGAGGAAGCACAGCAGCAACAGAAACAGCAGCAATAGCAACAACAGCAACCACAACCACAACCATGACCACGACCACGACACAAACACTTACAGAAACAAAAGCACAGGGCCCCTGATCATGAACTTTTCAGACATGGCCACGTGCCCAACATCCCACATGATTTCAAGACTATTGCATCGTAACTCACAAAGCTGCATTTCCAACTGTTTGTGAATAATCAAACCCGTCGATTGCTGGATACCTCGTAGAGTGTGGCCAATGTGTTGGCCAAAGTTGGCACAATGATGTCCAAGGCTTCTTTGTCCTCCTTCAGGGCCTCACGACTCACTTCAGATTGATAGCCGCTATCCAATCCATCAGCTGAAATCTGAGCTGAGAAACGGGTGGGAAGAATTCCAGGTTGATGAGGTCGTTCAAGCAGCTTCGGTATTCTTTGGCTTGCCTTGAAAGGCAAAATGACAAACATCGCTTGTCAGAAGTCATTGGGCATGTCAAGAAAATGCCATGAAAATGCCACTGGAATCAATCCACTGAAGGTTATTCAAGCTCTGGAAATTGTTGATGTGCTGGGTTGTGGGGTCAGTATAGTACCCCTTCCGTTCCCAAACTAACACATCAGCGACTGGGTCCACCCACAAATGCATCAGGAACTCAATGAAGGACATGCGCTTGTCCGCTGTGATTTCGGTCATCAGGCCATAGTCCAAAATGCCCAAACGCCCATCACCTGGCAAGGATCAGTGATGCACATACTTTTACAAATCGAGCCCTTCGCAATGTAGCAAAAACGTGCAAAAACCACATCAAAGAGTGACTCAAGAGCCCATAAAACTCTCCCAAGCTCTTGCAAGCACATTACTTCCAACGTCATGACCGTACTTCCTGTGACAGCTTGGCGTCAGGAGACCGATGTTTTTCATCGTTTTTTAGAAACAAAAGGGAGCATGGCTTATAGACACTTGCCGCTTATCTATATATCATAATTTATATACATGTTTGCACTGTCACGCTTCTTTTTCAACTGCCTTCTTCAAAGGGTCTCTGCAATGGACGTCCAAAAAGGGGCCAGAGGCCACCAAAAAGCTGCTACACCAAGGTCTGACATTCCAGCATCCGATCCTCGACTGACGTAACTGCAGCGTAAAGGGCCAACGGCCACCAGAAAGCTGAAAACTCCAAGGTCGGTCATTCAAATGCAGGATCATCGTCAGGCATTGTAGCGGCACCATCCACTTTAAGGCAGAGACCAAGCACGGTAAGGAAAGAGTGCTGAGTATCGCACTGTGAGCCCGTCAGAAAAAGATGGAGCGCTAGAAACCATCCAGTAATTTGCTGTACAATCGACTTGCAGATAAAATTCTCGCTTTTGACTTCTCAGGCAAAGATGCATACAAACTGATCGCACCGGCTTCTTGCAAGTAATGCTGAAGCGTATCCAAATTCTTTAACCGCATTCGCCAACAGATTGACGTGACGTCAAGGTTTGCTCGATATGCCCTGACGGCACCTCCTCCTCGCATAGATGCAGGTGTCAGTCCAAAAAATGTTGGCACCAATAGCGCTGATAACAAACGATCCCATCGTCGTCTGAAGGATGCGGCTGAAGCAGGATATAATAACGCCCACAAAGGAAGCTTGCCAAAAACTCGAGAAATGAATTTGGTAGCCGCGGGATCAGAAATCTTTGCATGCTGAACTCTGCCTATTCCCCTGCGTTTCCCCTTCGGCTGATTGATGCATAGAAACATGGTGCCAGGATCTTCCACTACCAAATCTTCCGGCAGTAAAAGGTCGGCACGTGTTGCCCTGAGAACTTCGCCAGGTCTGCAGATAGCTTCATACGTGAGTACCAGCAAAGCAGCAACACGCGGCCAATTCCAGAGCACCGCCAGAGATACCATGGCTTGATACACAACAGGCGGAAGGGGGTTCCTATGACTAGAAGGTTCTATATCCTCCCACTTAGAAACGAGTTGCCAAGCTTTGCCAAGATACTGACGAAAGTTTGGCTTCCACCTCTGAATGAGAGTGATAAGCTGCCTGAGAACATAGATGCTGTCACCCTTTTGGAAAAGATCTCGACCAAAACGTTCCACCAGGATGCACAAAGTAGCCGGGCAGAGGATCAGACTTTCAAAAGCTTCTTCTGATATCCGGGAGATACACCAGCGTCTGAAAGCATCCCAAACTCTGAGACCCAGCAGTGAAGTATGAGGGTCAACCAGCTCTGCATCATCAAGTAGCTGCACTTCCCGTGGTTTGTTGTATTTCTTAGGTCTAGGACCTGGGTGTCCAGCTTCTCCAATTCGAGCATTGGTGACTTTGGCCATGCTAGCAATGTTGATTTTTCGCCGGTTGGGCAACAAACCTGCATCGATAAGAACTGCAGACGCTACCATCCAGCAGAGCTTCCGAGGATACACCTGAGCCACTCTAGTCCAGGGTGATCTGTGGCACCTAGACCAACCAACTAGTCGTCGATGACTATGATCTCGACTGCAAAACCGATGTTGTCCAGCCAGATGTGAGTTGCTGAAAAAACGGGTGCGTTTCCGCCAGCTGCATCCGAAGAAACAATAGTCGACTCTGAGGGACTTTGAAAAATCCCACGCACCCAAAGCTACCCATTCATCCAGTAACCAAAGAAAACTTCCGTCCGGATTCTCAACCCAGAAAATGATGTTGAGACGGACGCAAATTCTTATGAGATAACTGAGCCACTGAGAGTGACGATTGCCAGATTCTACCTTCAAAGCCATACTTGCAGACATGGTTCTTAGGCCATAGGGATGTTGACGATCCCGGACCGCTGGACGCACAGCTCTAGAAAACGATCCGCAGAAAATAGCCGCTCCAAATCCAAACACACATGAAAGAAGAAGGAGAGACTCAATCAATGCTTTGTTGTCAGAAGCCAGCACATCCTGAGCAGAATCATCCGAGGTCTCAAAAGTCAGCGCCCAGCAAGAGCCCAAAGACACCACCATTTTCGCAATGCCTTTTGCACCTGAATACAAATCGAGGTAGCCTGCAAAGTCAGGCCTCCAGTCTTTGTCAACTTTCCAGTTTCGTGGCAAAAGAAAACGCGATGCAGGAATACTTCGTAGAAGGTCACAGGCCTCCGATCCAAGAGCCGGTCTTCCAAGGGATGCCGCAGAGGGGTTGAAAAGAAAATCACTGTCAAAAGCGGTAGAGGGCAGGTCATCTGAATTCTGTTTCTCTCTAGTAGCCTTCTTCGAGGCCACTCGAATTCTTGCATCCTTCTTGTTTTTCTCGAAGAAAAGTCTCGCCCTGGATTTCTTGACCAAGGCATCATCAACTGAAACACGAAGTTCATCCATAGGAGGCAGACCGGAAATTGTATACGGGTCTGCATTGTAACTCCGAAGCCAATCATCAAAAGCAGCTAGTTGCTCCTGATCAGAAGCATAGTTGTCCCTGTAGAACCACGGCTCTGGTGATTTCTCAGCTGCACGAATGGCCACATGTCGAGTGGGATCATCAATGGCATTGACCTCACTCGGGATGTAGCCACAACTTGAAACCATGCCACAGCCAAGATGTATGGGAAGCGACTGTTGCAACTCTTGATTCAACGCTATACTGGATGAACGGCCCTTCAACCAGGCCCCCAAAGCAACTTGAGAATCTGCCAAGCTGAAACTTCGACCAGGAAAACACTCCATAGCAGCATGTCTTTCACTTCTGACCATGCCCCTAAGTTCAAGAATGTTGATATGCACGGGAGTCAGAGATTTGCGCTTTTCCAACTCCACAAACTGAAGACACGTGCCCAACTCGATATGTAAGGGATGACTGCTGATCATGCCTTCTCCAGGAAGTTCCTCTGCTGGAGGCAAAATGCCCCGAATCCTCTGCAAACTCTTGACAGGACTCAGAAGCTTTGTCCAGACTGATTTTCTGAGCCGATGCCTGTGTATCTCACTTCTTAACCAAGGCGGAAGTTCTGCTCGACCAACAGCAAGACCCCAGTCTGAAGCATCTGACTCATAGATGAACTGCGAATCACGTGCCCTCAAACAAGTGGTAGCCAAAGGACTAAGCAGCACACACAGCAAAAGCTCATCTTTGAGGCCCTGAGAGAGGCGAAGCACTTCACATTGATCCTTTCCACTTGACAAGGCCTCATAGCAAACATTGAGCAATGATAGAAGCCTGCGCTTGAAAAGAAAAATTGAAGTCCAGCATCCGATCAACGTCTCGAGAAGGCTGAGAGTGCAGATCCCCAATTTCAGTACCCCAAGCGTAGCATAGAGCACCGGAATTGTGCGCTTGAGACTCGCACGAACAAAACCTCCCTTTCCTTCCAGCAGTGCTCCCCAAAATTCGGAGGAGGACTCACCATAGAACGTCTTTCCCTCATGAGGGATCAATCCCAACTCTCGGTAACGACCCAAAGCATCTTTCAGAACCTGAGGGCTGCTAGCTTCTTGAAGCTCTCCTTGTAAACTATTGCTAGCAACCAATTCAAAAAGGATGAGGTCGTCGATAACAACCCCACTGAAGAAGTCACCCCTGGGGGGCGGAAGACACATAGCCAGCAATGATTCTTCGGTGACCAAGCCAAATTGCACCAAGATACCAACATGAGCAGTTTGCGCCAACTCCACCGCCATGGAGTCACCCATGGCTAAGGTCTTCAGTCCCAAAACCACAGGCCTGCCTTCCGCTTCCAGCGCAGGGTTGTAACATCGAAATCCTCTGAGTTGTTTTGGATCCATCCGAATGAGCAAAGAATTCCGACCAAGCCTCTCATGGCTAATGCGAAAACCATAGTAAAACTCCCGGAGATCCGTTCCAGAAGTGAGAAGGGTCTTTCCCGCAGGAATGCTGAGGTCGCAGAGATTTGATGCAGCTCCCATCGATGCTATCCAACGTTGCATGGGAGTTTCCAGCGTGTTGAAGGGCCGCGAATCAAAAATCAATCTGTCTTGCGTGGAACTCTTGGGAACACAAAACAGGCCGGCTTGGTATCCTTCCAGAACCTCATGCTCCCGAAGGATACCGAGCCTACCCGAACCATCGAGCTTCTTCAGAAGCTGCCACACCTCAGCATCGGAACCATACACGCGAACATTTGGAGGATCTTCACGACTTTCTCCAGGAGTCAGCGCTTGCTGGATAGGATGCTGAAAAACTGCTTTGGACTTGTCATCAAGAAAAGGAACTGGATCGAAGCTCGGCTCACCTTTGAAATCAAGCCGGGAAGCAACAATCTTTTTAGCCACTACATTCTCAAAACCAGGCAATCGAGCACAAAACTCACCTGCAGACTCTCGTTGAAGACCCGGTGCAAAAGTTCCTCGACTACCCGGCAGAAAAGGATTTGAACTGGACTCCGGAAACTGTTCTTCAAAGACTTCGGCTGTATCCAGTTGGAGGGATGCAAGGCGGTGCAAAGCCATCTCGATATCTTCGATTTTGCCAGCAGACCTGCCCATAGAATCTGAAGTAATTGGATCACAAGTACGCCACGCCTGCATTGCCGACTCAATGAACTTTACAATCTTCCATTGAACTTTTGAAAGAGGCTGGAAAAGGCAAATCTCTTCCGGACACAACTCTGACCGACGTAGATGAAGCCAGTCAAGAGCAGCGATCAGAATGTTGACGCCTTGTTGAAACTTGAACTCCCCAGTCTCTTTCAAAGCAACGTCGGACCCTCGCACAAAACATTTTGGATAAGGCAAGGGGATCGGCCAAAAGCAAACGGCTCCTCTTGTTGTTGTAGAGGTAGAAGGCTTGCGATGAAAACTCTTGAGGAACTTTGAAAAAGAGCCCCCCAAGGACTTGCAAAAACGAAATGAAGCTGCCCACCACGAACCCGGCTCAACTGTAGAAGCCTGAGATCCAGGGAGAGCATCTTTTGAGGTCTGAGTATCTTCGTGGTGCGCAACAGGCGAAGCAAGCTGAGGATTGAAGCACTGCTCCTGCTGTTGAATTAAAGATTGTCGTGTTGAGTCTTGCATGGCACTGGTTTTCAGCTTCCGGTCTCCTGAGAAGGAGCTGCATTGTCCTGCCCCTTCCCGCCTTTTCCTCCTCCTTTCGGTTTCTTCTTGGGATCGGCCTTTGCTGCTGCGGCTGCTGAGGCTGCATCTGTTTGGTTTGGATTGTGTCCCCGTCTGCCCAACTTTTGTCTCCTTTCCACGAACTCGTCTAACTCTTTCACCTTCCACATGAAGGCTTCTGCCCACGTAGCTGGCCACAACTTGGTATGCTGACTCTCGTAGATGTCCGGCGGAACGTGCTTTGCAAAAGAAGAAAAAGGAGGAGCATCCTCCAAAGATCCTTCTGCAGATAAGACAGCTTGACCTCTGTCTATGGCCAGTTGGTCGATTTGACCAAGTAGTAGAATCAGACGAGCCTTTCCTTCGGCTACTCTTCCACCTCGAAGCGCATCCAGTGCTCCGCATATTCCCCACACAGTTCTCACTGTACCAGGAATATTTGGGATTTTGGAACGATGCTCGGCCCAACCACGATAGGATCCAGATCTGCTCGGAGAGCCCGGAGCTTCTTCGGGAGCACCAAAGTCGTCGAGCATCTTTCTTTCCATGACTGCATACAATTCCTCCGGATGATCTCGAAGTGCTTTTCGAAGACTCTGAATGACGGCAGAATGCCGTCGGCCGGATGAGCTGGAACTTGACGCACCTGAATCCTGGAAAAGGACTGCTTCCTCCAGAGTATCTTCCAGCTTCGATTTCTTCCTTGAACCTGCCAAGGTGCCCACAATGCTCGTAAGTTTTGAGATAGCAGTCACAACAGGATCCTGATTTGCTTCTGCTGCTTGAGCTTCGGGAAGAGCATGTGGATCTTCCGCTTCCTCCTCCGACTCCCCCAAAACATTCAACTTCAAATTTCTCCGAGCTTTCACATCCAGCCCAGGTGCATCTCCCAGACGTCCTTTCGCTCCTCCACCCAACATCCCGGCAAGTTCCTCGAGATGGCTCCTGTCCACTCCAGCTTGCAAAGCAGCTTGAACGGCATCCTTGTCGAGCCCCGCAATACCATCTCCTTTTGGAGGCAAAGGTGCAGCTCTTGCAGGAACGGCTTTCGGCTTTGCCACCTCCACCACGTCCTTCTGAACCGGCTGAGATCTTTGGTCCATCAAGATAAGCAGGGATTGCTGAATTTGAGCTAAACCATCTTCTAGAGCCGTCAAGCGATGTTGAGTGTCTGGGGCTACAACTTCTGGAGAACCGCTCTCGGCACTCAGGAACTCGAACTTCTCGTCCGCAACAGCCATCAGAGCACGACCGGAAGGGACGAACCCCTCCTCGTCGTCCTCGGTAGACCACGGCAGATGATCTTCGTCTGCTGGCAATTCGATGCATTCCTCAAACGTGGGAGAAAGAAGACCAATCCAAACTTTGATATAGATGTTCTCTGCAATTGATTCTCGATGATCGTCCTCAACTGCAGCAACAGCGACTGAAACGGCCTTTGAAAAAGCCGCACTGGGGAAAACTCTATGCCTCACCAACCGGTGCCAAAAAGCCAAAGGTATCGCTACCAACAACTTCGACTCAATTTCTGTGATCAAAATGATCGGAACTGAATTGGTTTCACCAGGACCCAGGTCACTTTGGAAAGCCAGGACCTTGTATGCTGAATTTGCTGATCCGTCAGATGTAACCAGCAGCTCGTGACGGAGTACGAGACCACCAGCTTCTCCTTCAGGATGTTCACTCATCATCAAAACCGCGAGGCCACTTCAGACCCGCGGCTTCAACTACCAAACGACCGTCTCTGAAACTAGGCAGGCCAATGAAAATCGAATCACCAGGATGCCCGTGAGGCTTCACTTCTGCAGTGGCCTCGGAAAAATATTTGCACACCTTCACTGGATTGAATAGCTTACCACCAAAGGACCTGAGGACAAGATAGCAGGAATTTCCTTCTGGGAGCCTCTCGCGACCAGAAAGCCCTCGACGCCTGTCTTCAAGGCAGCTCTTCAACCACAACCCGATGTCTTTCAATGTCTTTTCACGTTCAGGTGTGAGGGGAGGAAGGGAGCTCAATTTTGCTCCACCAACCGTAGATGCGTATCCCCCACGAGTCCCTGATTCCGGAACAGCACTGGCAGAAGAAACCAAATCAAACTCACGTTCTTCCAGTTGAGCCACTCGCAATTCCAGCTGAGCCAAAGATGCCTTGAGGTATTCAATCTCTTCCTCCAGGTGTGCTTGGCGTAGCATCAAAGTTCCCGGTATAAAGGCCCCACGGTCCTGCTCAGGGACAATAAGCGTCTGCGAAGCAGCGAGAGCCAGAGTTGCCGCCACAAAAGCAGGATTTCCAGAAAAGGCCAGATGAGAAGCCCAATGACGATGCCCAGAAGCAAGCTCTTGCTGTCAAGAAAAAACTCAGGGGAATCTGGAAACAAAGGGCAGATGCAACTAGATGATTCAGGAACCACTTTTATCCCCTGATCAACAGTCTCTTTAAGCACTTGAAGGGCTAAAGATGCAAAGGAACCCCCTGCGGCTCCTAATGCAAGATGACGGGGGAACATCCACTTGATCCACTGAATCTAGCGGCAGACAGGAAAACATGGGTCCCAGTTCCTTTCCTTTGAGTTATTTCTTTCAATGCCATTAAATTCACGCCGGGGCACCCATGAGAATGAAATTTCCAGGGTGCGGATCACCATGCAAGTACCTAGCTAGCAGTACAGCAGTTGGTCACATGAGACACATGTTCTTTTTGTGCTCATTGAAGTTGAACTAAGGTGCCCTGTTTCCAGGAACTGAACCATGTAGCTGTTGAGGAGCAACCTTGCAGCGATTCCATAAAATCGGTGAGACAATCAATCGGGAGGGTCGCAGTGTCATCCAAGAAAGAAGTTAGAAACCACCACCGCCGCCGCCACCACCACCACCACCTCTCTAAACCAGGCAAGCAGCTTGACAACACGTCCAGATTGCTCAGAAGCAGCGCCGGGTTCGGTGAGTTTCTTACCATCCAGCCACTCCTATTTCGACTCGGCTGACATCCATCCAGCCGCCATGGGGGGTGGCGCACTCACAATGAAAGACTTACCAGCCAAAGAAATTATTTATATAATCTTGCACACTGTCGGGAGTGCCGATGGGGGACGTCGAACTTGGTTCAAGAAAAGAAGGATCCATGTAAACCAACCGCAATTCAGAACAAGCTCGATCTTCCCCGGAACACGCCTGCACCAGCACCTCACCTCAGCACATGACAATGTTTGGACCATCAGCCCTTGGACCCTTCAGAAATTTGAAAATTGTGAAGCTGAAAAAAGGTTCTGGGATTGGAACCCACAAGGATTAGGATATGAGAACCTCCGCTTCCAGCACTACAAAGGGTGTTTCAATCAATGTTTTTTAATTGAAACAAGGTGGGAAACCTCGGTTTCCTCTGTTCACCCGGAAGAAACAGCTCCAAGCCACGGTTAGCAAAAAGAATCTCTGGAACAACGATAGTGTCACTGATGAGGTCACAGTCCTGGCAGCAGGAAATGAGCTCCCCTTTGATTCAAGGCCAAGGAGTTCAGGTCAGGACAAGGAAGGACA
>OMLO01005361.1_pt1 | contig 10766 bp, 9 predicted proteins | sample 1674811 | NCBI WGS metagenome assembly OMLO01 (sample SAMN06265003, study PRJEB25207) | coral metagenome | isolation source: Coral host | place: Mexico:La Bocana,Puerto Morelos, Mexico | collected 2008-11-13
GAAAGATGTTCTGCTATATAATTAGCCAAGAAACCCTGGCATTATTAAAAACGGGTGACTAGGATAATATACCACCCTGTTTGTGCACATGTATGTCTAAATAAATGCCTTTTTGTGTCATCTATGGTGGCTTTAATTTGTAACAAACGTATCTCTTTACTTAAAACTCTTAATCACAAATGCAAAAAATTGAAAACAACAGTTGTATGCACGAGAATTTATGAAAGATCATATATTTGAACAGCAGAGAAAGATTTATAGATGAATGATTATCATTGTTATGCACACAACTTAAGCAGTTGTGAAATTCAAGTCTGAATTTAAACAAATGTTCAATGTTCCCGAAGTGAGGTTTTAAATTATGGTGTTACTAAAAGTGCAGTAACTATGTTTTGCATTTGTTCTAAATGCAAGATTCTCATTTCAGTTTGATGCCAACTTCATGAAGAAGATCCCACCTGGGGCAGAGGCATCCAATGTCCTGATTGGAGAGTTAGATTTTTTGAAGAAACCAGTCACTGCATTTGTGCGTCTCGAGAATGCCTCACTTCTGGGTGACCTTACTGAAGTGCCAGTCCCCACACGGTTTATCTTCTTCATGGTGGGACCGCCTGGCACACCAGGACGGTACTATGAAGTTGGACGTGCGATAGCTACACTGATGTCTGATGAGGTTAGTGTATGCTGAGTTCATTTTCATAAATCATCCTATTTACATCCTTCTGTGGCCTTCCTTGAAAATGGACAAGATCAGTTTTCTTCTTTGAAGACTTTTTTGCACTGATTATGGCGCGTGAATCGCATGTCACTGAGCTCAGCATGTTATTGATGCCATGTCACTTCTTACCCAAATAAATAATTCACTTTGACAGAACTTGTCAACTCTCAATCTTTCTCTTTTAATAACTAGTGGTAGATGTAGCATTTTTTCGTGGAGTTGTTTTTATGTTAAAGAACATTTTAAGATTTATCGAATTGCTTAAATGTTAATAATATGTGGCAGGTTTTTCATGAGGTTGCGTACAAGGCTCACTGCCGTGAAGATTTGTTGGCTGGAATTGATGAATTCTTAATGCAGGTTTGCAAATTTCTTTGTTATCTGCTAATATTTTTCTAATGAAGTCTAATGAAGGTCTGAAAAAGTCCTGGAAATTTTTTCCTGTGAAAGGGTTTGACTTTTGTACTTACGCTTTTATTCAAAATATTTTTCAGGTGACGGTATTGCCACCAGGTGAATGGGATCCATCTATTCGTATTGAACCCCCTGATGTAGTTCCTGAACAGGGTAAGCGTCTGGAGTCAGCTAAATCTGCTGGTAATGGAGATGAAGAAGAGCATGATCCTGCGGGCGACAGAGAAGAGCAGCTTCAGAAGACAGGAAGGTTAGAGGAAAAAATGTCAGACAGTAACATGGGTTCATATTGTCTGACTGGAATGTTCTGACAGTTACTGTTTGCCAAAAATCTCTTAGTTGCTAAAACCATTAAACTTGTGGGGGGGACTGTTGCACTTACATTTATGATGTAAATGTCTTCATATGAAATGTGTTTTATTTGGCTTAAACTTGATGTCTGGCATACAACAAATGGAAATAGGGGGTCAGTCCTAGGTTCACTATAAGACATGACGTTTGATTGAAGGGAGGTGCAATCTGTAAGGTTTGCATGATTCAGGTCACAGGTGTGATTGGCCATAATGCGGAGAAGAATGCAACTCGGGTTAAGGGACATTGTGTGGGGAAGTGTTTGTGGATGGTTCAAATAATGATTGTGTGTGTGAAGGGTGTTGTCGAAGTAATCATCATCATTATCATTTCATCCTTCATAAGGCGTTACCCAAAGTATTGTAATGGTGCAATATAACTGTTATGAATAACTGTGTGATAGGTTGTGTGGAGGTCTTATTGCCGATATGAGACGCCGAGCTCCTTGGTACTGGAGTGATTTTAAAGATGCCCTCAACCCTCAGTGCATTGCGTCAATCATCTTTATCTATTTTGCTTGTCTCACACCAATCATTACGTTTGGAGGGTTAATGGGAACAAAGACCGGGAAGAATATGGTAAGTTAAATTCTTTGAACCTCACTATGTTAATATAAATAATTATGATTATTGTAACAATAGAGGCCTCTATACATGTAGGAAATACTATTAACAGTACAAAAGTTCAAAGGCAAAAAACATCCAAAAATGTCATGGATGTTAGCAAGTTTCAAAAATCCTGATGCACTGAAAAAAGCACCCTTAATGTAAGTTGACTTGTTACCAGATGCATGTTCAGCAAGTTAAATCAAGCATGCTTTTTTTTAACGAGCTTGTCTAAATAGCAATTTTACTCTGTTATTGCCTAATGTAAACTCTCTATGTTAAGTGTGATTCCTTCCAATGGGTCAGCCCCCACATGGTACTAATCTGAGCTTTATAGCATCTCAAAAGTTGTGGTCCTGCACATTGGAAAAGACAGCTAAATGCATAAGCAAAATCTGGTTGAAGTTATCTTCTGAACATGACAGTGTTTTTAGATCAGCTTCCAGTGTTTAGTAGGGTTCTCAATAAAGGCTAAAAAATGGGCAAATTGATTTGCCCCTCTGTTGCCTTTTTGATGAAAACATTAATGAAACCCTTGGTTTATGCCTTGAAATTTGCAAAGTGAAGATACACCACCTATTACCTCTTTTTCTTTTCATTATAGGCTGCAATGGAGCAAATTCTCGCAGGAGGTATCGGTGGAGTCCTGTTCTCTCTGTTTGGTGGGCAGCCTCTTATTATTCTAGGCGCAACTGGTCCCATGTTAGTCTTTGAAGAAATTCTTTACACGTTCTGTGACAAATTTGGCATGGATTATCTGCCGTTCCGTTTGTGGATTGGCATTTGGACAATGTTGTACTGCTTTGTCCTGGTAATAACAGATGCCAGTGCACTTGTGAGATACTTTACCCGATTTACTGAAGAATCCTTTGCCACTTTAATTGCACTGATCTTCATCGTTGAGGGTTTTAAAAAGTTGTTTCACGTTCTGCATGATAGCCCAGTTCCTACAACAGATTCAGACTATAGACGTTACGGATACATGGAAGAACACTCTTGCCTGTGCTTGCCGAAGCAACCCGGTGATTCACATTCATCCTATTCATTAAACACATCACACGCCAATGCAACCACTCCTACTCCCCTGGACTACGCAATGGGTGATTGTGCAAGGTTTGGTGGTGAACTTGTTGGTGATGCATGTCATGATAATGTGTTCTTCCTGTCTGTTATCCTCGCTCTTGGAACCTTTTTCTTGGCTATTACACTGAAGGGATTCCGTACCAGCTCTTATTTCCCTACAAAGGTGAGATTTCTTTTAAAATTCATGTCACAGTAATTGCAGTTTAAAATAAAGTTACATATTAATAATTTTGTCCTACATGTAGTTGAATCTTGTGATGACTGTTAAACAGAAACACAACCCAAAAGAGAGCAATGATGCTTCTTATCAACTAGTAATTAACTATTGATTTTACCTTGATCACCAGAAAGGTCAGATAAAAATTAGATACATTGTAATTTACGAATATTTCAGGAGTTATTAAATTTGTTTAAACCCTTTCGATCCTAGTGGACCATAGCTGCCGGAGCTTATCCCCGGTTTCTGTAGCATGAAGTGGCTAGGAGTATTTCTACTCCCCCTGGACAGGATGCTAGTCCATCGCAGGACATTCCCCCGCAATTTGTTAGGTTTCCCCAACGATTTAACGGTACCCATTTGTACACCTGGGTGGAGAGAGGCACTGTGAGAGTTAAGTGTCTCTCCCAAGAACACAACACAATGTCCCAGGGCTCAAACCCGGACCACTTGCTCCGGGGACAAGCGCACTAACCATGAGGCCACCGCACCTCCCATTAAATTTGTTTAATCGTTCCTTTATTTTTCTCTCTCGTAACAGGTCCGTGCAGTCGTCTCTGACTTTGCCATCCTTATAAGTATTATGATAATGGTTGGTGTAGACCTTGCATTTGGCGTCAACACACCAAAGCTTGATATTCCATTGAAATTCCAACCCACAAACAGCGAGGCTAGAGGTTGGGTAATCCCTCCACTGGGCAAGAATCCTGTATGGTCAATTCCGGCAGCAGCCATCCCTGCCTTACTTGCAACAATTTTGGTTTTCATGGATCAACAGATCACTGCTCTAATTGTGAACAGAAGAGAACACAAACTTAAGGTGCACATTTTACAGTAACACGCTCGAATATCATTTATTCATTTTCTCTGTGTATCAGCAAGATGGTATCTCTTATCAGCCTTTCTCTTGTATGAAATCACTTGGAAAGGGTATTTTTCTGTAGAGCAGGAAGATTGCACAATGTAGGGGCGGGCAGGCAAGCAATGTGTTTGAATCCCAGTCAGATATACACGTACGCTAGGGTTAACAAAATAACTCACAAGGAAGACAAATAATCACACAGGATGAGAATCATTGTACTAATTTAAAAATACTTTTCTCTGCAGAAAGGAGCTGGTTATCATCTGGATCTGCTACTTGTAGCCATCATCATCGGTATTTGTTCATTGCTGGGTTTGCCGTGGGTAGTTGCTGCAACTGTTTTGTCAGTTGGTCACGTACAGAGCTTGTTTGTTGAGTCTTCATGCACAGCACCAGGGGAGAAAGCTAAATTTCTTGGTGTAAGGTGGGTTGATTAAAACTCCCAAGTTTTACACCAGTGATATATATGAGGGCAGTTCTTAATTCTTCAAATTTATAATACATCTTTAGGTCAACTTGCAAGGTACATCTTATAATATCAATCATTTTTATCATAGCTAAGTTACATTGTATATAGTGGGTGACAAAACACACTAACAATTTAAACACTTTCAGCTGACATGTACATGTTGTAGGTAAAAATTAAATTCCTTTGTCTCTTAACCCTTATTAGGGTTAGAAGACAAAGGAGATTGAGAATCAAACTAGGTTAAAATTATTATTACTTGAATTTAATTTTTAACTACAACACACATTCATGTATAACTAAATATCTATTATTTATCTTACAGGGAACAGCGTGTTACAGGAACCATGATTTTTATCTTGATTGGGTTAACTGTGTTCATGTCTCCAATCTTAAAGGTTTGTATTATCAAGTTGTTTTTAAACATTTGTTATCTTCATTGAACAACTGGTGCCCTGAATCCGTGATGATAGTGATGATGATGATAATGAATTCCTTTTGCAGTTTGTACCAATGCCTGTTCTTTTCGGCCTGTTCTTCTACATGGGAGTTTCTGCACTCAAAGGATTGCAGGTAAGGATGTTTATATTATGTTCCTTTGAAGTGTTAAGTTTCTGCCAAGGAGGAATAGTTTACTTCTAGTATTTTAGTCTCTCTCTTTCTCACTGACCACCGCAGTGAACATTCCATATATCTAAGCATCCCTGTGGACAATGTGTATGCAAAGTTTAATTTCTCATAGACCATGCCTGGCAGTGTGAACAGTAGATACAGGGTTTGGCAGCTTCCCTTGGACCAGTAGCTTTTATAAAGTTTGCTTGCCTTGGGCAAGTCTTAGTTGCTCTTTTAATGACTAGGTTGGTAGACAAATTGCGCGATTCCTTGCCCATTGGGCAAGTGGGAATGAAAAGTTACTGTACTTTCCCAAAAGGAAAACCTACTTGTCTTGTATGGCACTTTTTTTTAGCTCTGAGATGGGTGTCCATGTAGAGTCACAGCAATCATATCATCAGTGGCAGTATGGAGTAACAATCATATTGTGCAAACATTGATTCTACTGTTATCTGAACTCTTTCATTGTATGCTTTATTGTTGTAACATTTGAATAAAATCATCTATATTCAGCTCAGCGGCTATTTCCACTGACGAAGGTACAGGTACATGTATCTCAAAACATGCTGTCTTCTCTACAGCATTCTTATAAAAAAACCACTCCATTCTGAACTGATGATCATAATTTTATCTTCACATGGTTCTGTAGAGAGTCATGCATTTTGTGGTAAAATCTGATTTTGTGGTAAAATCTGATTTGAGAGTCATGCATTTTTGTGGTAAAATCTCTGAGATGGGTGTCCATGTAGAGTCATAGCAATCATATCATCAGTGGCAGTATGGAGTAACAATCATATTGTGCAAACATTGATTCTACTGTTATCTGAACTCTTTCATTGTATGCTTTATTGTTGTAACATTTGAATAAAATCATCTATATTCAGCTCAGCGGCTATTTCCACTGACGAAGGTACAGGTACATGTATCTCAAAACATGCTGTCTTCTCTACAGCATTCTTATAAAAAAACCACTCCATTCTGAACTGATGATCATAATTTTATCTTCACATGGTTCTGTAGAGAGTCATGCATTTTGTGGTAAAATCTGATTTGCTGTGTATGTTCTTTCTGTCAACAGTTCTTTGAAAGATTAAAGATCATTTTCATGCCAATTAAGCATCAGCCCGATCTGATGTATTTGCGTCAAGTTCCCGTCAATAGAATCCACATCTTCACATTGATTCAGTTGTTTTGCTTGGGTGTGCTGTGGCTCATCAAATCCACCGATGCTGCATTGATTTTCCCTGTTATGGTACGTTTTGTTGTAAATGTAGTTTTTAAGTCCCCCATTGTGAGGAATCCACCAGCAGTTTGAGTAACAAGAGGACAAAAACTTTGTACCAAGATAATTCTTCTTCTCAGTTTTATATTATTGTAACATTGCAGTGGAAAAACATTTGCTTGAAATATCAGGTATAATTTGAAAAATCAGGGGTAAAATTACAGAGTTTAATTGAGGAAAGAGAAATAGCTTTTTCTTAGTTATAAAGACACTTGAAAAGTATAGGGTTCGTGAAATCAGGATTCGTGGCCTGTAATTGTTAAATGTTCAAGTTATCTGTTTATAGCAGTTTTTAATGGAATTTGTCAGCATTTTCTGAAGAAACCTCTCTTAACATACAGGTTTTGATGTTGGTTGCTGTTCGCAAAGTGATGGAGAAAATTTTCACTCTTCACGAGCTTGAAGTTTTAGATGATTTGATGCCTGAGAGCATTAAAAAGAAAAAAGCGGAAGCCTTGAAGAAAAAGGATGATGACTATGAGTATGATGAAGATGATGATGAGTTTTGCCATCATGACGATGTGGATGGAAAGAAGGTAAAGGCACATGCTAAGTAGAATGATCAAGTGCAGTATGTGTGCCACACCCATAATGATAGGTATTTAATATTAAGCTTATAGGACTGCAAGGTGTTTCAAAGAAGTTCAAAGTTTTGGTTACCTTGTGTTGTTAAAATTGAAAGTTGTTCTCTGTTTTCCTGGATGAGCCACTTGGCTTGTATACAGACTTTAGCATTACCGGTGCCTTCTTGACTCATGCATGATTCCTTGTTCAGGAACTTGCTGATGCGAAAGAACTGAATGGCAAAGCAAATTGTGAAGTTCCTTTCAACATGTCAGAAGAGATGTGCAAGACCGGACTGTGGAAAACGTTTGTGAAAGATGGGTCAAGGAGCAAGCCAGAACGCAGAAAAAGCAAATCAAGCGATAAACACAAACACAAACACAAACACAAACACCACAACAGCCACAAAAGCAGACACAATCGGAACAAGAAGGATGATGAAGAAGCTAAAGAAGATGAAGGATTGTGGATGCTTGGAAAAAAGACAGGAGATGACGAAGGAAGTGATGACGGCAGTGATGCAGAACTGCAAAGAAAACTCTCAACCATTAACGAGGACAAGAGTGATGTCGTTATTGACATGGGGCAGATTCAGAAGTCTCTTCTGGAGCTGACTGACAATGGTGATGTTCCGATGGTTGGTGAAGGCAATGAGGAAAGTGACAAGCCAATGGGTACTGCTGAGGATGTTGTATGAAGTATCTAGAGGGCAATTATCCTTAATATGTGAGCCAGGCAACAACACTGTATGCATTCATGTACACAAAACAGTGATTGTTTTTATAGTAGTCCAAACTCAAACTTATGTACTGCTTGGCAGTATGTACCTAGTTGTATGTAATTATATTCTGCACTTGTAGTAATTATAGTTTTAAAAATACATGTTATAAGTGGTCTTAAAACCAGCTTTTAAAATGGAATTTTCTCCGCTCAGACATGATAATATGATCTCACTAACGATTTGAATTTATAAATTATTATTATTTAGCTGCGTAACAGCAAACAGCCAAAATATAATTTCACGCAGTTTTGGATGAACAACGTGGTGAGATGTTGGAATAGGCATTAAAAAATCTTGTGAATATAAGAATGAAGTTGTATCTATAAACATTACTGCATTCTGTTCTTAGAGATGGAGTTTAACAGAGGTAAAAGAATAAATGTTATTGGAAGACATTTTCAAACTTTTTCATGTTACCTTGTCTGAGAGGAAATATTATTTTAAAAATACAGCTTTCCTAATTCTATGCTATTGTAATTGTGATAATTAATGTAACATGATGTAGTTGGCATTCAGAATGCTTAATTGGTTGTTACTTCCAGTGTAATTTTCTTTAAAAGGTAGTTGTAGACAATCATGTAGATAGTCCATGTAGTTTGGATTTCATAGATTTACATAAAAACAATTTTTTTTCCTTCATTTGTGGTTAATCGCATAAGAAGAAAAGCTAAATTCTGGTTTATAATTACAAAGCAGGCCAGAAAAAAATTTCCTAAAAATGAATAAAACCAATTTAATGTAGTTTTTATTCATACTCGTGTAGCACAGAGAAAAATGGTATCATTTCGTGGTTTCTGCTGTGTTAAATATTAAATTTTGGTATTTTTGTATTTTTAGTAAGGCAAAAAACAGGGGCAGGCCCTCTCGATAATGGTTTCATTTCTTCACTGACTGCTTCCAGGCTGGTCACGCAAGGCTCTTTGAACAGAGGATTGCGTGACAGCTCAAACTAAGGCAGAAGTAATGGTATCTTCATATATGGTTTCACTTCCCTTCAAGTTTGTGTAAGTTACACAGTTGAAAGCCAAGAAATGAAGTAAAAAGTTAAAAAAGAAACAATTCCATAAATTTCAAAGACAACTCTTTCACACTTGCATAATCGACGTGGGACACAAGTTCCAACAATCTTGCATTTGTAAATTTAGAGAGAATTTATTTATTCAAACTTTACACAGCAATAATATTTAGAAGCAGATATCACTTTTGTAACACTACATTGTACACTGTTTGTCTGTTTTTAGATCAGTCCTGTTTGGCATTTGAATTTCCAGTGGCTTTTTCAAAAACATCCTTAATTTAATAACTGTACGTATGAGAGTAATTTGTTTGAAATCAAAACATCTGTGCATGAGTCAGACATAATTTGGTTCTTCTGTGTGATAATATACATTTCTATTCTTTATTTTCGAAGCGGCACCTTCTTGGGTGACACAATATGTATCATACAAGAAGGTAGATAGCATAATTGAGATTCTGCCTGAACATTTAATGTATCGGGCAAAATCTCAGACAGTTATGTAAGTCTGTAAGTTCGATTTGATCTCATGAGCAGTGTAGGATAACGGATAGGCCAAAGATATATATATTGTGGTTTTAGTTTGCTTTAATTTCAATATTTTAATCGATTTTATTTTTATTTTTCTATGCCTCTGAGTACAGCAACAACTATAACAGATAAATCAAAATGAATTTTGGCTTGCAAACTTTCAAAGCAAAGTCAAATTTCAACCACAATGTGTATACTGGATTTTTAAATACCGATGTACAAAGTAAATCAGGTTGTGAAAATTAAATATTTATAGCACAAGACACTAATTTAAATCAAACCAGTATGAAGTTTGCTGAGGGTCCTTTTGACGGGGAGACCGCCGTTATTAAGTGTATTATTTTAATAAGCGTAATTTTTGTAACTTAAAAAAGTACGTTGAAATGTCCAATAGAAACAAATTTGATGGTTATTCTTTGTCTTTAAGTAAGTTTACGTAAACTTTTTAAAGCTGTTTCCTTTCCAAGGATTCAAGTTGTGCTCAAATATTGTGTCATAATTAGAAATACGGTAGTTGCGAATTCAGCAAGTAATTAAATAAACTAATTAGACAATTAATACATAACTAAAAGGAGATTGAGAAAGCAAATGTCTGTCTTTGTTAGAAAATCGGACGGAGACATCAAACATTAGCGCCCAAAATTCTTCACCACGAAAAATAACCAATACAGGGGTTCCTTTCGTCTTTGCAGAGTGTGCAATCAGTTGAGAAATGTTTTGCACTCAAATCTCAGACGTTTTTCTCGGTTAACCAAAACTGAGGCGCTACGGAAGACATATGTTTGCTTGAGTTAAACAGTAAGCTGTTAAGTCAGGTTCATCTTGATGGAGAAAAGGTACATTAAATACAACTTGTGTCATTTCAAGTTCCACTTAAATCCAAACTATGCTCATTTTGTGCAGGTCTTGTTGGACATAAAATAAAGTTCACTCGTTCACATGATCATCACTAGTTTGTTTTTATTGTAGGTTTTAGTTGTGGGGGTTATAATTTTTTTTTTCCCAGAGGGGTGGTAAAGACTATGAAGTCTTCTCAGAAAAGTTAAAACAAACCACCAAAATCGTCTATGCCTCCTAGCCCAAGACCTTGTTGCTTAGCGGCGAAAGAACGCGTGCACTCCATAAAATTTCGCGCCAAAGCTTCGTGTTCCTAAGTTCCCTTTAAAATAAAAAAAATTCTAATCCCTCAACTTATCAAAGTTCTGCTGCAAAACGCAATTTAATTTGTGCATTAAGATATTGTTCTAAAAAAGATAAAAAAAAAA
>OMLO01005362.1_pt1 | contig 10765 bp, 5 predicted proteins | sample 1674811 | NCBI WGS metagenome assembly OMLO01 (sample SAMN06265003, study PRJEB25207) | coral metagenome | isolation source: Coral host | place: Mexico:La Bocana,Puerto Morelos, Mexico | collected 2008-11-13
GGAAGATTGTGAGCTGGTCAGAAACAATGCCTATGACTGATTTCCCTTCGATTGCATGACATTTTACTCTAGAGGCGCAGTATTTGGCTTGTGTTATTTGCAAACTTTAGAACCAAATCAACACGTTGAATTTCAAAGGCATGCTGCATAATTCTATGCCCGACTAACGATAAATATTTCAGATCTCCAAAACCTCTCTCTCTTAAAAAAAAGCAACTACATCATCGCCGAGGTTTGTAGAATACATTTCATGTTTGATATGAGGAAATATCTCGTTGTCCTGGCACGGCTGATGAGCGTGCTTGGAAAATATTTAACTGCGGATCAGTATGCATTTAACTAATCTCTTCACATGATATGAGATCACTTTGTCATGGCGAAAAACAAACTACTTAAATCGCGCGTGTCCGTCAATTAACAGTAAAAAGGTTTATTTTAGTATATAACGATCACTTCTAATCTGTGTATACATGGAATTTTGCCAGAGTAAATCAGTTTTCGGCCTGTAACACGTTTTTTGCGCTTGTCTTTTGAAGCGGGACACGTTGTCACGAAAAATCATTTTTACAACGTTTCACTTGATCTCAGCAGTTGAGTTGTTTTGAAAAAGTTCACACTGAAAGATAAGGCGTGTTATTTTTGATGTAGCATAAGAAGCACACGAGATATTAAAAATGTTCCGAAGTCTGCTTAAGACTACTTAGTCCACACGCGTAATTCCAACTAGTACGAGCCCCATACGATAATCGCCCTAATGTAACCTTACTTTTTTTATGGAGAGCAACTCTGAATTCTACTGGATTTAGGAGTGTCTAAGGCGAAATTGTTATGGTTGAAAAATCGTCACTGAAGATTTGGACCTCGCAGACTGTTCAAAGCCTCTATATTTTTCAACGCAGTCAAGACTCCTGTTTTGCGCTGGCGTCCAGTTCTCTCGCGATTTTATCCGCGTGTTCAACGATCCAATTAAAATACAAGAAAATAGAGGGCTGTGGACAGTCTATGAACCACGCGCCGAGGATAGACTGAGTAAGTCATCACTCTTCGCCTTGTCTGTGATAACTTAACCAAGCTAATTGTTTAAATTCCATGAAAGTGTCGCTTACAATAGCAAAGTAACTATTCCGCTCTAAATTATATCCTATCAAAATTCAGATTATCGTACGGCTTAGAGTGTAAATACTTTAAAAGCACCTCAGAATAAATCTACATCGATAAAACTTGCTTGCGCGATAAGAAAATTTGTTTCCTATCCAAATTGAAAACAGTGATTTACCACTGTGATAAATGGCTTAGTTGACTCATTGATCTTTAATTCTTCCGGATTTCCAAACCCACTGACTTGTGATAAATTATAGCCCTAATTATTTCGTCAACTCATGCAAAACAAGTAAAAACAAATTGCTTTTCCGAAGATTTTATGATATTGTGGCAAGGACTGAAGTGGAGATCTAGAGGTTATACAGACGGAAGACCGGTTGCTAGCAAATCTCTCTCAAAGAAATTAGCATTATCTCTTCTAAGAGTTGACCGATGGCGGTGAACCCAGTGACGTGTTTGCTTTACTTGCCGATTAGTGCCGTCACGTTAAGAAAAAAGTGGAAAGTGTTCGTTGAGCTCTGTGTTATGCACGCTAACATAAAAATGTCCCTCGAGCGTGCATGCGAGTCGATGCCGAAATTACGATGAATGAAGAGTACTAACATATATTTTTTGACTTTGGCAGGTTAATGAAGAAAACAGGCACGTGTCCCTTAAATGGCTTCGTTCTCAATACGAAAAGGGGTGTGACATTAAATCTTACCAAAAGCTCTCGGTGTTGTATCTTAGGTTCTGCTCAAATAAAACGCTGATATCTATTAAATAGCTCGTGTTAGTAGCGCTCGACCCTTTTATAGCAATTAAAGGCGACCCATTTTCAAAACGTCGGGGGTTCTCGCAGCCTTGAATCGGCATGATTCTTCGCTTAGTTTAGATCAAGTTCTGATTTCACAAGCGGCTTGTCCCCGGCTGTACATTTTTTCGTAAACAATTCTCGTCGCCTGCCAAGAGAATTGGTAAACAGCCTAAAAAAGAAAACCATGTAAACGGCTTACCTTGAAATGTCCTTGCTTTGCTCGGTAGTGTTTGTTGAGCTTGCTTCACTTTCGCTGCTTCGCCTACGCGTGGAGCTGACGTATTACTTTAGCAAGCTGTTCTAAGTAGGAAGCGCTTGAATTAAAAGTTCTTGCTAATTGGTCGCAGATGCTGGAATTTGTGTTTTGACCTCCCTCTCACAAGAAGAATTATATTATCCCAGTATTTCCGTTTCTCACCTGTTTTATCTTAAGTTCTTAATGAATTCATTCTGTGGTGAATACTCTTACAGGCTTAGCAAGCAGTGGCTAACATAAAACCTCTTATAGCATTAACTTTCCTATGGTCTCTTAATCTTGGCTCACATAACGTTCGCAAAAACGTTACATCCTGAAAAATGCAAAATTTACGAGGCTCACCTGTTACTGAAACTAAATGGAGAAGGCCCGGTTTGCAGCAAATTTTCAGATAAAATTGCTACGTTTATCTGATTTTGAGTGGTGCCATTTCGGTTAGCTTGCCAGACTTGGTGCTGTAAATAATATGACACAGTTTGAATAAAAAATGTTCTAAGCTGGAACAGCTGTCCTCTAAGCATGAAATAAAAATGAAATGGACTTTACACTTCCAACCACAACCACGCCGAAGTGCTTTCATGATTTTAGAGCCAACTCTCATATTGTCAACAGGTTTCCCATGAGGTCTGCCGAGTGGAATGCTTGACGATTTTCCTAAGTCAGAGGGAAGGTTGACTTTTCAAATAAAAGTAGTTAGCGTTCGTTCAAGTACGTTTTAAAAATCGGCTTTCCCATGTCAGTGGGGAGGCGTCTTAGAGCTCTGCATTGAGCTGTGCATTAGAACTGTGTTGAACTGTTTAGGCATAGACTTGTATCGTCTGGTTTTATTGGTCAGTTTAGAAACAAAATTCAGTGGTGGGCCGGTAAGTCACTTTTGTGGAAACGTCTGTTAGCATCGCTGTGACACAAACCGTTACTACAGCTAGCCTGACAACTCCAACCGGAAAAGAATAACGGCGGAAATTGGTAGCAAACAGCAGCTAGCAGCTTAAATCTCTGAAGTTTTTTTTTTATCTATTTTCCAAAAATTAACAAATAATTGTAACCCCCAACACATGAAGAATAACAATGACAGTTCAATAAGTAATTATAAAAAGATGAAAAACTCATTTATGCCGAGGAATTTGATATCGTGTCCTAATCCCTCTTTACTCCAAACTGATCACGGATCAGAGAAATGTTAAGCACACGCAATTTCAATGTTGCAACACATAATCCCAATTTGTAACATGATTAAACCAGTCAACTCAAGAGCTAGCTTTACCTTGGTGACGTTTCTGGTGTATACAGTATGCAGTGATAACTCTACTCAGGGAGAGGGAAAGAGGCGACAGGATGGTGCCAGAAACAATCTTCTCTTTTTATTCGAGGTTACCCGATGTTCTTTCTTTTCTCAGGACTTAAGGTTTACTTTTGGTTACTAAAATTGCGCTATACGCTCAATTCGCTAAAAGATATACCCATTTATAACAAATGAAAAGCAAATAAACTAACAGTCAAAATTTAAAGCCCTGACTTGTTATTAAATGCTCTATCTGTATGTTTGTTTATTTCGCTCAGTTGTACATTATGAATGTAAGCATCTTGAAATCAGCCCCAGAATTTGAAATGCTAAGGCAGGAGAATTCATTCAGTCATATTCAGTTGACCTGAGATCGCCTCGTTCGGCTCGACAAGTATTAAGCTACAATTGAAATGGTGCCAGAAAAGCTCAGAAACAGTCATCTTTTTTTATTCGAGGTTACCCGATGTTCTTCTCAAGGTCTTCTCGTTCGTTTCTCAGAACTGGTTGCCAAAATCGCAATTTTAGCTCGATTCGCTAACAAATATACCAATTTATAACAAATGAAAATAAATAAATAAATGAATAAATAAACTAGCGGTCAAAATTTAAAGGCTTGACTTGTTATTGAATGTTCTATCTGTATGCTTTTGTTTTGTTTTGCTCACACTTTGAATATAAGCATCTTGAAATCAGCCCCAGAATTTGAAATGCTAAGGCAGGAGAATTCAGTCAGTCATATTCAGTTGACCTGAGATCGCCTCGCTCGGCTCGACAAGTATTAAGCTACAATTGAAATCAAGTGACTCACAAAGAATTGAACAGCTAGACTGTTCAATTCTAGAGTCAATTTTCTCAGTCTCCCTGCGGCTTCTTTAGTTTAGGAATGTTTCAGAATAATTTCTTTTAAGTTCTCAGTTAATTTGAGACAACGTCAGAGTACAGCAAACTACAAAAACGGCCTGTAAAAAGGATAAGGCTATTTTACAATTCAGAAAATACTATATTTACTGTCCTACAAACTCTTGAAAAGCGATATCCCCAGCGGCATATTCAGGTTTCCGAAGCTCACATCTGCAGTACCCTCACCCTTCAACTCCAAGTGCCCATAGTCACCCATTCTAAGTACCCCCACTCTCCTAGCACACTCACCCCTGCAGAAAAAAAATGCCCTCAGATGAAACAAAATCATTATGGCTAAGAATGAAATAGGTGGAGACAGATTACGGTGACGAACTTATAGTCTCACTATTTTTGGCGATAATTACCTGTGCCTTAAGTTAAAAATAGCAGTGTTCATTATCAATTGCACGTTTCATCTCACTTAAAAAAAAGGAAAGAGGATTTCTCAAGGAAAAGTAAAATATTTGAACTTCGTCTGCGAAGTCATCGGAGTTTTTGTCAATTTCAAGCACCAGCGTTTCAACCTTGCCGAAGTATGTACTAGTGGGTCATTTGTTGGTAATTTCAGTTTCATTTTTTTTTTTCAGTAGAGGCTTCGCAAGAGCATCGGATAGTTGAGAACTAAAGAAATTTTTAGTGTCATCTTAACATAAAGCTGACATCTGAGATCAGCACAATTTGCTGATAGATAAAATATGGACTGAAATTCTAACTGATAGCTGAGAAATCATCGAAAATGTAAAAAGGAAGAAGATGCATAACCTCCTCAGTCTAGATTCTCACTGTGTGTGATCACTGCCTGGGCTGCAGCTAGTCACCGGCAAACCGATGCCCTTCTCTCGGTCATTTTTATCCATTTTTGTTACTTTCTTTTGAAAGGGAAGTAAAAAACTGCTAGCCAATAAACCAAAAACAAACAAACAAGTAAAATTGCCTAAATCATGATCTTCGTTTCTGGCTACGCCCTGTCGATCATCTAACTTGACACCCGTTAAACATACGTACAAGATTTCGGGGAGGAGGGGAGAGCAATCTCTGGTGACCCAGTCAAACGAGTGTGGTAAAACTTCACTTTAAGTTCTATTTTTTTCGTTGAACTGTTACCAATGATGACTGGCAGCAGTCAGATCATTTGTGTTGAATTTTGTGCCAAAACCCCAGTGATATCAGAAGGTCCACTAACAGGGTTATCCCGTATTAATATTTTTAAGGCTATTACCGTTCGTTGGATCAAGATATGTCGCATTCTGTATATTACTTCACTGGTCAGAAGTTATTTTCGTTATAGCAAAACATATTGGTGGTGCGCCTCGGGTTCTTTAGATGTTCTCCTTTTTCAAAGTAGTTCTGTGTTGAGTGAATATTTATCAGTATACAGTCAGTGCCGAGGCTAATTACGTAGGGAGGGAGAAGTCATGATCATCAGTCCCAATTTACCATTAAATACCAATGAAAAAAAATGTGTAAACCTTTCATGTAGAGGAGTAGCGGCCTAGTTCTTGGTTTCCCTTCTACGAGCTTGGGTCTAAATTACAGTAGGTGAAAGCCATTTCATTCAGTCGTGGTGAAACTAACAACAAATCATGCCAAACACCGTACATACAGTCGCCGACCAGAGGGAACAAGGGATATCGAATGAAAGTTAAAATCCTCATGATAGGTTGAGATAAGCTAAAACGTTTAAAGTATCTTATAGCTAAGCAACCTGCAGGGTACCAGTCAGTTCATGATTTCAAATAAGCGAACAGATAAAAAGCAGCTGTTTTATAAGACGTAATACGCTTAGCCTTGCTAAGTGTGTGGTTTTTTTTTGGATGTTCAGCCTGTTTCTGGTAGCATCCAATTTACTTCCATGTCTCACCTCCGTCGTTAGAAGATTGAAGCAATTTACCAAAGAAACATCTACAAGAAGCTGTTTATAACAAACGATAGAGCACGGTTTTCTACCTGTTATTAGCTTCTACACGAAAATGTGACGAAATAGAATTTTAGCAGGCAAAACGATGTAGAAATGTATAGGTTGTGTACTTTAGAGAACTGTAGCCGGTCTACTTTTTCAGCATGAATCGAAGTTATACAGTGTTTGTTCAGTTTTTGAAAAGACCGCGAAGAAAGGAAACCATAGAAGCAGAGATCTTTTTTTTTCCAATTTCGTGTTTTCTTTTTTGCCTCGAGACTGTAGAGAAGGTGGGCTGGACATCGACATTGTCAGCTTCTGAGTCCTCCAGAACTAACAGATAGTTTAACTGACGCCATACTGGAATTGCCTACATTCTGTAATTTATAGATTTCGCATTTCGCCAACCTTTATGAGATCGAGGGCTTCCCAATTAAAATACTTTGAAACATCGATGACGCGCACAAATCATAAAGTATCAAATGTAGTATACTGCTTACCTTTACGTAAAGTCAGTGTTTTTTTCCTAGGCCCTTCACTGGAGGAGAAAAAGGAATAGAAATCAGCAGGAGGATTGATCACCGAGCGTGCCAATCAATTTACAGCTGGTCTTGAGGTTTTGCACCACTTTGGATACATCTACTAAGTGATCTGCTCTGACAAATGATCACAATTTGAGAAAATGGTATGTGTTGGGCGCTGCAGCCCCCTAAGATCGGGCCGTGTGGGATTATCGCTAATACGCATTAAACATTCCTCAGACGTGTGAAAGCTATTCCCTCGTCCTTCTCTGTGCATATTTTCCACGAATGACGTCTATTCAAATAAGGAAGACCGCTTGGTTTCGTTGCTAGCTTTTTGGACCAACTTTCTTGACACTCTTGAAAACGTTCATCATGACATGCCATACTTCGTGAGAAATAAGGCTTCAACAAGGTGTTTACATCTTAGATAAGGGTGGCGCTGATAATTGTCTGCTTCGTCACGTTAATCCAATCTATATTGGAACAGTGAAGGATTTTTATGCCTTCAGCGGCTGACCTTTTTTTATGCTAAGCTGTAATCCCGCGATTCTCATTAGAAAGAGAACATGCGTCTTCGTCCAGTCTCTTTGGTTCATCCATGTTTATTATCTGTAAACAATGTTCAAACGACGACCGCCCTTTACCAGGCTGATATGCATGAGCTATTCTCTTTCGTAGTTTTGACGTTAACCGTACTCTTTATCGCAGTGCATTTTGTCACCATACCAAGTTAAATCTAAGATAAAATTCCACTACCCAGTAGAGAGGATTTTTCTATTTTGACTACATCTCTTTAGCAGGTTTTTTTTTGTCGGTGGCAGCAAAAATGCTTCTTGTTGCCAACTTTATATATAGAGCTGTTTGACAGATGGACCAGAAAGACAACATATTAAAATAGTTTATTTTTTTAACATGTTTTAGTTTGAAAAAATCAGAAAGGAGAAAGTATATCTCGATACCCAGTTTATGGCATAACATGCATTTGTTCTTGGCGTATTAATAATGTGTCATGATGAATCAAATGCGATAGCATCAGTGTGATATGATTTCGCGGCTTAAGCTTCTTTGGCAAAAGGCCTGTTTCAACCTCCCTCTCCTACAACCTCTGTCCATCCCCCTCCCATTACCCCCACAACTGATTAGCGATCTGAAAGTCCTTCCTCTTCCAAGACGTTTTTATTCTCTTGTCTGAGCATGCAAGCTTGCGTTAAAGCTCAAGAAAACCTTGAAATTGGAGACTGAGGCTAGCTGGTCATGTCCAGCAGGATAATAAAGCAGGCCCATCTTGATAATGAACTTATCAACAAAAATATGTCGCTGACTTAAATGGTCCATCTCATAACACTGACGAAGGGAACAATGGTCAAATCAAGTGAAATTTCCGCTTAGAGGCATAAAAAAGATTTGGATTAAAACAATGCGAACAACCTCCAGTGTTAAAAGAGCTACTGCTCTCGCGACTCAAACACCTCTCCGATAACTGAAAAAAAACACAGAACACGAAAGACAAAAGTCTGGCGGAATGACAAAATTGAAAATACAGTTTTCCTTGTCTCTGATTAATAATGCAGACATAAAAAATGTGTTGAAACTTAAATTGTTATTATGACAGCAGTTCTTGAATCAACTGACAGCAGTGAGCGTTGTATGTATTCGTGCCTTCTGCAGACTGAAACTGTACAGATCATACGCAACTGGTTATAGCGTTTAACAATTTCTTCAGTAGAGACTTTGGAGTCGGAACTGATCTGAATTCCACAAGCTATTATACTCAGTAACGCGTGGACATGATATCATGCAGTATCGCATGATTTATAAACGACTCATCTCTAAAAACTTGGATTAACCTTTCTTCATTAATTAATGTTCCAGCAATCGATCCAGCAAGGATAAATATCTCAGCAATCTGGATTACCCCGCGAAATCCGGGAAAACTACACTGGAATTTATCTTGAAATGTCTAAACACGGACGTCAATCTAAATGGGTAGTTTTAAAGTTTTCACTGTTGCTTCTTTTTTAATTAGTTGATATGATTTTGTTCATGGGTTTATGGCCTGTAATAGCCGGAAGCTCAGCCCCAGATTTAGGTCAGATGTGACCGAAAGCTTATACGATTTCTTGATGCGAGGCAAACTGAATGATCGCGGCCTCTGGAAACGTTATTTCAAAGCGAAAGTTTTTAAAACTCTATTTCAGACCTGACCAAAAACGTTTTTATAGCCTATTTAGTAACTCTATAATAAGTCAAGAATAAATGACTTCAGCTAACCAGAATAGGCTTCCACTAAATCGTAGGAAAGCGTTGAAATTCCTGCACAGCACAAGGGTCGTACTAGGAGAACATCGCCCCGAGGTCTTGACGAGCGCAGAAAGGTCTATACAAAAAAAAGACCGGCCACGAGATTTATTACACGACTGAAAGTACCAATCTTCAAAAGTTCTGGTCTTAAAAGGATCATTCGAGACAGTGCCCGGTCCGATACTTGTAGACTATTGGACCGGCAATGGAGCAATCCGATTGATTGATTTAGTTATTGGCCCTCTGAACTAACTTAGTCGTGTAATAAAAGTCCTCTAGTAGCGTAACCAATCAGGATTTGCATTAGTCCACTAGTTGGGTGATACGAAAAGCAATTGTACTATGCCCCGCAACTGAATATCATGAATGCGGTAAAGTTGGCGTAATATTTGTGGGCTTTTTAAGATAATTAGATAATTACTAATATTTAAAACAATTCTTTCCACTCACGCTTGTTGGATATGAGATGATTGTAGCCAACTAGGCGCTACGCGTTATGTTTAATTCGAATTTTTTTTTGCAGTTCATTCGCTACATCTCACTATCTATTTTATCACATATAATATATCTTGTATTATATCATATTCACATTGAAATTTTAACGTAACAGAGCTAAACCGAGTTTTATAAAAATATGAACGAAAATCTCGATTAACTTAACTTTCAAATCAAACAGTTATTCTCGAGTTGAAAAAGACTTTCAGCACGCGTTTGGTTAACTTAAACCGTCCATAAATCAGCACACCAGTCTTCGTTTTCCGCTTTAGTTTCTAACTTCAGCTGTGCACATGTATCTACACGAGATGCCTCAATATCGGCGTGTTTTAAAATATTAAGCCTGAATTGAAGCTCAGAGGAGGTGTGTGGCTTTAGAGAAAAACTGTGCTTTATATTGATTTGACAACAACAGAACACAGGTATTTCTTAGTGAGAACAGAAATTTTCTTCTAAACAAACACAAATTCGTATTTTTAATGAGGTTTTCAAAAGAGAAAAGAATCTGTACATTTCGCCGAGAAATGTGAAAAAGTGAAACTTGAAATAACTTTCGCTTCTTAAAGTGCTCATGAAATGAAAAATAATTGCAGCTTATTTAAAAGGCTTTTCAAAAAAATAAGAATGACATTTTCCTTTTTGGAATATCTTTTTACGCTTTAGAGATTGATGTTTTTCTATTATGCAAATTAGGAAAGTGATGACGTCATAAGGTTTGCAACTAAAATACTGAATAAACAATATCTCTGGAAATATTGAAGCAGTGTTTTATTTACTGGCCGATTCTGTTGTTCAAAAACAAAACGCGACTGGAGAAATTAAACGTGGTACTATTTTTCTGAGATATTAAACTGTCATTTGGAAAAATTGCTCTGCAAACGACTCTCGAATTTGCGCAAAATGAATAACCGATGATTTAGTACGCGAATGGTATTTCCGGCTAAAATTAAGTTCAAGTAATCACTTCTTATTTTCATAGAATTCCTTTCTTTATTTATTCTCCCAAACACTTTCTTTAAGGAAAAAACTTAACGGTTTGTGTGGAATAGGAAGAACCACATTACATGTAAGAAGTATTGATAATTCTTGGCTTGCACTGTCACGCAATAAAACATAATAAAAAAAATAATTCGAAAACCATTCGGTAGATAAAGTCAAGAAATTGTGTTGTTATGGGAGATTAATTAAGAAGTCACTTCTCCAAGTTTGA
>OMLO01005363.1_pt1 | contig 10765 bp, 9 predicted proteins | sample 1674811 | NCBI WGS metagenome assembly OMLO01 (sample SAMN06265003, study PRJEB25207) | coral metagenome | isolation source: Coral host | place: Mexico:La Bocana,Puerto Morelos, Mexico | collected 2008-11-13
GACATCGCATTAATTAATCACTATGCCTTGAAAATGGTGTCACGATGACGCCGAAACGTCGGCTTTTAACGTTAATAACCACCCATTGCAGGAAAATTAAAGAAAAAAAGTCATTTTTTGGCCAACTTGGCAACTTTTGTTGCTAAAACTTGAAAAAAAAAATGGATGAATTTAATTACTTACAGTATCTTAATGATACTGGGTTGAAAATCAACTTTTCCGTGGGTCGTGTAGATTTTGACGATTACTTTGGCGATATTTCTTCACCATCTATTGAAGAAGGTCCGTGTGATCCCGAGTCCAGGAAAACAGAAACAAACGACGAAAACTCAGCAGCTCCAGAGGAAGCTAACTACAAGTAGATTTCGTCTACAGCTCAAGTCTGTTGCAGTGAATAAAAATACATCCCGCTCTACAAAACAGTGGATGAACGTGTTCTACAGCTTGGCAAAGTACCGCCATCTTGAAAACTTCGGCACCGAAACAATGCCGCCGGGAGAACTAGACACGATCCTAACAAAGTTCTACGCCGAAGCAAAAGAAAAAGGATGGAGAAGATTACGAGCCAGAATCGCTGAAAATCACGCAAAGTGAAATTGAGCGTCATCTATAGCACAAAAACTATCCACCGAGTATCGTGCGATCGAGAGAGTTTTATAACTCACATGAAGTCTTCAACGCGAAGGCACTACGAGAGCGAGAGCACAGCCACTACCACCAGAAGAGGAGTCTGCCCTATGGGGGTCAGTTGGGGGGATTTCAATGGAAAGGTACTGACCAATAAGAACTTAAAAAACTTGACTGAACAACTTCGCTTACGAGGTCGCCAGGAACACTACGACGCGTACGTAGAGGGGGGCGTAGAGGATCTCGTGATACGACAACAAGAAGATGGTACTGAAGTCGTAGAGTTCCGCGACCGTCCAACCAACCGGTCTGTCAATCAGGCGAAGAACTACACCACAAGTTATGTATAGCACCGAAGGCGCAAAAACCGATCCAGTGGGGCTCTTCAAGCTCTGGTTGTCTTAGCGACCCGAGGGAAAGAAGAACACGGGGCCCCTCCTATCTGAGCATCATAAATCGTCCTCAGTCAACAGATGTCTGGTACAGCAAAATTCGAATGGGACAAATCACTATCGCCAATATCATGAAATTCATACCCTCCTGTCAAATATGAAGTTGAGTAACTACAGCATCAGGTGTCAAAACGACTGAAATAACAGGCCATGCACGTGAATCTTCGTTAAATGACTACAATGAAATAAAAGAGAACCAAAGGAAAGAAGTGTGTCACATCATCAGTGGACATAAAGAAGTGCAAAACGAAGAAAGTCCAAACGAAGTCTCCAACCAAACCAGTGCAAATAAAGCCTCGAATAAAGCGCTTGCAGTCCAATGCCAACGAGCACCACTGGTTCCTATTCATCACGTCAAACAACAAGGCCAAATAAATCGGCCGGCAATAAGAGGCTTCAATGCTGGTTTTCAGCCAGCTGGATGTTCGGGATTTTCACCAAGCTTTCCTTCGCTGTTCCAATACCGCGTGGCAGCCTTCACTTCTTCTGGTAGTCCCGTTCCACCGCCCAGTTACACTGGTTACACGTTCAATTTCTACTCCAAAGGAATCAACGAGAAGCCAAACCTACAGAAGAAACGAAGGGCTTACATCATTGAGTTGGACGACGAAGATTGAACTTTCAAGTAGACTGATTTGTTTTGGCTATGACTTGAACGTGTTTTTCCTTTGTTGCGCTCAAACGAGTTTTTGACACATGACGTTGACATGTAAGTCTTCATGTTTTTAAAATGAGAAGTAAACGTATATAACGGTACTGACCAAAATCTACAAGTTCTTGTATTTAGGCTATTAAATTGTGGATTTCAAAATGGATGTAATAGAGTGGCGATTGAACTTCGGGTCGTGCAATTTTGGTCTGAAATCATACTTTGTGAAGTTACGCGTATGATTTCAGACCAAACTGCATTTCGCTCAGTTTAATTACGATTATGATTTACTTTCAACTTGAAAGCCAAACGTAACATTTAAAAAAAGAAAACAGATAACTTGCGTCTTTCAACTTAAGCTCTATATATAAACTATAAGCTCGCTTATGTACGAAACATTTTCACGGAGGACTATCCATCTGGGGTTTTAACCTGGGACAGGCTCTATGGCAAATAGTGTCTCTTCGGCAGTGAACACTATCGCATCACACGATCAATTTAAGCCAGTAAGAAACGGAGAACAATCAATGGTGAATTATAATATTTAACAACTACCCTAGAAACCGCGTAAGATATGATATGAGTAAAAATGTCCATAATGTATATACCCTCCACAGGAGCGTAAGAAAACGTTAAATTGCACCTACCAATTGCTCGGGCACAATCAGTTGGGTTGCGAAAAGGTGAGCGTGGATGGCGAGCTGATAGTTCTACGACCTTAATCCAAACAGTACACCGAAACTGTGATAAGAACACATATTCTCGCCACAGGCTAGATTTCTTGGCTACTTGCAAAAAGATGAAGCCTGTTTTAGAATACAACAGCAGGTATACCGAATCTCTTGCTTACAAATCGTGTAAATGATGGAATATCAATACGTATAAATTAGGATAAAGACCCTATTTTCTAGTTAAAGTTCTGAGATCCGAATGTTACGTTCATCTGTTACGCAAGTTGTATTTCTTGTTATTGAATAAAGTTCAGTTTGTGTATTGGAAGTCAAAAAGGGCTGTGTCTTGCCCCAAGGGTCCTTTAAGAACAGTGAGAAGGCCTTGCGAAACCTAAAAAAAACAACAACAAATACTTCAAATATTTACTTGAAGTGAATTCGACTTAAAATAAAATATAAGGTCCTACAAGAGCCCCAGCATTATGACATTATGACATTTCTTAGGATAGAAGTAGATTTCTTTGTAATTTAGGGAGGGAATTCGACTATTTATATAGAAAAAGCCTCGTTACGATCTCCTTGAAGAAGATTTATAAGGTGCACATACATTGTTGAGCAAGTATTGGATATTTCTATACCCTAACATAACAAAGGAACTAGTTGCCCTTCGTAAAATGAAAATCTTAAAGTCATTTTACCAAACCCGTGAAACACCTACTATATACAAATTGGATTTCATTAAAATATGTTTTCTTTCGCTTAGTTAGGCCATTTTGCACTAAATGTTCGCTGCTTCTTCACAGGTAACATTGATATAATCACCCTTACATCATCTATTTGCCAAAGATAGAGTTAAAACAGTCTTTTTTTGTTTTCTATTAAACGATAAAATCGATGGGAAAAGTAAAACATGGATTTTTTTATTATGGGAAAATTTTCTGCAATTTTTTTTCCTAAAAATCGTATATTTGCTTCGGCAATAATTGAAGAGAAGGAAGGCATGATGCTTTAAGAAACTTGACGTCGTTTTGTAACAGTCTGCAAGTTATTTATTTGTTTTTGTTATTTTCTTAACTACTGCAATTACCTTGGAGTCTTGAGTGAGTAAATAATTGGATTTGCCATGCTGTTGAGGTGGGTGAGGAAAAATGCCAGGAAATGAGGCCATGAGCCGTGAATTCTTGCAATGTTGTGTAACAACATCGGGAGTACGCCCATGCAGAAAAATGCCACTACCGTTAAACCGATCGTCTTGGCTGTCTTGACGTCATTTTTTACTTGCTTTCCGCCTCCAGAACAGAACGTCGAGATGCGTCTACCGTGGATGTGCACGGTGCGCCAAATTGCAACTCCCATGACGAGCATGATTGTGAATGGCACCAGATAGCCTGGAATTATAAAATGTCTTCCAAATTTCGTCAAATATTGCTTCCTGTAAACCAGCACTGGAGCGTCACCAAGCTCAATGTCGAGTCCTAAGATAAACATGCCATATGTATAGGCAGCGGCCAGAAGCCAAACAAATAACACTGCTACTTTTGCCTTGTTGATTGTTTTCCACGAGTGGTAGTGGATGCCGTGCACGATGGCTCCATAGCGATCCATTGTTAGAACGGTCAGGTTGAACACGGTTAGATACATAAACAATACGTACCAAGTTACGATGAACCACGAGACTGGTTGTCCATTGAGGTACGGAACTTTACAGATGTACCACATTACCATAAGAGGCATATTGGTCAGTGCATTGAGGATGTCTATGACAGCCAAGTTCGCGATCAGAATATTCGGCACTGTTCGCAGGGTCTTAAACCGGACGAGTAAAAAACAAATTATACCGTTCCCAATTATCGATCCAATCATAACCGCGGTAATCATTAAGATGTGCGATATTTTCTCCACATCATTACAAGAACTCATCTCTATTGTCTCGTTTATTGCTCAAATCTAAGCAAGGTGAAGAGCTGCAACCTCGCTGCAAACGTTCGACTGACGGACTTGCTATATTTGATGAAAAGCCCCAAACGTGCCAGCCGCGTTATCGTTACGCGGTTCTCCTAAGAACGACAGTTCCTGAACTGAAACAATTTAAGTATTGTGCAATGGGATTGTCCAACGAATTGGCAGTTTTGCGTTCCACTGATTTCTTACATAGAAACAGCACAGGAAAAACAAAATAACAGGATGTCAGCGATGGTTCCCAGAGCTTTCTCTAAGGCAGCTGAAAAAGACAAACAAGATAGCGTTTTCAATTAATTTTGCCAGCCTGTCTTCTACTTTATTCCCGTCTGTTGACAGAACATTTATATTTGGATGACCCTGCAGCTGAGAAAATTAATTTTTCAACCTCAAGATAGACCATCGGTTGGAGTTCTTGCGCTTTGAACACAAACAAAAGATTTGATCTCAGAAACATTTGTCCTAGCTGAGGAAACCGAATGAGAAAGAAGGAAACGTCATGGATTTTTTTTTTTCATTTTTCAACAAACCTATTGACGTATGACGGATTGTGTAACCGATAATGAAAGGAAACAAAGCAGAGGCAGACTCGTGCCCAAAGGTGATATAAATTATTAAAGTGAATCAGTTTTGACTAAGTAGTAAAATGGATGATGTCAAATGAATAAATACCAAATATAGTTCTGAAAGAAAATAAAACTAACTTTGGCGCTGCCTAACAGATACTTTGTTGGAGAACGCGGCCTCAACTGATTTTGACATTTTAAATGAACATAATTGTCAAGTGTCTCAGGTACTTCTAATTGTTTGGGGTCCAACATCAAGAGTTGCCTTTAACATATTCGAATACGTGAAAATCGTTCTGTACTTCTTCGTAAAAACATAAAGAAAAAAGTCGTACTTGCAGGCAAAAACTAAAATTCAGATAGCAGACCTCTTTAAGACTGAGGGTGTTTTTTTTTACGCGGCCTCGCAGAAACTTCGTTTGTTGCAATAGATGGATAATACAACGTCTAGGGGTAATTTCCTGAGAGTTTTCACTACAAATAAAACAGAGTTGCTCCATAAAGAATAAACAACGGAAATAGGCTTTGAAATGATTTCGTTCTGACGTATATCAAGAAAACAAGAAGACTTGAAGAAATGACTCGTACAAAGATTTGTGGATTTGCTTCTGTTGAATCAATGGCATTTTCCATAAATATTCTTGAAGTTTGAACCTACGAGCTTTGTTCTCTAGCAAAAGTAGACACCACCTACGAATACGATTTGTCATGACTTTCGAAAACAATTTTACTTTCAACAGGAAAACGAATGCGAGAAACATATTAATAACTCCATGCCCTGATAAGTTAACGTTTGTAATTTCCGGCATCAGTCACCAAATATAAACACAACAGTTCCTCGTCTCATGAAATAATATTGGGTGGAATAAGCTTTCACTTGGGCTTTTCCATTTAAGACAGGAAAGCAATTATGGATATCTGTGAAAACTCACATTAATTACTTTTGGAATTCGCCCGCTAAAATCGGCATCTCTGCTCAGCTTTTTTAAACCTATACCTTAAAAGGTAATTACGTTTTTGTTTACCAGAACAGATTCATAATTTGTTCTGAACTCTGAAAGAGGTTAGATAATAGCTTACGTCAGCATAATGTTTGGGGAGGTTTTCAGTTTGCTTGGGAGCCTTAATATTTGTCGTCCAGCTGTGACTAAATTGTAAATTCTCTTCAAACTTTTCGCCGATCTAGTACTATCTCGAGTATTCGGAAGAAAAAAATCACTTTCAAGCACTTTTGTTTAATTTTTAAAGAAATAAAAGATACCCTTTCATTAATTCAAATCCACAGAAATAATACCTTCTTTGCTGGGAAGATAAAAATAATGACAAAAAATTTGATTTGAAGACAAAGTGTCAACACCAGCAGCCGAAATGTGTTTCACTTTTTGACCCTGCTATCGTTGTGTAGTGGTGATGAATACGTAAGTCCTCTCTGCTTTAACATGACATTTTCTAGCAGATAATTTAGGAGAATGCGCGAACCGGTCGAGCTAGACGAAATTTTTGCCCTCCTATCAAGAATTGCACGAAATGAAGGTAAAACAGTCCGGATAATTCTGATGGGGTCTTGTCGAAGAAAAAGGCGCGCGCGCGAAGTACTATGCGTTTGCATTTGCCCTGATTGTTCTTGCCGCCAAACACATCACTTTAAGGCAGTGTCATAGAAAGCATTACTTCGCTGGAAATCCATCTAAAGTAAGAGTAGGAAGAGAGACGAAGAGCAACAAGTTTTGTAGCAATTAAAAAAAGAGCAATAGGTTTGCGCTCTCGCTCTTGGAAACAGAAAATGGTAAAATCGCCTGTTAATATCATGGTTGTTTTGTGATCCTTTTTTTCTGGCTTGTTGTTCAGCTGGCGTTGTTGCAGCTCGTTAAGGTTATGTATTATAGGTAGTCACTATCTAAACAAATCAGTGTGTGATTTCAATCTCCTCCTTGTCCTTTTCGTAGACTTATACCATGTATCATTAGCGTAGTGTTTTGAGAAAAAAAAAGTCAGCAATGCTTACGCCAAAATTAAACAACTTGATCATCAAAGGCAAATATGACATTGAATATCTAGCTTTGTCCTTAACGCGATATACAGAAATGTTGAGTTCTATTGCTCTTATTAAAAATTTTCCGAAAGATAACAGCAACGCATAGCGAAAACAGCTTTTAGGACCTTTTAGGATTTACCTCCAATCTTCCTATTCCAAGATGCAGATGTAGTGGAAACTTGGTCGTTAGTTTTGTTAACTTCACAATACCATTTCAGAAATCCTTTTCCATCAGGCCATTGAATACTACTACGGGAGGGTATTTTACTAAGATTATAAAAGTCTTCTTAACACAGACACACTCACAAGTCACAAGAGGCCGGGAGCGAAAATGAGATGAGGGGACATCCAAAAGGATCTTCGTAACCCAAAAATTCGTGGAAAATTCAGGACAGCAATTTGTTATGTACTCACCCTATCTGTTTTCAGTGGTCGTGTCCTCTCGATCGGTGGACCATTTGTCAATAACTTTGACACACCTAAAGAATAGAATTTTCAAGAATATAAATAAAGATCACTTTCAAAAGATTATTTACCATTCATTTAATAGCTCAAGTTACCAAAACACACTAATTATATAAACAACCTAAGGCTGATTTCCTAACCCGCGATAATGTTCTTCCGATAATAGTTCTAACGACTAGTATAAGGAATGAATGACTGAAAACGAAGTTTCCCGTACAAGGCTGCAATTTGTAAAACAGCAATGCTTAGAATTTTGTGAAGATTGATAGTGTTGTATACACCCTGATGCATTCATTAGCGAAAAATCTCTCTCCGTTACATAATGCTCAGGAATCGAGAAAAGGAAACTTTCAAGAAGAGTGCTTGTTATATCCTCTTCCACACAGCTGCTGTAATTTGTGCCGATTCGCAGCAGGAATTATTTTTCTGCAACTTTAATTGCAAGACTATAATTTTAATCACACCGTTTTGCAATATTTCAGATAATACCGGCAAAGGAAAATATTTTTTTAAAACTGAATCAGTAACTTGAAGTAAATCCTACTAATTATCTCAAATTTTTCACTATTTAAAGAATGGTCCATATGCCAAAGTATTATTCTCTAGACAACCACCTAGCCACCTCTGAGTTTTGTTTTTAAGCTTCAATAAGCATACTACAAGGAGCAACAAAAGCGTTTGACCCCCTTGGGCAACATTCAACCCCCCCCCCCCCACTTCCCCTGAAGCAATGTTTGATATTCTATAACACCACTACTGCACACACTGAAAGACAGTATTGCAAAGTGTCTCTGTCGCTTATCGTAGCTCATGCAGACATCAATATTTAAAAGAAATTAGTTGGTAAGACTTCGTGGATTACCGATTGTCTTAAATATGTCATGTAAAAGTCAGTAAATTAAAAAAAAAAAACACAAAAAACAACCATTTTTGAAAATTAATCAATCTTCACTGTACTTTTGACAAGCGTGCTGCATTATTGTCTAATTTCTTAAATCGTAGATAATATTTAGAGGTAAATTCTCAACTTTGCAAAATCTTCGTGACAAGCAAATGGTAAAACCTCTTTAGTAAACTGCTTTTAATTCGATTCACGCAGATTTCCTTTACAGCTGACGCATCGCAGCGGTTTTAAAGTTTTCTCATCATTTTCATTACTTATCTTCTAGCTATGACGCCAAATCTTTATTATTTAAATCTCGTGTTAATGAGATGATATTTGAAGAAAATAGATCACCTATGTTTAATTCAACCCAGTCGGTCGTGGCAGTCCCCCGTTCCTATTTTCGATTTATTCGTCTCAAGGCTCATAAAAAGATATTTACATAATTTAATGGTAAAATGTTCCTTTCAAGCTTTTTGTTTGCTTGCATTGAAAGGCGAAACTCACTTTTTAGACATTTAAAAAGAACCGCTGATTACGCAAGCAGATATCACTTTGTTTCAGTTTTTGAAGCTATCTTTTTTCGCTTCGCAAGATTATTATGACAGAACTTGCACACACAAGCGACTGAAAATGTACATAAACATACACATAAACGTGTTTATCTATTGTAGGTCAACACTTTCCTTTTGTATTCCTTTGCCTTTCCTGCATGTCAACCTCTCCACCAGATCTTTGATTTTAAACTCGAGAACTTGTGTTAAAATTACCTGAAACTGTGTAATGTCTCGATCGCCTTACTTAGTAGTTACCGTCAGCAGCATGACCAAAGAAGATTGACTTAAAAGCATGAGGCAACATTAATTGCACCAAAACTCATAAACTCATATCATCTTAGCTCATATTGGTTCTCCTTAACTTTTTCACTAAGGGTCGAATAGCCAAACACTTATGAATTATTTAACTTCCCGAGCAGCTGGCATTCAGCAATCTAATGAAGCTGGGTGACAGTCGGTCCGGCATTTTTTAATAAAAAAGGAAGTCAATCCTAATTTTTCACGCCCTGTCTTAATAGGTTCCGATCCTATCCGTTTCATTTGTGGTATTTTTTAAAGCATAGAAGCTATTAATCGTAAATTTCTTTTCACCTGAATGGCTTTTTGTACTGTCGATGGGCATTAAATATTGTAATATTGTAAATCATTTGCCTTAAAACTTATATCTGCTTGGCGGTAATTGCACCATTGGACAAGCACTCAAAAGAATGGGGACTAATGTATCTAAAGCAAGAGTTACCGGGCTTTCAAAATAACGACATAAAAAACTGGCAGGTGTTTGAAACATCGTCATAAGAGGAGGTAATCCGAGTAGTAAACGAAGAAATTAAATGGTACATGCATCTAAGTGGCCAATTCCGTATATGAGACGAACCTGCAGGGATTCATGGTTAGTTGTATTCCTCGTCTTGGACTGGATATTTCTTTGATAAATTTAACTACCATGATTCCCTGCAGACACGTCTCGTAGAGGAAATTGGCCATTATGTTAACATAAATCAAATTTAAAAATCAATGTCCCGGTAATGACTTCCTTTGCTTTAAAACTTAATAATTTTTTACACTTTTGAGACGCATTTATCTCACAAATTGTTTCAAATGAATCGAAAGCTCTGATAGTAGCTGGTTTTGGCACTTAACCAAGTTTTATATAGCAAATGCCGAATCAAAGAGAGAGGACTTGACGCGGAGGTTTAGCAAAAATTGGAGTGCTTCATTTAACCCATTCACTCCCAAAGCGCCCTTATAGGGCTAATAAAGGTCGGGGAATTTGTCCCGCTTGTGACGCTATCACCTTTGACCCAGAAAGGCGACATTTAATCTCAAATTGTGAAGCAGAACAAGACCTTTCCAACGATACCTAACCCAGCGTGATTAGACTGATGGAGCTTGAAACATGCACTAAAACGCTCCAAAATTTTGGTAGAACACTTAGCGCAAAATTTCCCTTTCCGCCCTTTGCTTGTCCATGGTACGTAGTTCCTGCCTCTTTTACGCTTTCTCGGAAATTCTTCTACCCGAAGGAAGCCTTGTAGAAAGCGAAAAACTGCAGCACTGCAGCAAAAAGAAACGAGGAAAGAAAAAGGTAGAGCGAAAAAACAAATAGATGAAAACTGAAAAGCCTAAAGTGGTAGGACGGTTTATCGTCTCTCAAAATTTTGATTTGTGCACATGCACCTGCAAAAAAGTTGTTGAACATGATTTTTGTGAAAAGCAAGAACGCATTTTTAATGCAAAATAGGAGTTAAGTGAGCGAGTGCGAATTCACTCGCTTGGTCGGTCGTTCGGTCGATCCTTCACTCCTTGGGTCGTAAACTTTTGTTCGTATTTCCGCTGACCAATGCACAACTTGACTTGACGAAGACAAAAATGTCGTCGAATGGTTCGGCAAATGTGAAACA
>OMLO01005364.1_pt1 | contig 10765 bp, 8 predicted proteins | sample 1674811 | NCBI WGS metagenome assembly OMLO01 (sample SAMN06265003, study PRJEB25207) | coral metagenome | isolation source: Coral host | place: Mexico:La Bocana,Puerto Morelos, Mexico | collected 2008-11-13
CTGGTTAGTATTCTCATAGTTGAACCAGATACACGTACAAACGGTGGTGATTTCAAACATTTTGTCTAACATTTCCCCGATCCTTCGGGAAATGATCCTTTTTGTCACGCAGAGTTTTCAAACGGGTGGGGAAAAACCACCAACTAGTGTATGTATATTATATTATTGTTTATATATGTATATATAGAGATATTTATGCCATATTTATTATTGTAAATATGTATATATATATATATGTATGTATAGATACAGAGATCATATAGCAAACCTGCCGTGGAACTGTCAGGTTTCGAAGCTCCTAATTGTCAACGGCAGCGCCTGCATGCCCCGCTGTCCAGAGCACTAGCGCCCCTGCGCCGGGCCGTCAACGCGCCAGCGCGAGTGGAAGTGATACATGACCAGGTGGGTGATCTTTGGTGGTGCGGCAAGCTGGGTCAAAATTCGGGTATGAAAAAAAGTCTGCAAAAATTCATCATATCTAGGATTGACAGCCTCTTCCCAGATTTTTGAACCATAGCGGCTAAATGAAGGGCCGAAAATTTAAGCTTCAAAGTTGTTTGGCAGGTGTCAACCCAAGGTTTTGAAAGCCAACGAAATTTCCGGGAAAAGCATCCGGTTTGTTGAGAAAAAACTCATCTTCAAGTGATGCACCGTATATGGTTGGAAATGCTTCATGTTGGTCTTGAACTGACAAGTTGAAGTTGGCTCGTTATACTATGAACTACAAGTTTGGATCGACCAATCCATCAGCTATGTATACCTGTGTACGACTCGTCGTTCTGTATTGTCGCATTTTGTTGACAGGCCGGTTCTGTCCTCAGAGGGTTCATCGCTGATCATGTGTATGCTGAAATCTGTACAGAAAAGTGTATTGCAATTAGATGTTCCATGATTGCCTGCCTTTCCTGAGACAAGCTCAAACCTCACTATTTTTTAATAGCTCAAACACTTCAGATGGATGATGGGCGTGACATGTGGAACACCCAGATGCTGAAAGTTCAGATGAAGTGAAAACCTTTGAAATGTAGAGGATTCATCCCTCAAAGAGGAAGATTTCTACTTTACGAGCTACGTATGAGAAACATCATCCTCTCAACTAGGCTGATGATAAGGGGGAGCGCTGGTGAAATTCATTGATTTACTGTTTCAGGACATGCTTCAGATTTGTCGGAGCTGTGCCTTACGTGGTCAACGCACCGCCCTGGTACACCTGGTCCCCGGCGAAGAAAGGCCGTTGTCGGGTCGCCCATTGGGGTGAAGAGGTACCTCACTTTGTTCTCCCCTGTTTTGGAAAGAGATCTGCATGAATTTCATTGATTTGCTTGTAGCAAATCTTAACATATATTACATATGCAATAATTAGAAATATTAGATATTACTTGATTTAAGGTTGTATTTGTAGAGGTAATCCTTCAACATGCAGTATGAAAACCCAGATGATTAGTGGGGCTATTACTTCTTAATTTTATCTGCTGTTGTTTTACATGGCACTGCCTTTGGAAACATCGGCCCGCTATTGAAAGGATTTGTCGTCCAAATCATGATTAAAGATGGTTAAAACCCACAGAAATGGCTTCAGAAGTAGAACAACAAGCTTTCATCATAAGCCATTATTATGCCAGGCAATTGTCCTATTTCGGTGGAGTTAGCCGTGTTTAAAGCATCCCATCTTTGGCGAACAAGGAGGTTGGCACATTAAACCCCTGTGTTTTGATAGGAAACTGCCACACATGAAGGTACTTGCATCTGACTTTGTGTTTACCTCTCCAGTGAAAGATTTTTTTTTGCAACTCCCGGTTTAGGATCGGGGAATCCATCACAACATGACTTTGAATCTTGTAATTGACTTGTAAAGTTTTCAGAGTATAACCAACTGAACTATTTGAATTATGAGCAAAAACGGTAGGCTTTTCAGACAAGCTTGAAGTTATAGCATAGAGATGCATAAAATATACCGATTCAAACGTCCCAGCAGCCCTTTCTTCAACAAAAACTTGCACCGAGGCCATTGGGTTTGGAAATGCGTGATTCGCAACTGTACCTCAGGACTTCGGAGTTCGGAGTGACCACCGGAGAAAAAATCCAGTTTCAATGTATATAATTTATATATTGAGATTTCAAAAGTGATCCACCAAAAACAATGATCAGGTGGCGAAATTCAAAGATTCTTGGAATGTTCACCCCGAAACCTGGGGAAATGATCCAGTTTGACGAGCAGAATTTTTCAAATGGGTTGAAACCACCACCTAGAATGAGTAAAATACGTAAAATGGCCAAGTTTCAGTCAACATTCAGGTCTGTCAGGTGTGTCTTTGAAGCTTGAATTTTTGACATCTGTTTAAAAAAAAGAAATGGTTATGTGTTATCACCACCGTTTTGTTGCGCGATGCCATCATCCCAGGACCACCTACTTCCACGCCTATAGCGAGATGCCACGGCAGATGCATCAGACGCCCAAAGAGGTGCTGAACGATGGCAAGGTGATCCATACGGTGCCCCGGTCGGATCCAAGGATTCGGCGTAAAGGTTGGATGGTACCCTTGATGCTTCAGAATTCCGGGATGAACTTACAGTTGATATGGTAAATATCCATACATACATATCCTAGTATTTACAGGGTTTCATACATGTCAGGTGGTTATCCGGATTTCTTCCATCAAAAGTATGATCCCACCCTCTATGTAGATGTCAGGTGAACACACATATGTAGAAGACGGACTCACATAGCCCATCGATGAACATGAACATCATGAACAAACGATGCACTTCGTGTCGATTGGTTCTCATTCTGCAGATGATGTGATTACACTGAAAATGAAGTGATTTACACTGAAAATATACCCAAAGGAAGTGGCAAAGATAAAAAAGATACTGTCCCTGAAACTGCATAACCCCTGAAAATACGCCATTCCAAAGAGAAGGTAGTCTTCCAAACATCCATTTTCAAGGACTTCGTTAGTTTTAGGGCGTGTATAGCTGCGTGAATTACAACGAATTCAGATGCTTTCAGTTAAGAAGCTTATGGATTTCTATTTGAGAGATGTTCAGAGAGGAGCCATGACATTCCAAGGAACATGTTAAAGAATACATGAAAAGGGGCTAAGGGCAAAAGTGGTACGAGAAGGGTCGCGAATAAGGACAATGAAAAAACGGAGCAAGATTTTCTGTATCCATAGAAGGTTTCAGAGTATATTTACATGAATTTAGATGGTAGTTTGAGGTGGGGAGGACTCCTTCCAAAACTGACCTTATTTCACGTTCTTGTTACCCCGCATATTCATCCACCTAAGGCGCATGTGTCCATTCTACGTGGCGATGTGGCGGAGGGTGCCCCATGGTTAGAACCTGTGGAGATTGAGGTGTGGCGGAGGGCGAATTTTCCTCGAAATTCTGTGGGGACTGGGAGGGCGTGTGCAAGGTCATGCATGGTTGAGACAGCCATTGAATTTGCGCCGTTTTGTTCGGCTTCGAATTGAAGCAGAGAAGATATTCTTTACTGTAGTTGTTTCCAATGAAAACAGCAGACAATTCGGTTCTACTTTTCAACATACACACTTTCTCAGATATGTTGAAGATGCATATGCTTTGGAGACCCCATACACTTTGTTACTTGCAGTTCAAAAAACAACCAACTGATGCTTAGCTTGCATTTTCCAATCAGGTGAGTTGCACAAGCGTCACATGCGGGTTCGTCTTGAAAATTGACCAAATTGACCTTCGACAATGATGAAAATTGACCTCTCCCAATCTCTGAACCTTCAACCAAAGGTGCTGACAGCTGCGCTCCAGCGAACGCCTCAGGGAGATGGACACGAGCATCTTGGTGATTTTAATTGATCCAGAAGAAATGGGAGCGAATGAATGACTTTCCCGTTTGTAGATCTGGGCAACCGATTTCACAGCCAAAACCGCCCGCCTAGATGTACGTATAAATATATAGATATGTATATGATCTGTAAATGTGTACAAATATTTAGTATTTTGTTTAAACCTGTATGACATGTACACAGGCTTTCAAGCAACACACAGACAAATGACGACTGAAGGACCAGCAGAATGCAATGAGAAATTGTAATCCTGGTGCATTCAAGGCGCCGGTCCAAAAAACAGCAAGCAGTCGGTCCAGTAGGAAGTAGAGGGTCCAAACTTGATAAGACAACCCCAACAGTGAAGAAATTTCAGGGGCGTAGGGAATTACAGTTCCTTTGAGATGGATGGTTTAAAAAAGCTATTTTACTTTCCGTGATGGAATGCAGAAAGCCCTACAGATTTAGGATTTTTGTTTTTGTTGGCTTCCAGTTCCCTCGCTTTGTTTTTGAGATATTTGTTTGAAGTTAAGGCAACATTTCAAACAAGGCTCACAAAAGACAGTTTCCAACATCCATGACAGGTTTCAGGCCCTGTGTTTCGGTCCCCGGTGTTCCAGTTTCCAATTGAGTGGTTGCAGTTTGCTGGCGTTAGTCGAGTGGCTGACCTTGTGAGATTAATTCTGCATGCGGTGTATGGTTTTATATCTATTTACCTACCTGTATAGATACAAGTCTATTGATCTATTTTGATCCATTTTGTATGTGTTTGATTGTTTGAGTTACTAATCCATATCTATCTGTCTTTCCACCTTTGTAAGGAGCTGTGTTTTCTTGAGATATGTTCAAACCAGATCAAATCAGCAGATTGTCAAGCCATGCAAGCCCCTTCTTACTCATCAGTAGAAACTAAGGAGTTTAATCCAGCAATTTCAATTCCAACATTCTGACGACCCAAAAAGTCAGAAAAATATTGCCCTGAAAGGTTCATGGGCTGCCCACAACCAACATACTCCCGACAAATTCAGGTTTCTGAGCCGTGATGATACGAAAGCCAAATAGCTAATCGTATTGTATTCCGATAGATTTCCCATTGTTTGAAAAAATTGTATGAACTAAATTTCAAACAGCACTTCAGAGCCCTATAAAATCACAGGATATCATTCGGGCCTATTATTGTGGAAAGGTTCAACTGCCCAAACTGCTCCGACCCAGGCAATATGCCCGAATCAGGGAGAAAGCTGCGGTCACTCGGTTGATGCTTGGGAACCAGGAACCCGGTGGATTTTATGAAGTTTGGAGAACTTTGGCAGTTGCACCTAGTGGGTTGAGTTTTTTTTCTCCAAAGTCGGTCCAATCTTACAGGCGTTCACGAACATCCGGAGGTTTCACAGAACATCATTTTAACAAGTGGAAAGAGGAAAATGCCAACACCTGGCATAATGCCCCCAGTCATCAGTTCGGTTGATTTTTTTTTGCAGCAACCAATACTACAAATTCCTGGAACATAGTAAGTACCATACATTCCAGTAGATTCGATTCGAAAATGACATGTTTGCCCACGAGTCTGAACCAAATGACCCCGCTTTCACAATAGTTGACCTAAGAAAAACTCCAAAAAAGATTCGGCATACCTCTCGGAGCCGCTTTGGCCCGACCTGACAGATTTCCCGGTTCTGCCTCCACAGCCAGGTAGCACGGACCATTGATGATATTTTCTCCAGTCGCTTGGATAGATAGCAAGGGAGAGATAGGGAGATGGGAGATTTTTCGCCAACTGTGCAAACTGCCGACCTTCAAAATTGAAGTGGTTTAGTGGGTGAATCCCTCGTAAGATAATCTTACTTCAGGTGTGGACAAACATGCATTTACTCGCTAGCAATTTTTGGCAGCCCGAGTCAAAAAACAAATTAAATTAAGGGTGTCCGACATCAATGTCCGTACGCCATTCATTTGGAACTGTATTTTCGAATAGAAACACCAGGTTTTCTCATGCTGGTTGCAGGCTGCCGTAAAAGTTCATGGATCTGTTGGTGGCCGCTTCTTCCAGGGTTTTGTTTCCAACCTGTTGGCAAGAAGATGGGACCAAAGAACGTGGCTATGTTTTTTGTTGGTTGATATTAATATGATAAGCCAGAAGCAAAAATTATTAAAAGTTACTTTTTTGTCCAAACCAGCCAGTTTGAGCGAAAGAAATCATCGAAAACTAAAATGGAGTCTGAAAATGCCTCCTTGAAGGTGTAAAAAATGGACCAAGAATGACCATCACGATCCCAGGTGCCACGGAGTGGGGCATTGAAGTCTTGGTATTTCCACCTTTAGGAGTAAATGGAGCACCATGTGGCTGTGACTTGGCGCTTGTGGGTCGATTTGCTCGGCAAAAGGAGATGTTATCAGATACGCTTCATAGTGCCCTGCTATTTTTTGGAAGATGCAAATGTTCAAAACCCTTGGGTCGGTGTTTGCCTCAATCTGCCTTTGGATTTTGTCTCATTAATTTGCCTCAGATTGTTTTGATTTTGAATAGCCTTCCAAGACTACGTAGATATTGTTTTCTTGTTCCACTGATTCGTTACTGGATCTTCGGGTCAAAACTTGATCAAGGAAACCCATTGATATGGCAGCAAGCATGAAATTCTTCGCAAAACTTGGGTATTTCTTTCATACTTTAGCCCTTTTGAGTTTAGTGAGATGTTACTTGAGATACTTGTGTTTCACTAAGTCTTCTAAACTTTAAAAAGGGGATGCAAATTTGGCAATTTTGAGATGAAAACCAAAAAGAACATCGGTTTTCTCATGGAGGAAACTCCTCCTGCTCGTGAAGTTCAGTGTTCACAAATGAGCCACGAAAAAAAGACTCTTACTTTTCATTGGATCCTGGTTCTTTACTAGGGATCCTTATATTGGCTTATGAAGTAATCCCCACATAACTGGGTAGGGATGTCATCCCTTATATACCCTAAACAACCAGGGGCCTTTTTTTCATTGCTCAAATGACATGTTTGATTTGTGAGGTTATCACCCACCTTCAGATGCAGGACCTGAAGGGGATTGGCCTGCCAAATGCATAGGACCTGCCGTTTCAGCCAGGATAGGATTTGAGGATTTAAAGGTGAAGTCTAAATTCGTCCAGGTGACATATTTGCTTTAAAAAGGGGGTCGTTTTTTTTTGGTGGGAAATTTCATATGTGTTTCCAATTTTTCTTTCCTAAATTTGGAGAAGATTTCCACATGTGTTTTTTCTAATGGGTTGCGACCATCACCTAGGTTTAAAATGAATTTTGCGAAATTTGGGTTGGTAACATATGATGGAAATTCCTATAGAGATAGTATGAATGCATACTGCATACCTATGTGAGTTGCCCAATCACTGAAGGTTTGGGTTGGGATTCCTGAACCTAAAAATGGAATGTCATGGTGACAATGTGGCGGATTTTCCAGACAGGACAACTCTTGCGCCAATGTGCCACACAAGCAGGAGACTTCCAGGTGCCGGAAGGGCTAAACTGTTAAACACCCCAAAAGCTTAGTATGGAAGCTGAAAAATACATGGGTTCTCTAGGTGTATAAGTGAGTGTACAAAACAACATGCGGTATGTATGTATTTGAGCATATGTATATATTTATATGTGTATGATTATGTGTTATGTTCTTTTTGGTACGGGGGTAATTTTCAGATTCCATTCAGTGTTCACCTTCTCAAGCTGATACGGGTCTGTACGATGTTCCCTAGCCTCGGTTTTATGGTAAATTTTCCTGTTGTGGTCAACTGGAATCTTGGGGGGGTCCCACACCCAACTCATGCAACCTTCCAGGTGGTGGTTTCAAGGGTTTTGCATTTTCACCTCAAAAATGGGGGGAAATGATCCAAGTTGACTTGCCCATAACTTTTTCTCAACCATATAGCTGGGGAAAAAAAACATTAAGTATACATATCAGTTGAATCTTCCCCCCACCCAGAAACAGTGAAAATTGTTAAAATTTAGGTTGGAATTTGATAGAAAAAAAAAGCAGTAATCCTGGTAGTGACTGGAACCTGGGATCCTGCCAGGTTTATGTGGCCAAACAACACTTAGCTCCCTTAGTCGGTTGGCTTGCTTTTGCCGATGCGGTTTCTTGAAGCCCATGGAGTGTGGGGGGGAGTTTGGGGACATCGCGCTACATGTTTGTTTTGGGAAAATTTTAGGGCATGAAATACTAGCCATTTTATGTAGTGTGTATTATGATAAGCGAATATCAAGATCTTGTTATTAACAAACCAGGATCGTATGCAATGTAACAAAGGGATTCTTTCGGTGGCTCACATGTCTTGAGATGTGGATCATATCCTAACAGGTTTTGGTAAGGTTTATGGTGTGGTATTTGAGACAGGAAAAATGATGTCACCGATTAGAACCAGCACATGTTGAACTGTTTCGAGTAGTACTCGAATTCATTTACTTCTGTTCTATCCATTTGACATTCGTAGCACATGACATTCATAGCACATTGTCAAAATCATGTAGTAGAAAAACCCTACCAGATGACCCGGGAGGTGTTTTCATGTGTTTTTTGTGTCAAAGCTTCGATTTGAGACCTGAGATGGTTGGCAAAAAGACCAAAAAGTCTTCCACAAAATGGTGAGTCTTATCACTGAAACGCCAGGCCCAAATCCATTTTTTGGAACTATTCCTAAATGTTGATTCCCATAAAATCTTCCCTATAACTATAACGTTCCAAAAAAATATATTGAAGAAAAGTTTGGACCAGTCTTGTCATCCAAAACCTGAATCCATTTCATCCTCAGGTAACCAATGGTCGAGCAGCTTTACAACGTGTGCCACCAATTCCCATGTATTTGCACCTCGGTAATTTGGAGATGCCTCGGATGTCAGGGAAGTACTGTTTTGGATAAGGGATTCGTTTTGATTTTTCTATGGCATTTGCGGATTGGGAAGCCTTTCAGAAATCTTGAAAATCACAGATTTTTTGAAGAAATGGCCTTGTTTCATTCAGGTCAGAAACCTTCGAAGAAACTATATAGATAACTTTTTGAAGTGGGCACTACTTTCCTTTGATGTCATGAGAACATGGAAATTCACCTAGCAAGAAATGCAGTTAACGAGCAGCTGTGTTGCTTGAACAGCAGGTGATACGAATATGTGGGCAGGAGTCCTTTCCACGGGTCCAAACTCATGTGGTTTTACACCCCGGAAGATTAACATGGAACCTGAGAATACACCCCTGGAAAAGCAAAATCATCTTCCAAACCATAATTTTCAGGTTCTATGTTAATCTTCGGGGGTGTACTACCATAGGAAATGGATGGAAATGATATGAAATGATCATACTCAGGATTCATATTGGAGATGAGATGGACCTTTAGGCCCCCATTTTGTGACACACCATCTCTCTTTTAGTTTCATGGTTTCGGTTTTCAACATGTAGATGCCAGCTGAAACCTGTAAGAAAACAGGTTCCTTCCACACATGTTCCACCCAATTATGTCATAGGGTCATCCATGGACCTTGCGCTTTGTTGCTCGATGTTGTTTTCAGGTCGCCATACTATAACTGCTATGTGGGCCTTGACCTCAGTAGTGGGTCTTGGAAGATTCAAAGTCATCAGTTTCCAAGTCAGTTTATTTGTGGGAAGGTTATGAAACTCTTCAAAATTAGAGCAAAAATGCAAACATGAAAAACAACAAGTCCTTCAACGGAAAAAATCACAGGTAAATCATGGGAAAGCGACATACATTCACCACTACTAAGGTTACTAATTCCAGCAGATCATTATTTTGACCTGACCAAATCTCTACAAAGTGGGAGTTTCTACCGAGGTAAAAAACCCGACTTTCTCCAGTTCACCTTGCGCAAGGGACGCTTGTCGAAGCGGGATAGCGCCACGAAAGCTGACCCTGGAAAAGTGGACGACACGACAAAAGCCACAATGGCGACCTGAAGGAATCACCATACCCAAAGGGGATTTTCTGCTCTTGCGGGTTTCTTTGAAAACTATGTTTAAAGATTTGTTGGTGTTCTGTTTTTGGAGTATCCTGAGATCCAAGCGATTCAAGTCGTTCAGTTTTGGCCAAGATTTGGTTTGTGCAGAAAGCCGCCATGCCGCTGCTGGGACGACGACGACGACGACGATGACAGCTGTTTCATTTCTCCGAGTGTCAAAGCACCTCGACGGCCGCCTTGGCGGAAATGGTCAAGACGACTGAGTTTCCGCCAAGAGGTTCCAGCTCCCGAAAAAGGAGGAGTTGCAAGTTTCGGTGCAAAAAAAGCGACCATTTTCTTGGTGTCCTGATTTGCTTCAACAGTTCAGCTCTTCTTTCGCCGGAAAGGAATAATCTTTTCAACTCCATCTTTACCATAGTTGATAGTACCCATCTTTCCTGCAAGAAGGATTATTAACTCTTGTTTTTGAAATGTTCATCCTCCACAATTTCTCCTTAATTGATGTTTGGGATGCGAAAGGTGGGTATTTTTCAATGTACCTGTTCACATATTCCACAGATATCCAGCTTTTAAACTCTTCCAAACGGCCACGCAGATCCTTCGCGCAGCTGCCGAGCGGGCCAGATCGTTGGGGCACCTTTTTGGTTTCCATGGAAAAACGGCGAAAAGCTCCTCAAAGAAGGAGAGGTACCCCCAGTTTGGTCCTGAAAGCACCCATTTTGGGGATCAAACAATGCATTTCTGTGTGGGAATTTTGAGGGGATTCCATTGTTTTTGAGTCCATTTTGGGGGGTTTGATGGATTCTTGATGGTTTGTGCGAACTGTTCGTCTTAGGGGGTGTACGTTTCCGAGGAATTTGATGGAATTTGAAGTTTGGAACTCCTCTCGAACAAAAATAAACAGTACGAGTACCTGAGGTAAGTATAGCTTCACTCATTGTTGAGGCTGCCTTCATTTTCAGCCACATAAAGCCCACGCATCATATCCCAAAAAACTTCACGTCCCTCCAACCTGCG
>OMLO01005366.1_pt1 | contig 10762 bp, 10 predicted proteins | sample 1674811 | NCBI WGS metagenome assembly OMLO01 (sample SAMN06265003, study PRJEB25207) | coral metagenome | isolation source: Coral host | place: Mexico:La Bocana,Puerto Morelos, Mexico | collected 2008-11-13
ATCATAGCCAATAGATTAACCAATAGTTAACCATCAGTCGTCAGTAATCATCACCAATCTTTGTCTATGATCACTCATCACCACTATATTTCCTCTCCATTTGTGTTTTCGACACACTTTTCCTTGCAAGGCGAAAGTCAAGACCTGAAATCAGGCGATGCCAAGCCAGGTGTGATTTCAGTAGGAGTTCATCCCACTATGGATGTGACAATGCTTCTTATGAATCGCATGTGGTAAGATGTGCATGGGGATTTTTCCTTTGTTTAAAACCATGGTAGATTCGTAATCATTGTCTATTGAATGATTATATAGTATATTTATATGATTCCTGGCTTTAAGATTCAAATGGAAACACAGGCTGTCATGGGTTTTTGGAATTGCCATGATTCAAGAAATGATGGTTTGGTATGCACCATGTTCACTCCAAACCCATGTACTTACATGCTAAATGTGAAGCCAAAGTGAAACACATCAATTTCGGGCCTTCTGATTTTCAAAGAAACTTCTAGATTCTAGATATGGTTTCATGGGATCATATATATTATATATCAGCATTTTGGGTGTGAATGAGTGATGAAGAATAAAACGCATCATGTCTTAGAGATTCTTCGGACCTAATTTCTGAGGCATTGACAGGCCCGGAAATGTAGTTTTCGAAGTGTTGGTTCTTTCAGTCTTCAGATTTTAGAGAATCAAAATGATATGTACTTCTACTTGTCAGGCTTCCCAATGAAAGGCCTTAGGTGGATCTTAAAGTTTCCTTGAGTTCAGACAGCTTTTTTGCCGTGCTGAAATGGGATGAGCTCCGCAATGTAGATAGGTAGCTTCGTACCTTTCGCATCGTATCCAAAAGAGACCGACTTATGGCGGAGGGACGCAGAAAGAGCGCTAGGGTGTGTCAGGGGATGCTGGTGGGCACTGAGCAACTTGAACTGGAACCAGGTCCAGGTCTTTTACACTGTGTGCTTTGTTGTTGTGCTGCAATCGCAAAGTTGGGTGTCATTTGTGATCATTTGTGCATTGATAGGCCGTGTTACTGTTACGGTACATGGCTTGTGCTCAAACGGTTTGGACAAAAGAACCAGAAAACAAGATAGATCATTGTCCTCATAAATCCATTGCTGGGTCTGCTGATTTTGAGCCGCATGCAAAGAGGTTTCAGAATGGGGTATTGTTATGGTGTAGCAGTATAATTGCAACAGTGGTAATTGTCATTTCTCTGAAAAATATTATTATATAAGGACCACCTCACCCTACTAGCTGGCGATTTAGTAAAGGGGTTCCACCAAATGCGACTTTTAACTCGTTTTTCTAGAACTGTTTTATACATGTTGCCAAAATTCTAGCATGCACCTGAAAAAAATCCTGGGTGCATTGAATACTTGTTTGCGACTGTTGGCCACCACTGTGCATGTCTCTTGCAGGAGCAGGGGAACGAAGATTGGCAAGAGCCGCAATGGCAAGATGACGGGTCAGTGCCTTGCCTGACAAGATTCAGGTCTTCGGGTTCTTGGAGCCATAAACTTAGTAAAATCCACTAACACTAGTGGTGTCAATCATGACTTCGGAATGATTCAATTTTCCATCTATTTAGCGAGTGCTACCTTCATGCTTCAAGCTGGTCCAAACCACCAATAGTTTTTGGAAAAGAGGACCAAGCCAGAAATCTCACATGAAAGGCATCCTAAATCGCATAGGTGGTTCCTGATTACTCTGCCTGGAAACGTATACTGCATTCTGTTAATCAATCGGGGGGTGGGTAGCCCAGTTGTGGCAGCTGAAGGATAATGAGACCACCAAGAGAGGTGGTTGTGTATTATAGATGTTCGTGAGGTTATATTTGGAGCAAAACTTGAAATGACTTTGGGGTGCCCTAATCCAGAGCCATCCCTGTCATCCCTGACCCAGGTCTTGATTTGAACGCTGTGAGACAAAAAGTTGAGTATGGGCCGCCTCGAGGACGACTAAAGCGATTGGGAACCTGCATTACTATTTTTGATGGTGACCAGCAACCGGTGTGTAAACAATAGACGATGATTGCTGTCAGAAAAAGGATGATACAGTCTAAAATGTATACGGTATACTTAGTAGATGTCCATGTTCATAGGTTATTCGTCATTGTTGTGTGTAACATAAGATGTGGAAGTAACAATTTGTTTGAATGCAAAAGGGTGGATTAGGGTGGGATCTCCAATCCTGGTGTTTGCCAATTTTGGCTCAAGCACCGATTGGTCCGGATCTCTGTTTTCATGACCAATCAGTGTGCAGGCGGGGACTGTCTGGTTCTCACGCCCACTGACCGGGAGGTTGAGCTTCGGTTCCCTCCTCTGGTTGGTGGTGGGTGGGTGTTGCTTTGCATCACCTTCACCCTTGGTGTGATTACCGGGTTCCTGCTGGCACGACTGGTTGATCTGATTCGCAGAGTTCCTTGGATCAGTTGGTTGCAGCACTTGGTCCTCCGTGGGCCACAACGCCATTGGCAACGTTTGGTGGGTCGAGCCATCACGTTTGTCAACAAGCGAAGACTCGTGTCCTTCGCCTTCAACAACTACAAAAGCTACTCCTTGAGAAACACCGCTGAGTCCCAGCCTACATCGCTGAGGAGGCGGAGGAAATCCTTGGAGTCCCCAAAGGCGGGCACAGTGAGGGAGGCATCACCTGGATCTGGTGGCCTTACCCCTTTGGAAGAGGGTCCGGTAACACCTCCGAGGTTTAACCATGGATCCGACAGAAGCAGAACTCAACGCTATCACCACCTTGGGTGATATAGCAGATTGGGCAGGCACGACCGGTGGACTTCACGACACTTTGGTTGTAAGCCTGGGCACCCCAACAAAGCTGCGAGACGTAGCGTTTATCTCAAGGCAAACTTGGGATAGAGTGGTAGGTGGACTTCAGTTGGAGGTCACACCTGCAACTGATGATGCAGCAGCGGTGACAAGGCCACTCAACCCAACTGAGGAGTCGCGAGTTGAAATCTTCAGAAGGGTTTGTTTGAAACGCCTTGGCATCACACCGGATGCTCCAGGTGGTACCGGCCTACCCACGGTCATGGCTGTGGTACCAGCGGGTCCTGGAGGTCCTCCTCCGACCGCAACACCGGTGGGAGCTTCACCCACTAGAAAGCTCAAATTGAGCAGCGTCTTTGACCCAACATTGGACGCAGAGATCCAGCAAATGGATCCTCCGGAGCTGGCACGGTTGTACCAAGAGTACAAGGATAAATTTGGTGCACACCCAGCACCAGAGGTGGACCCCACTGGAGACCAACTTTCTGGTCTTCAGCAAGTCCTCAAAGCCGGAGGCCTCCCGTATGTCGACCTGAGCATATGGGGCCCTTTCGGATTGCGCAGCTTGCGCAAACAAGTGTTCACCAGCTTCATGCTCAATGCAGCAACTGGCGAGTGGAGCAAGAAAGAATCACCAGGACCGCCAAACATAGTGGCATGGGAAAGGGGATTCCGCACGTTCAGATGCGCTATGCTCCTGCTCCAAGCTGCAGATGCAGAGCGGCTGGATTCATATATGGACTTCGTAAAGGACCTCAACAACCAATTCAGCCACGAATGTTGGGGCATCATTTACAAAGCCGAAGTCAGGATGCGATCCGAATACATGGAACGCATCAAGCGTGACATGTCCTCCAACCCAAGGTACGGGTTCACGGAGGCATCACCTTGGAGTGCGGTGTTCTATGCAGCGACTCGTGAGTCGGAATACTGGACCAAGGAAGTCACCACACCGTCCACCTTGTTCTTGGCTCGTGGAAAGAGTCGTCCAAGTGGATCTGGTGGAGGGGCCAACAGTGAGTCCTCAGAGAGAGAACGCACACCCAGGGCCCCAGGAAACAAATCCAAGAAGAAGAAATACAAAGGTGCCGACACCTCAGTGTATGATGACAAGGAGCAGACCTATTCCAAGAATCGAAAAGGAATTGAGATCTGCAAGAAGTTCAACTTGGGGCAATGTGGAAACGGTCGACCACAGTCCCGTTGTCCTAACAAGAGAAGTCATCAGTGCAACAAATGCTTGGGACCACACAGTGCTCAAAACTGTCCCGGTTCCAAGAAAGCCTGATCCGAAACCAAGGGCGGCCCTGGCAAAGGTGTCAAGAGATCACTTGAGCCGGCATTGCCCCAGAAAGCTGACAAAGGCACCACGCCTTCCGGAGCTAAACAGAAACCGCCTGAACCTCCAGGCCCTCCACCAAAGAAAGCAAAGGTAGCAGCCAAGTCAAAACCTGCAGTGACATTGACTCCCAGGAGATCGGCAGCTCCACAAGAAAAGGAAAGACTGCGACGGAGGGACCGCAACAGGTCCTCCTCCAGGGATTCAAGGAGATCGATGTCCAGGACCAGATCGTCAAGCAGCTCTGAGTCGTCAGGTTCGGAGGGAGAAGCATTGCTACCAGCAGCCCCTCAGTGGATCAAGTATGACTATGGTTGCACCAATGTGGACCACAAGAAATGGGGATCAAAGCCCAGAGCACTGATCCTCTTCTCTGGCAGATCCAGGGATGGTGACTTGGCATCTTTCTTGGACAGGAAAGGCTGGGTCGTTGTCGTAGTGGATCTGTTGGCCGATTTCCCCACAGACCTCCATAACGACAAAGTGTACTGCAAGATCATCGATGACATCCGACTCAAGATGTATGATGTGCTGGGTGTGGCCACTCCTTGCGAGACGTTTAGCCCGCTGAGGGAAACTCCGCCTGGGCCGAGGCCATTGCGGTCGATGCAACACCCCGCAGGTCTCTTGAGCAAGGAACATGGTCTTACGAAAGCAGAACTGGATCAAGTGCAGAAGTCCAACACTTTGTGCAGGAGGTCTCAGGAAACAATCGAAAACCAGGTGGCAAATGGGGGCGCCATGTGGTGGGAGAACCCGGATCATGGTCCAGACAAGATTGACCTTTGGAAAACCGAGTATGCCAAGATGGTCCTGAGACTAAAGGGAGTCCACTTGTGCTCCCTGGACCAGTGCACCATGGGTGCAGAAACCACCAAGCCCACAAACTTTGCCTACTGTCGCCTTGATCTCTCGAACCTTCATGGGAAGAGGTGCGACCACCCAATCCGTGAGTTCACGAGGGAAGATGGCAAAGTGTATAAGGCCAGACATGAGTCATTGGTCCAAAGGTGGAGGACGAACGAGCAAGGAAAGAAAGAAAGAGCTTCGAAGGCCCTGGGCGAGTACCCGGCCAAACTGAATGCAGCTCTTTCGGCAGCCATGGCATTGGCTGACACGCCGAGGGTTGCAAAGTTCAGGGAACTCCATTCTGACCCTCTTCCATGAGGGGAGTTCCACGCACCTGAATTCAGATATGGAATGAGAACAGACAGGGATCTTGAGAATGACCAAGCTATAGGAGGCATGAGGAACCCAAAGACATCACTTAAGAGACTTCCCAAATCGGTGGAGATTGGGAAAGCGATATCCATCTTCCTCAGAGATGCAGCCATGCATCCTTCTGTCCAAGGAACGGCGGATGACCTCATGGATGCGCGACCATCCGAGGGAATCGCAAAACACTTGGTAGAAGAATGTAGGAAGCTAGTCCTGCATATCCTGGACTTTAAGCCAGGGACACTTCCAACCAGATCTGCAAAAGCTTCCTCGCCCATAAACCCTGAGGTACTTTGGGCATGGGGTCAAGTGACAGATGACCCGGACAGCCAAACACTGGCAAGATGGGTATTGGAAGGTGCTCCACTTGGTTTCTCCGAGTCAATCCCACTCAACGGGATCTTTCCGCCTGTCCAAGGACAAGCATGGAGAGAGGAGAGCGCTAAAGCTCTGATCCGAGACATCCAGGGTTGGTCAAACTATCAATCAGCAGTGGATGAGCAAGAAGCACTGCAAGGACTCATACAAGAAGCCGTGGATGCCGGATTCTGCACCATCTACAACTCCGTAAAACAGGCAGAAGTGGAATTGGGCAGAACCCCGCTTCTGAATAAGCTTGGGGTCATCGTCAAGGAAAAAGAGTCAGGAAGAAAGTGTAGGATAATTTGGGACCTGAAGGAGAGCCGAATCAACAGCCTCTGCCACCAGGGTGAACGAGTCATACTTCCCAAGTTGACCGACGTCATCCACGATGCACTCTGCATCTACCGCAAAGGCGGCAGGCCGAGATTCTTGGCAGTGGATATTTTGAATGCTTTTCACAATATACCAGCTGGACGGGATAGATCGTTCACGGTAGCAGCATTCGAATCCAAGACAGGCACAAAGGTCCTATGCTACGATGTCTTAGTGTTCGGAGCGGTTTCCTCGCCCACTCTTTGGGGCCGCTTCGCATCATGGCTCTCTCGGTCGTTGGTAGCGGTCTGCCCAAGCATAGGCCTGCAAACCTACGTCGACGACCCCATAATCTCCTTTGACTTGGATGAGGAGCGGCACAGATCCACACTTGGAGCGGCCCTCCTGTGGTTTGCCATCACAGGCTTTCCCATCAAATACTCAAAGGCAGACTATGGTGCGAGAGTGAAATGGATCGGGGCGACACTGCAAACGCTAGACGAGATAAAGGCGATTCAAGTGTCAGTCCCAGAGGATAAGATCAACGACCTCAAAGAGAAGTGCATTGCTTTCTTGTCACGACCCGTGATAGGTAGAAAGCAGCTGAGGTCATTCACAGGAGCTCTGTCGTTCATAGGGGGAATAGTACCCTATCTCAGACCCTTCCTAGCCAACCTATGGGCGGTTGTGTCTCAAGCGAATGACAAGGGACGCCCCCTTGGACGGCTTGTGCATACCAAGCGCGTAGGCCAGGCATTGGATTGGGTACTGACATTCCTAAATGAAGAAAAGATCCTATGCAGAGTGGTGAGAGCGGTGAGGCTTGAATCAGACGCCACCATCATCACGGATGCCAGCACGAAGGGAATGGGGGCAGTGCTCCTGGTGGGAGGACTTCCTGCCGAGTACTTCTCATTCCCCATTCCAGCAGAATTCATACTTAGATTTAAAGCTACCACAGGTGACCCAAAACACATGGCCCTGTGGAAAGCTTGTGTCTACTGGTGGCGGCAAGAACGTGGCTCCTTCGATATCCCATTGGCTCCGTAGCCAGGGTTAGGGCCGACAATATCTCAGCGCTGTTCATGATCAAGAAGTGCCGTGCGAAATCCCCGGACTTGGCAGCAGTTGCCAGGGAGATGGCACTTGATCAAGCGCTGGGAGACTATGAGTTCACGCTGCTCAGCCACATAGACACCAAGTCTAATGTTTTGGCTGATGCACTCAGCAGACAGTTCGAGGACAAGCCCGAACCTTTCCCTCCGGAACTTGCAAACTGCAAGAAGGTGTGTGTAAAGATTACACCTGCATTCTGGAGGGTCAAACAGGGAAAGTACTCGAGGTCTTGCAAAACGCGGCGAGGGCTAACTACCGGGGTCCAAGGTTCATGCTCAGTAGATATTATACATATATATATTCCACCGCTTCCTCCGGGTGCTTGAGTCGTGTGTTTTGTTGTTTTCGGTTTCGGGGGGGGGGTGAGTCTTGGTTGAACTTATCCGCAGCCGTTTCAGCCGTTAAGGGTTCAAGCATGAAGAGGTCTCTAGGACCTAGATATTGGACCCCGTGTAGTTCCAAGACTCCTCGCTCCACACCGGAAGTCAAAGCTCTCACACCTTTGGTCGAGGGACCGGCTTTCGGCCAGCCTGCAAAGGCATTGGTTGAGCCATTGGTTCCACAAACGGTCAAGTGTGGGAAGGTCAAGCCATACCAAACGAAGCAGGCATTGCCGATCCGTTCTTAGTCACCCCAGACTTGATTTTCACTGTCATGGGTGCACTGGATGCTGGTGGATATAGATCCACTGAGCTTTATCTGGATGCAGCCCGGCAGCAACATATCAACAGGGGATACGACTGGACGCAACAACTTGCTCTGACAGCCAAACGCGCTACCAGAGCGTGCAAAAGAGGGAGAGGACCCTCAAAGCAGGCCCAGCCTTTACCGCTGGAGAAAGTGCCGTCAGTCCCACAGCAGGCCAAAGCAGTCCATCCAGGTGGACCGTTATATCCTGCTCGAGCCACAGTCTTGGTCTCCTGGTGGTTGTTGAGGGAGATCGAAGCAAGCAATGCGGAGATTTCTCACATAGCCATCGATCAGGAGAACCGACTCGCTCATTGGAGATTACCACACTCCAAGACTGACTGGGTAGCACTTGGCGCCACCCGCACACACGCCTGTTCCTGTCGCTCATCCTCCGCAATCGACCCGATTTGCCCCTTTCATTGCATGGTCGCCCAACTCGAATTTGCGAAGACCCGTGGACCGTACCTGTTTCCTACGGATGCAGGTGGCCAACCTGTGAAAGCAGGCTGGGTTGCAACGTTTGAGTGGGTTGCACTTCATCTGAATGAGCCACTTACGACGGCAACAGGGGCTAGTCGATTCACCGGTCACACCGGAAGAGCCACAGGAGCCGTACACCTGGCCCAGACTCAAATAGAGCTGTGGAGGATACAGCTTTTCGGTTGTTGGGGATCAGAGGCATTCAAGCTGTACGTCAGACAAGCTCCCTTGTCTCAATTGCATCTCCTGGCACAGGAGGCGTCGGTGCACACTGCACTGGCCAGTGCTAAGGCAGAGCTCGCTGCCATCTTCGCTCAGATTAAGTCCTCACAGGACTTGCTGGCCAAACAATCTATTGCACAGCAACCAAATGCAATGTTTGGTGGACTGCGAGGCAGCAACAGGTTCTACACCTGTTCACTCACCTCCGGAAACTGAACTTTATGTGGTCAACAGACGTCACCTGGGAAAAGTCCATCGGGTGGCAACTCACGGACCACGTGTTCAGCACTATCTCTGGCATTCAACCTGCCATTGGTACTTTGCAAGGCACCAGGCAGACTACAGGTTGGTCACTACCATACCTGAAAATGCCCAGAAGTGCGCCAAGTGTTTCCGTGCTATCCACCAATCCAGCAGTTCTAGCGACTCAGCTACTTCAGAGTCATCAAGCGCTAAGGCAAGTGGGTAATCAATCAGGCCGGATGACTCAAATGGGTGTGGATTTGCAGTGTCAGAGTTTGGTTCCACATAAGGTGGACACCCTAGCTGACATCTGCGACCCATCTGGCCATTTTGATAAAAAGTGCACCCGTGACTCTGGAACGCTGTGATGATGTTTTGCATGGAGTTTGCAAATTGTTTATTTGCATGCTGTATTTAAATACATATAGATATATACGTATAATTATATACGTACATGATATAGTTTCGACAGATACACATTCACATGGCATCTTTGGCATATAGTTACCGCCATGCTCCGTTGTTGGCTAAAATGTTATGTATATATACACGCTGTTCATCCTACTTGTATAACTATAGGTATCTAATACTAGTTCAAAAAATGCAATACAACATGATATTATATCTACACTCAATATCCATGTATAACTTAATAACTGTAAAACTTTGTATTCACAAAAGCATAGAAGAGGCTAGTACTATTTATAAATGTACCTTCCATCATTCTATACAATATATATATAATATAATATATATATATATTTACATTAAATGACATGTGGGTAGCCCGCCTACAACTATGGCTCCAACAGGTGAACTCTTTGACGGTGAAAAGTGCAGCCCATGATGTGGATATTGGAAAGAAGCTCGGGTCGGAAGGGTCCGGTGGCCATTTTCCCCAAAAACGGGGAGTACCAGGATGTACCGGGAAAAACATGAAAATATATGAAAATGGAATGGTTTTTCCTGTACACGTGTACCAATTCAAGATAAATGATTCCTTTGTTTTTTTTCCTGTTTTTTTTTTTCCGATCATGTTTTATATTTAAAACAGATATTTCATGGATCTTTCTTGTATGTACTATAGGCCACTTTTGAGATTTTCAAGTTGTCCTGGAAATTCGTGGACTCGCAGTTGTCTTTAGTGATAGTGCCCCTATGATTTCGAAAGCAGTTCCCCAGTGTTTCCAAACTCATGCTGTGACGAGAAAAGACTCAACTCTGGCCGAGGATGATGTTGATTGCCATGTTGCTGGTGGCTATAGATTTATTGAAGCCACTCCAACCATTATCAAATCATAGAGAACGCCACACCGCCTTAAATAATAAGTTTCCACCGCGCCAATTCAATTTGCACCAAATACACCCATCCGGCCACAGACATCATTGGCCAGAATTCGTCCATTTTTCCGGACTTACCTGTTGGATGATCATTGTACATGTAACTGTATGTTGATGTATGTGGAAATTCATTTCTCGGGATTTCGCATCGAAAGACGAAACAAAATAGATCTGAATATAGGTAGAAAATAAACATCACATGGGGAATGCTTCTTTTCCAATGCCAACTCAACAGCCCCTTATGGAAATGTGACTCTGAGCTGGCGCCTTAATGGCACCATCCAAGGAATAGCGACGACCTGCGGAAAGCCGAGCGACAGCGGCTTGAGGTCGCGTGGAAAGAATTTCATCTTCCATTTGAACACGACACTGTGAATGGTGAAGAAATGATCTATCTACAGTCATACGATCTCGATTTGGGGAAGACCCATCAACATGCTGTACCTCCCAACATTTCCTTTCAAGTTGGAGTGGAAAGTTTTTGACTGTCCGCAGTTTGTTTGATTCAGGAAGTATTTTTCATACAATTGTTTGGGTTAGATAGATTTGCTTCTTGATGGCTTCGAATACATTGTTTGGCAAGAAGTGGAGGTAGACGACAAAGGAGTTAGGGAACTGTTTCTCAATCAGATTTGGACAGGATACCAAC
>OMLO01005367.1_pt1 | contig 10761 bp, 7 predicted proteins | sample 1674811 | NCBI WGS metagenome assembly OMLO01 (sample SAMN06265003, study PRJEB25207) | coral metagenome | isolation source: Coral host | place: Mexico:La Bocana,Puerto Morelos, Mexico | collected 2008-11-13
CATGGAATACAATCTGTGGTTGATTCTCTTTTCATACAAAGCTTGACAGAACTTTTCTTATTTTTTGGTAGTTTAGTGTCATTAATTAGTCACTAGTGAGGCTTTGTTTGAATTCTGTAAGCAATAGTTTATGAACGAGTGCAGTGAGTGTGCAAAATATTGTTTTTGATGCACCATGTAATTTTTCATATATAGACAAACTAACTGTTTGCAAAAACAATCATGAAAAAAGAGTGGGTCATAAAAAAGTCAAAAAGTCATAAAATTAATATCCTCACTAGTAAGTATATGGACAATTTGCCACTTGGAACCCGGATTTAATATCATATGGATTTTACATGTGTTGTATTTTCCAGTACAACACTCTTGTCCATATAATAATAGGTCATCTTTGCAATGAGTTGAAAATAAATTATTGCATGTATACTGAATTTGACACCTTTATTTCTGCTCCTGTAGTATTAGCTCCAAGAACGACTGAATAAACTTGGAGTGTTCCTGTTGACTGGGAGAAGGGATACCCTGCTAAAGCTCTTAGGAGGTCACTTTTCAGATGTACATGTAGTAGTGCAGCAAGTAAAGAAAGAAAGTGTGTTACAAGGCACTGGTGACAACTGAGATCTGAAAGTTTTGAAGGGAAACATGACAAAGGAAATCCAGAATGATGATCTTGTAGTCGTAAATCCACAAAATCCACAACTCTGACAACTCAACTTTATTCTACATGTATTCCAACCATCAAGATCAATTTCGAGTCACGCTTGTTCTCTTTCGTTTAATGATTCGCTGAAAAATCAAATATTATCGAACAATAAGTAAGCCTGTAAAAATCTTACATCGTGTAAACTGAACATTTTCGGAAAACTTACATTATGTTGGAGATTTCCTGGTAAGGTTCAAAACTACAAAATTACAAACATGGCAGCCTCGTGCTCAAAGGGCACGGTCGCTAAGCTTATTGGGTCCACAGGCTACCCAACAAGAACAAATCACAATAACATAACAAATTGTCAAAATAACGTTACAACAGATGTGCACTTGTTTGCCAGTAAAAAGAGAGGAATAAGGAATCATCTTCAATCACTTGCCCAATGACAGTCCCAAAGGGAGCATTAAAGTTTCCCCCGACATAATTTTTCTTTACATGCACACCAACAAGACACCCATGATGACCCAACAAAGGATATGAAGATCGCATTTGCTGGTGATCGGCTAACTCGTGTGAGATTTACAATTAACTGATCATTTTGAACATTGCTCACCCTTTAAACCAGTGATATGGCATACCAAAGCCTCCCTTTTACAATATTCTTACTCGTTTCTTTACAAAGCAGAGTATGTCAATCAAGTTGGCACCTTAAAGTACGATTGAATCCTTTCAATCTGCTCCTTCCTGGTGTAGAAGACACAGGATACGTCACAATAGAACATCGCCTCACGAACCTGTTGTTATTATTGTTTTCCTCGTTCTTTTGTCCTTCTGTTCCCTATTGTTTTATATCAACTGTGTCTTCTACACCATATACTCTCTTTAGCCTTTAAATCATATGCCAGCAAGATTTCATTACAGATTTCCTGACATTAAAAGGTCTCCTTTAAGGTATTTGAACTTTGTTGACTATCATCAGTGGCTAGCCAAACACTTGGAAACATTATCAACATAGACATACCAGTAAATGAAGATGACTGAGGGACTATTTAATCAATAGACAGTGTATTTTAAGAGAGTAAATCAAAGTTCACAGTATTTACAATATATGGTGATTAAATCTGATCATCATCACAGTTCATTTTAGTTCTACAGAAAGTAGTGTGCTTAAATATAAGCAAAAAGACAAATGTAAACAAACTGATCAATATCATGGTTGCAACAGAAATAATTAAATATCAATACTGTATTTAAAAGAGTACATCCAGATATATCTACAGCAGTTTAGAGTATTCACAATTTATGATGATGTTCTGATTATCATCAGAGTTAATTTCAGTTCTACACATAGTGTTGTGCTCAGATATAAGAGAAAAGAACAAATGTAAATAAACTGATCAGTTTCATGGTAACAATGCAGAAATAATTAAAGTGAAACTATGATCAAAATTTTACCCCTTGATTTTTAGGTGTATCACATAGAATTCCATGAAAGAATAACAACGCTGTTTACTGTTTGCAAATACTGCATTAGTTCCAGAGATATTATTTGTGTTTGAAAAATACATAAAATATGCAAATGAGATGACTAATGATGTCATACACTCAACCCAATATTATATATGAAGCATATCAATAGAGCTATCTTGGCCAATTTGCATCACAGACCATTGAAACTTGGTAGGCTAATAGGAAACACACCAATAGCTATAAAAATTCTGTTCCCATGGCAACTCACTCTTTTCCAGTTCCCACCTACTTTATTTCAATATGTTGGTGATTTTCATCTCAAAAAACACTAAATGATGCCAAAAACAGGAGCTAACATATTCAAATGCTTGCTGAGTCATGCATACGAGGCACCATTACAAATATCAAAATGGAACTCTGAAGGTGGCCAGAAAAGCCTTTAATATGTACCATGGTAACAAAACTGATGAGTTCACATTGTGAAACACATTTAGTAGAATCTTACTGCAAAGAATCAAACATCTCTGATAAAAATTGGCCAAGACGTCTTTTTTCAACATATTGGATCAAAATTTGGTTGAGTTTATGATGTCATCAATTGGCTATTTTGCATATTTTAAAAACTGGAATATCTTTGGAACGAAAAGAGATATTTGAAAATAGTAAACAGCATTTTTCTTCTTATACAGACTACTTTTTTGTGTTTTAAATGGCTTAGATAGGAAAGACGCGATTTTCTTCATAGTCATGATAGTACCACTTTAAATATCAATAGTGTATTTTATATCAAGACTTATCTACAGTAGTTCACAGTACAGGTATTTAGCATTAAAGGGCTTGGTGCAAAACCATGCTAAGTGACAATTTCTTTTCTCATTATGTAAGTGCCTAAATTTGATTGTGGTCTGCAATGTAATAGGAAAATATAGTCCTCAATTTTATATTTTTTGCTGAAGTTTGCTTTGTTTTCGAGATCTTACGTATGTAAAAAAGAGTATTTGCTGTTGGGTCAGCACCCAACCACAAAGGTGTTGATTTCACTTACATGTAACATACAGTATAATGTCAATTTCATGCAACAGAAATGATGAATTCACATCAAAGCAGTAAAATGTTGATTTCACGTTAACACGTGACTGCAAAGATGTTGATTTCATTTCTAAAAAAATACTCAAATTTTGATTTCACTAAAATGTCTACTTCAGTGTTGTGTCCCCGACAACAACACTTTGAATGTAATTAGCTGAGCACCCAATGTTGATGAACATACATCGTCGTTGAAATCTGATAACAAGTCATCCGTTTCCTTTCGTTCGTTCACTAACCAAAAAAAACTCCAGTACGCAAAAAAGAAAAACAGTTTTCTTTTTTTGGTTGTTATTTACGTTTTCTTTTTTAATTCTTCTTACGAATCTTATATTAAAACAAAAAAATGTCGTTGTAAAAAGTCTAAAAAGTGGGAGGGTGGTTGAGCCCCCCGAGCCCCCGCCCCTGTTCCGCCGTCCCTCTGAAATCTTGACTCTTTAGCTTCGTCCTGCAGCTCATCTACTCTAGCTCGTACCTCTGCCTTCGCTGCTATCGCATATCTTCACTCATACGATTTACTTTCGATAGCGTCTCAATCAATGAAATGCTCTTGTTACCTGCGTTCCATGCAACAAAAGCGTCTCACATCAAACGAAAAAAAGCCTCCAACACTAGCCTGTGTGCCCGGATTCTAGGTCGTTCGCTGAAATCCCCCAAGTCGAATTACAGTGTCCGAAGAAGCTGAAGAGACTATTTAAAATTAGCGTATTTAATATCAGATACGCTGGCTTAAGGTACGAAATAAGAGAATGAGAATGAGCAATTTTTGAGCATGAAATTTTATCCTAACTTCCGGCTTTTCCACCAAAAAAGCTTACAAAATAAGGAAAAGGGTACAAAAACATGCTCATTTTTTTTCGCTGTAAAGAATTGCTAGGCTTCAGGTACATAATCGTAGCTAAACTTGACCCATGCTACCCTTAACAGTCATACTGATTTACACATTGCCCACTCAAACATTACTGGAATATTCGGCGCGGTGGCCTCATAGTGCGCTCTACTCCGGATTGAGCGGTCCGGGTTCGAGACCTGGCCGGGGACATTGTGTTATGTTTATGAGCAAGACACTTCACTCTCACAGTGCCTCTCTCCACCCAGGTGTATAAATGGGTACGGGCGAATTTAACTGGAGGTAACCCTGCAATGGACTAGCATCCCATCCAGAGGGGAGTAGAAATAGTCCTAGTAGCTTTATGCCACAGAAACCGGGATAAGCTCCGGCCTGGTGAGGCACTAGGCTCATATGCAGACTTTCCACATTGCCCACTCAAACATTACTGGAAATATTCTTCCAGTGTAGGAGGCTCAAGTTCAAAATATTCGGAGACCCAAAGGAAGCTAGTTAATTCTTCGCCCGTTCAGACTATTCCCCTCCCCTACTAACTACCCTGGGTCTCCGATGATGTGCGTACCACTGCACAGACAACATACATTTTGCCCACAGTGCTTAGTCCTATCTTCAGATTCTTTTTGTAATCTAAAAACTTAAAATAATTTATGATGTCACCAAAGATGCACTCTACAGAGGTTCGTACTGTGTTCATTGCTGTATTATATGCTTCCATTAGTGGTGTAAGATGGGCTCTTCGAAATGGAGCCTGGAGGTGAATGCTGAGGGGATATGCAGAATCACCGTAAACACACATAGGTGTTCCAGCTGGTGAAAAGGCAAATCTTCCTAGGTCACTCAACAATCCAGAATTAATAATCGGCAAGCATCCCTACATCATGTTTACGACCCTCTGAAATGCAAAGAAAAAAAAGGTTATTTTTGAAATATAAAAATAATAGTGTATCAAAGAAAATACTATCTCAAAAGAACCCTGTAGGAAGTAATTATTTTCCCTCTATTTCTTCATTCCAATTCAGTTTAAACAACAGAGGGCCCCATGTGATATTTCTCGCCTGAAGTACTAACATGTGGGGCGTGGTAGGTTAGGGTTTTTTAGTTCCGGGCATGGATTCTAAAAAAGGGCATATATATTTTTTATTAAGCATTTGTACCCAACACGCCTTTAAATTGATTATCTTTGAACAAAGTTAGTGAAAATTCCCGTTTTTTGTGCGTATAAGACATGCATGCAAAGGATATAAAACACTGCAAATGAAGTACTCATCTACTGGTGCAAAGAGGCCATCACACAGGCCCCGTTGTGTACATTTAATCACGGGAGGAGTTTGTAATACATCTGCAAGTCGGGGGAGATTAGCTTTCTCTATTAGAAATTCCGCCTAGCCTTGCAGTCAGTAGGCCCATATCATCTAACTAAAGTCGAACTTATCAAACGACTTGTAACTGAAATCTGGATTTTTCGACTGAAAACAATCGTAAAGTAAAACGAATTTTTCATCAGAAATAATGTTCTAATTGTGAGACAGCAATAGCAGATCTCGGACATTTTTAAACTTGTTCATTGTTGATTAAACGCTTCAAAAGAAAAACTCTGGAAAGACTGACTGCTCTGAAGAAAGAACTTTTCTCGAGGGAGGAAGAGAGACTCCTGGGAACGAGGTGACTCTGCCCTGACGTCATCATTTTCTTACATCCAAAATTAAAGAGCCACCAATGTTTGTGTATCCTCATTAGACATGAGAGGGGGTAAATTATATCTGTGTACCCCTTTTCAGCTGAGTAGCCTGCTTCCTCTGGAAACCAGCGCAGTCTAAATTTCAGAGGTTACGACGGTGCGTGACATAAAGCTGCTAAAGCGTTTGTCAAAGCATGTTCTTATCCCGTGAAATTTAACCATTTTAGAAGTATTAGGAAAAGTGCGTAAATGCGGGTTTCTTCAGTACAGACAATCAGTCGCTTAGATAGCCAAAGTAGGTTAAAGATTATTACACTATTTTGTGGCCGCCATGTTGATGTACCACAAAGGCACTCCAATATGGCTGCTCCTAAGCTCTATAAATTTGTGCAAAATGTTTCGACGAATATCTGAAATTACGAAAAACGCACAGACTTCAAACTTGGAGAAGTGCCTTCGTTATTAATCTCCTATAATATCACAATTTCTTGACTTTATCTACCGAATGATTCTCAAATAATTTAATTATTTTTTTTATTGCGTGACAGTGCAAGACACCGGGGCAAGACAAGGGCAAGGAATCTAGATCAGAGCCTCGTTTTCATGCTGGGCCGTAAGTTACCTGCAAGACGCTTGTCTCGAAGTCCTTAAAACGTAGATTTCAACTCTACGAACTACCCTGCATTAATGAAGAGGTCTTTCTCTATCACAATCAAGCGCTGAACCTTTTTTGTGGTGTTGATTGAACGAAACTCTCATTTTTCGGTCCCTGTTCCATGACTATCAAGTAATTCTTCATGTTTGCTCGCTTCGGTATCAACTTTGTTGCGAAGCTGAAAAAAATTGCAATCACACAAAGGCAATTCGGTAGCATGTATACCAGTGGAATAGATCGAGATTTTGATTCAGAGCGAACTGGAATCCGGATAGTTGATCTGAGAAGCGACACTGTAACCAAACCCAGCAAGGCAATGAGAGAAGCGATGGCTGCTGCAGAAGTTGGTGATGATGTTTATGGAGATGACCCAACAGTGAATGGTAAGAATTTAAACCTAATTACACACAATATGCTATTTTATTTTTCATTTCCGTTGAGTAGTTTTGAATGTGTGTTATAATGTTGTCCAAGATGGGCAAGATCCCAGGACAAGATGGAGTGGTGATTCCACTCAAAGATGGAGTGATGCTGATTTAGAGTTTTATAGGTAGAAGGAAATATTCCAACACCAAATTGACTAAAGACAGTAGGCCCTTCAAGGGTGATTGAGCCTAGCAGCCCATTACCCTGGGAATTGGGAGGGTTGCCATCTTTTCTTTGGGTCTGCACAAAGTGCCTGTCAGTGAGTCATGCAAGGCAACTTGCAAGCCATTCTGGTTAAATAACAGTCTGGTTTGTCTAAATAGCACCTGCATGTTAGCCCATAGTTTCCCCTTCCAAAATAAGTAAGCTAGTAAGCTTGCAGGTAGCTTTAAGTCCTGGTCAAACTGTGTATGATGGTCAATGATAGTTGATTTTCTCCTAACTATCATCAACTATCATACGCATGGTCAAACGGCAAAAACTATCATTGACTATCATGAAGAATTTGAACAAGCTCAAAATGAATGATAGTTGATGATAGTTGGTGGTCAAACGGAAGTGCACGCTTCAACTATCATTGACTATCATGGGCTGTTTGACCTAGGCTTTAGAGCAGTATACATTACTGGCTTGCATAGCTCCGCTGGCCTGCATGCTGTTTAGCCTAAAAAATGCTCCTATATTTACCTAACTAGTTTCGGTTTCAGTTTTAGTGTTTTATTATTGCACACTATTTACAGAAAAAAAACAAAAACTTAACATAAGATAGTTTACAGTGATATTCGAAAAAAATAAATACAGGTAGAAATTAACTAGAAGAGAAACAATTTTAATTGTGTACAGTGACCAAAGTAGCCAATGAGCTTTCGAGTTGGTCACTGTCATGAAGATATAAGTTAGCGTTGGCTGCATGCTATGTTAATTGAAATCAATTTTTACATTTAAGGCAACATTATTATCATAAAAAGAGAAAGACATACATAAGTGCAAGCTAAAATAAGGGAAAACAATGTCCTGAATATAGTAGAGTAGTATCTTACAGTTAAACTATGGTCAGTTTTGAGTGGTCAGCAAGAATCTTTTATACCTCTTATTGAAGAGCATATGTGGAAAACGTTTAAGTACTCCTTTTAGACAAAATAGCACTTTGGTCAGCCTTAGCTAGCTCAGCTAGAGTCAGAGTTACTCTGAATGGTTTGTGTTAAATTGCACAGACTCCTACGGTTTGTGACATAATTTTGCACATTTCTCCCTTTCATTTTGGCATTTCAGTCTTTTTTTTTTTGCTTCACGCTTGTTTACTTTGTTTGTGAAGGGCATTTTAAGCTGTGTTATTTTGAGGACTATGATAAGGAGAGTTAAGAGTGGTTTGACCATTTAGCATACAAATGTAGCTCTGCATGGTTTTTGTTACTATTAATAATTTAATAATTAATAATAATTTTTGTGCATGCTTGTATTTGTTGTAGTTAAAAATTAAATTCAGGTAAAAAATAGTTTTAACCAAGTTGGATCTCAATTTCCTATGTCTTCTAACCCTAATTATTCATAATCAATGTTAAGAGACAAAGAAATTTAATTTTTACCTGAATTTAATTTTTAACTACAGCACATTCAAATTGTTTTAATTTTCTCGCAAGCCTTACAGGACAAAGCAGCAGAGCTAACTGGTAAAGATGCTGCTCTCTTTGTACCAAGTGGAACAATGGGCAATTTGGCTTCAGGTATTACATGTATGAATGTTCACCTCTAAATCCTCCCATCATTTGTGTGTTTTGAAACATTTGCTATTGTTAGATAGCAAGCCACTCATGGGATTCACAGTCCTCATTTCAGAGGCAAAAGGTCTGCTTCATTATGTTTAGCAGAAAATAAGAGATGATGAACGGTAAAATCTGAGACTCAAAGAGATTCCAAAACCCTTTATTGAAAATCCATACAAGTACTCCAAGAAAGAGACTTGAAATGATTCAGTGATAAATAAAACACAGAAAAACAAGACTTCATGACTGATTATAAACACATTTGAGATTTCAAAGTCAAACAACCTTTGATATTCAACCAATTGAAATTAAGAAAAAAGGCTCCTGGTACAAATAATTACTTTTTTTATAGTTCCAGTTCATAGCATGCTTTTCCGTTGATGTATTTATACAGAAGGCATAAAAATTCTTATGCATTGGATAAAAAAGTAATGTGACAAAGAGTTATCTAGTATACAAACTGCTTTAAATGACTTCTAACAGTTGCCCTACATATTTCCTAGAATGTTAATGGTCACCATCATGACTTTTAAAATTTTCTCAGGTGTGCCCCAAGATTTTCAAGACTACCTGAAAACTAAATCTGAATTTGTTTTTTAAAGACCATCAGATTATAATATCAGTAAGATCAGGAAACTAAATTTTACTTGATCTTTCAGTCATGGCACACTGTCAAGGTCGAGGCGATGAGATACTTGTTGGTGACTTGGCACACATCATAATGTGGGAACAGGGTGGAGTTGCACAAGTGGCTGGTGTACACTCACGACAAGTACGCACAAATCTTGATGGAACTCTAGATTTGCTGGACATGGAAAACAAAATCCGTTCGAGGGGTGATGCCCATGAACCAACTAGTTGCTTGATTTGCGTTGAACAGACTCATAATGGGACGGGAGGCAGAGTGTTGCCACTGGAGTACTTAAGAAAGGTAATGGTTAAAGTTTTAGTTCTATCGCATTTATTCTCTAACCTACTTTGCTATTTAGGTATTAGATAAATGATATACAATTTTTGTTGATAAGAGTAACAATATTAGGGCACTTTAAATCAATAATAATTATTATTGTTGTTGTTATTATTATTAGGTGGAATGCAGTTCAGAATGTAATCAGCTAACAAGAAAATACAGTTTTGAAATGGGCCATGCACATAGCACGAGACCAATTCTAATAATATGAACATGATGCATCTATGAACCATATATTAATCACACAGTCAAGCTCCAATATTACTAGTAAATGAATATTAAATAAAATTAATATCAGTATTGTAACAAAATGTATAGTACTTAGGAATCCATCTTTATTAGTGAGAAACTCTGTGAAAGGATTACTGTAAAAATGGTCTGTAAAAATGGTCTGTCAGGTCTGTCACTGGCACTTAAAGCAATGTAAAGAAGAGGGATTGAAGATGTTTTTTTCTTTTTGTGGTTGGTGGATCATATCACACAATTTAATCCAATAAACAAGGCATCCCCGCTGTGCAGTCCAATTCAGAAAATTGCAAAATAAAGCTTTCAGAAAGCTTTTTTCATTCTTCTTAGTTTTTGGGAAACGTGGGAATGGAAACCTGCTGATCATTGGAGTCAAATTTCTCTTCCACGGCAATTTTCCTTAGTGACGGAAGTCGCATTTGACGTTCAACTTCTGGTAAAACTTGCAACTTTCAAGGCTATTTCTGCTTCAGGGTGATGGTAATTTCTTTATTAATCATTTGTTTTGGATATAACAATATCTAAACATTTCACACTCATTTTTTGAAGGAGAAAAGAAAACTAAAAAATCTTCCGGTGAAAATACCTCAAGTGTCCCAAATTAATGGGTACATGATACAGTATGAAAAGTGATATGAAATAACGTATCAAAATAGCTCTGCAGAGAACCAATCAGAAATCAGAATTTAGTGGAATACTATGTTATTAAGAGTAAAACAAACTTAAATTAATTTGTTTTTAGGTGAAAGAGCTTGCCACAAAACATGGACTTAAGGTACACATGGATGGAGCAAGACTTTTCAATGCTGCTACAGCTCTTGGTGTTCCTGTTGCACAGATCACACAACATGTTGATTCAGTCACTTTCTGTCTTTCAAAGGTAATGATTGTTGCTGACAGAAGTGAATTTACTATATGACTAGCTCCATCAGCAGGCAAGATGAACTGAATCTCGCGCTGTGATAATC
>OMLO01005368.1_pt1 | contig 10760 bp, 4 predicted proteins | sample 1674811 | NCBI WGS metagenome assembly OMLO01 (sample SAMN06265003, study PRJEB25207) | coral metagenome | isolation source: Coral host | place: Mexico:La Bocana,Puerto Morelos, Mexico | collected 2008-11-13
ATCTTTCGCATTCTTCCAATCTCCCCCCAAGTTGGTCTCCAAGCGGTCCTCCACATAGGCTGTTTGAAGTGCTCGGATAACATCGCCTCTTTTTGTGATCTCCATTCCAAGAAACTTCACGCTCACTCCCTCCGAAACTTCCTCAGGTGCGGAGGTCTGCCAGACCTTCTGAATCTGCTCCAGTACAAGATTTGTGGTCAGCACTGATCCGGTGATCAACATGTCATCCACATACACCAAGATCAGTCCACAAAGAGCATCGTCGCACTGCCTTCTCAGAATCCACAGATTCGGCTCTGAATCTGCCTGACAGATTGTGATGCCGTCAATCTTCAAGTCCATCATCACGCTGTCCCTGTAGATAGACCAGCTCCTCGGTGATTGGCGGAGTCCATACATAGCCTTTTCAGCTATCCAAACTTCCGAAGATTGTGCATATCCAAGCTTGATCAGTAGGCTCGGGGGCTTCAGGACAAAGGTCACCTCTTCTTGAACCATTCCTTGATCTCTTGTGGATGTAACCAACGGAGCATTCAGGAACGCAACCTTGATGTCCACCGTCAGAACCTTCCATCTCTCCTCAGCCGCAACCTTCAAAGTGAAGCGAAGTGCAGACGCATCCGCTCCTGCCGCAAACAACTCCTCACCCGCACGGCTTTCTATGAAGTTCCCACAAGCAACAATGCGAACTTTGCGACGAGGCCCAGGCTTGAGCGTGATGACCAACTTCGACGGCACCAGCTCCACCTCCACTCCTCGTCCTCGAAGCTCTTGTAGCTCTGCCATTGTGGTTCTCCTCAAGGCCTTCTTCTCGGTGAAAAGCTGATCCATCTCAGCACGTATCGCTGGTCCCCAAAGGTCCTTCTCCTTGAGGAAATCTTGGACGCTAACAATCTTCGTCCTCAACACATCTTCTTCCTCCACTTCAGGAACAACTAAGCCCTGCTTGACCTGCTTGACGACCAACGGGACGGTGTTCTCCTCGTCCGTGATCATCCTCAACGATTCTTCTGCGATCACCTCCTCTTGACGCGTCCTCTGCAACCATTCCTGCTCTTCTTGAACTCCGTCCTCTGTAGACAAAGCCCTCACTGCTATCTTTCCTCGGATCCTCCTTCTCATCCTCAAAGCGTCGTCCACGTCCTCTGCCATCCTCTCTACGGCAACCCAGGCTCCATCCTCCTCAGGGGGTTCCATAGTGTGGGATAGGACATACGAAGTGATCGCCAACTTTCCTCCCGGCTCCATCACTAAATGTCCATGAACTTCCGGCATAGGCGACACGTAGATGACCTTGGTGTGGGTCGGCTCCAACTCTCTTGACTTCCAAAACCTCTTCCTCACCAAGACCGAAGTACCCAATGACGGCACTTTCTTCATAGGCTTCATGCGACTCCTCTCAGCATTGTGAACGTGCTGACAAGCTAAAGCCCACTTCTCAGCCTCCCATCCACATCCAAGCAAAGCCACCCTCATCTTGGCCTTGATGGTCTGAACAGCCTTTTCAGCTCTTCCATTTTGCTGTGGACTGTCTCCTGCTGTAGTCGTCTTATAGATCCCTCTGTTCAGACACCAACGTTGCAATGTCCGAGTAGTGAACTCCCGGGCGCGGTCCGAGTGAAGCTGCTTGACATAGTAACCGTCCATGCGCAACTGCAAGTACATCTGTATGATGGCCTCCAAAACCACCTCAGCTGCCCTTGACGGTAAAGCCACCGCCAACCGAAAGGTCTCCACATCAAAGTCTTCCAGTGCCTTCTTCTCATCGTCAGACAGTTCCTTGCGTCCTTCTTCGCTTGGATCCGCTGCCAACTCAGGAGATTCCTCTTCCTTCTCCTCATGCTCCCCTCTGTGGGGTCCCACATCGGGGGATCTCGCGTCCTCATCCTCAATCATCATCTCGTGGTCCTCCTGCTCATCCTCGAAGCACATCTCATCACCACCCTCCACTTCAGGTAGTCCTTCTCCAAGCGCTTCATCGGATGCATCTTCGTGAGCGACCTTCTTCTGCTTCACCCACGTAAAAGCTCCTATGAGCATATAACGTTTCTCTCCTTGTTGATCTTGGGAACGAATCAGAGGACCAGTGATGTCAATTGACAAGCATCCCGACAACGGGTGAGCGACACGGCGGTGCGGTCTGTCCTTTGCCGCCGCCTCCTGACATATTCTGCAATCTCGCCTAAAAGGGGTGTGCCCCAAGGCGATGTGTTCCTGCCAACTCATCTTGCGAAGCTTCACCTCCTTTCCAAAAGCCTCCATCAAAGCTCTTGCGATCTCGCGGTAGAGACCGGGTGTCCACCTCGCCAACTTCTTGGTATCCTGACATAGTCCAGCACTTCGTCCAACTGCTCCATTGTTGACCGTGCCCTTCTTCACATTCAAGTCTGTTCCCAGACCGGTAGGCTTGACATACTGTCCTCCATAATCACCTTGCTGAACTCGTAGAAGCTTCAAGTCCTCAGCGGCCTGAAGTGCTTCCCATTGAGCCGTCCACCAGAAGCTCACCACCTCCGGCTTGTAATCTGGGGCATCCGGTTGCTCCAGTAGGAAGTGAGTCTCTCTACTCTCCCCCCATTGTTCTACCTTCCTCGTGTACTTCGCCACCAGGTAGATTGCGATCATCTTGAACATCAACTCATCATCCTCTGCCACCTTCTTGAGATCCTCAGGTGAAGCATCATGCTTGCCCCATTGTTGATCCTCCGTCCAAGCCCTTGCCTGAGGGGGACCTCCATCATAGGACCTCAGCACCGATCGCGTACGGCAATTTGGACCACCAATCACCGCACACAAGTCACCACTCAACGCAAGCCTCAGCAGACTCGGGTAGATGTGGTTGTCCAACATGTCGTGGTCCTGGCTCCTCAAGATGTCCAGCTCCAGAACCTGCTTGTCCACGCCACCAACCTCCTTGAAAGCCCTCTTCATCGTATAGCCTTCATCGGGTCCAGCGTAGAGATGTAAGATGCAGCCCGACTTGGACCACAACTTTCGAGTCCTTCGATTGGCAGGCAACCCCAAAAGGTCCTCTGCCGGAAGTGCCACCAACTTGTCCTTGATGCGTTGGGGAACCTTCTCAAAGACGGGATGATCCTCAACAAGCTTGCGGATCCATGCCATCTCTTGCATCCTCTTGTCAACTCCTAGCGACTTCATCCCGCCAGACGTTGTAGCTTCCTGGTAGTTCTCGATCTCCTCGATCAACTGTAGTGCAAGATGTCGGCTCACTTGCGGACATCCAGCTAGCATCCTCACCTTCAAATCTCCACGCTGAGGGTGCCAAACCTTCATGTAGTCCCGATCCCAAACCACACGGCATCCCAAACACCTCATCATCGAACCCATCGGGACAATGGGCTCCACTTGATTCACCTTGACGGTCTCCAGCACCATGACACCGGCAGGGCTGATCCTCATCGGCTCTGTCTTGCCACTCGCCAAAGTCGCCATAATCACCGGGTAGTCCTTGACCTTCTCGCCAGGAAAATACCCTCTCATAGGATGTGTAGCACCACTGTCAAGAAGTCCTGTAGCGCCTTCACTCCTTGTAATCCTCGTCAACCTCAAGGTCTTCAAGGACTTGCACTTCAACTCATCAAGCTGCTGTTGCAAAGCCTTCATCCTGTCCTCAGCGGACAGCTCTGGAGGCTTCTCCTTATCTTGCAAGCCTTTCAACATCCGATTCGCCTCCTGTAAGAGCTGCTGCATAGTCTCATCCGCAGGCTTAGCGCTCGAAGTCTCGGACGTGTCATCAGCCAAAGCTGTCTTCCTCTCTTCTTCAGCCTTAGCCACCTTAGGTCTCGTAGCGGAAGACGTCGGTGAACTTGTAGTGCTTGATCTCGGACACTCTGGCGCCAGGTGCTCCACAGAACCACAAGAGTAGCAACGACGACGACCGTCTGATTGGTCATGGCTCCAATCACAAGCACGACCTTTGCGACATCCTTGATCTGTCAAGTAGAAACGACACTTGGGTGCCTCGTCACCTTCTGCTCCAGATCCTCTTGGCAGTTCGCGTCGATCTCCTTTGAAGCCTCCTTTGTCTTTAGACTTCCCTTTTCCTTTCCCTTTTTCAAGCTCGCCCTTGAACTCCTTGATCTTGGGATCCGCCGATGGTGCGGTGGGCTCTCTCTTCTTTCGATCTTGTAGGTGAAGTTGTTCCAGCTCGGCTAACAAGTGGTCAGCAAACTGACCGACCGTGGTGTGGTTGGGCACTGAGTCCAGAAGCAGAGTGCTTCGGGCAAGGCTGATCCTAAAGGCAAGGTCAGGGTGGGCCGATAGGATTTTCCTCGTCAATTTGGTCAAACCTCTGACCAAAACTGTTGGGTCAGGGATGCTCACGCCGATGTCCTTGGCGCGGCGCCTCCAACGAATCCATTTGCGGAGACCAGATACTCCATTTCCCAACGAAGTCTCTTCCTTCGGACTTTCCAAAGCCGCTAGCACCAAAGATTTTTCTGCTAGCCCTCCTGGTTGGTAAGCTACATACAGCTTACTCAAAATGCCGAATGTCGTGACCATCCGGGAACTCAGAATCTCATCCTTGATCGTGTCCGGGATGGACGCCATCAACATAGCTGAAGCTCGCCTCTCAAGTCTTGTCCATTTTCGAAGTGCCAATGCCACAGGAGCCTTGCATTCATGTGTCAATCGGGCCAGTGGTGTAAGCATCATGTGGTCGTCGTACCAAAGCTTCACATGCTGGAGCATCTCAGTCCACCACTCCGTAGCAGTATCCGCCAGGTCTTCCATGTAGGGCTGTATCAAGGCTAGCCAGTCGTTGAAGTCTATAGGACCCGACTCCGGATCCCACAAAGGCAACTTGGGAAGTTCCATAGGCGCCTTGACCGCTTCCATGTAGTCTGCTCCAGCCTTCGATCCACCAGCGACGATCTTCTCCTGAAGCACCTGCATCCCTTGCATGAGCTTTAACATAACCGCGACAGTGTCTCCATCCTTCTCCGGTCGAAGCCCACCACTCGCGTTCTCCTCATCCTTCTCGTAGCGCTTCTCATCCTCTGGTGTCCCATAGACGGAATCCTTTGTCTTGGGATTCTCAATTGAAGGACGGTCCTCTTTATCTGTAGCCAAGATCTGCCTTAGCTGCTCGTTTTCCTGCATCGTCTTCGCCAACATCTCCTCTGGAGCTCGTGCTTCCTCACCCTTCACGGAAGCCTCATCTTCTTTCTTCTTCTTCTCTTCTATCTCCTTCAGCCTCATCCTCAAGACTGTCTCTTCATCCTCAAGGAAATCAGGTCGATGTACCGGCTCAACGCTCGATACTTGTGGCCCATACAGCTGCGGGGCAAATCCATATAGGTCTTGAAGTCGCTTGAGCTAGGCATAGGTGAACAAAGGCTGCGAAGTTCCAGTAGGTGCAGAACCTGCACTCGGTGGTCCATAGACCGTAGGTGTCATTCCAACAGGTCCTCCTGGCCAAGCTCCACTTTGTACCTGCGGAGTGTGCATGTCGAGCTCCACATTCTCCTTGGTAGGTGTCACTGCCAAAGGTCTCGACATAGCCATAGATCCACTCGAAGTTGCCTCAGGTTCTGGAACTCTCTGGGATTCAGCTCCTTCCTCTCTCACCTGCGGCTCAGCCTCCTGCTCATAGGTCAAGGTCTCCTTGGTTCTAGTAACTTCCACTCTTCTCGGAGCTACTGCTGCAACCAACTCCTGACCAATCAGCTGAGTCTCCTCTCTTCGACCATCTTCTAAAGCCAGAAAGTCACGATCCTGCTCCTCAGACGAAGCAGGCCTTTTTCGAAAAAACTCCATGGCTTCAGTGGCAACGGTTTGGGCTCATAACCTATTGGTCTCGCCACAAACAAAACGGGTATACTTCTCGATTTGTGCTAAGTCTTGAAACAAGCTCCAAGGACTCAGCTCTTTTTGGGCACTCAAAGTGGCTTCAGTAGCACATGTCGTGCAAGGTTTCACGTGAAAGGTGAAATGCTAATGCAACCATCAGCAAACACAATCGGCTCTACACCCTCAGTTCCCACTATCACCTTCCCAGGGCTCATGTGAAGCTCAGCACACTGGCCTCCAGCCAAGTTGATCTTCACCAGGGTGTGGTTCGTGAGATCTTCCCGGTGCAGAGGGGGTCGAAGACAATGTGTGGCTCCTGAGTACAACAAGCCCATCTCTTCATTGCATGGTTGGACTCTGGCTAACCTCAAGACTCTCATCGTCCCCCCTTTCAGCTCATCTAACTGCCTCTGTAGATTCCTGATTTTTGCTTCACCATCTTCACTGGATCCACTATTCTCAGCGGCTCCTGGCATCGACTTCAACATTCTCGAAGCCTCCTCAAGTAGTAGTTTCATGTCCTCCCCCTGACCCAGCGCTGCTCGAGTTGACTGAGTCTCTTCCTTTTCTCCTTTGCCATTCTTACTTTCCTCTTTCGGTCTTTCAGCCTTGGACATCATAGGTGGAGAAGGTGACGATCCACCTTCTTTCACAGGGCACTTGTTGCTGAAGTGTTTTGTCAAACCACGTGCCCAACAACGCTTCAAGTCATCCTTTTGATCATGTGAGAATCGACAGCCCTTAAAGCCTTACCCCTACGACATCCGGAGCATCCTTCTTTTCCTCAGCCTTTCTTCCTCACCCTTTCCTTCTTCGAACTTCACTTTAGGTGCTTGCAAAGCCGCTGACTTCTTGATCCAGCTCGGCCACAAAACACATTTTGCCAACTAATTCTATCCGATTCTATCCCCGTGGGAACAGCGTCAATCATCAAAGTTGTCCTCGTGAGGATGCGAAACTGCAGGGTCGGATAACCGTTGACCACCTTTCCAGTCTATCCAGCCCACGAAGCAACACTGAGGGATCCTTCAAAACCAGGCCCATGTCAACGGCCGGTTTCTTCCACCGAAGCCACTTTCTCAATCCTGTAATCACATCTCCTATTGTGTTGGCTTCAGCTGGGATCTCCAACGCCGACAGTACTGCAGTTTTTTCTTGGCCCTGGGCTGATAGTTCACCATGAGCTTCCTCAAGATGGCCAGCACCGAGAGATCTTTTCCAGCAATGATGTCCTCTCTTTGACTCTCTGGAAGGGCTCGAAGAAGCAGGTTGCTTGCCCTCCTCTCCAACCTCTTCCATTTTGACTTTTGCAGCTCTGAAGACCTTATGCTGCAACTCCTCGATCGGCTTCAACTCTTGATGCTTCTTGTACCACTTCTTCGCGGCATCCAAAGTCAGGGCCCACCACTCGTGCGACGAAGCACTGATGCACCTAAAGAAGCCAGTCCTGTAGATCCACCGGTGCTGTATCCGGAGACCATTCAGGAAGATGATGCAAATCGACTCCTCCTCGAAGTGCTTCATCCTCATTGCTTTTTGCCTTATCTCTTCCTGACCTCCCCTTGTGAGTCAGGATTTGTTCTTGCATCTTTTGCATCCCTTGTATGATCTTCAGCATGGTGTCAAACGCATTCTTCGTTTTTCTTTTACCTTCTCTTTGTTGGCCTTCTTCAGGCTCGGCTTCAGATGCTGATTTTCCGGATTGACTCGACTCCTCCTCCGGATCTTCCGCCTTCTCTGAATCTTGCCGGTCACCTGACCCGTCCTCGTTCGGAGGTACTTGTCGGTCTCTGTGGGGTGGAATGAAATCTCCTCAGCCGCTCCTTATCTTTTTTACGGGCAAAACAAAGCCAGTCCAGGCCAATTTTGATACGAAAAGGGCGTGCAGGATTTGAACACTGCAAACTTGGTACACTTCTTGATTGTGTGATAATAGAAGGAATGCAATTCACGCAGAAACAATTAGACGTGGTGTTGTTTTTATCAGCAACATGGTTTTCATGTACTAAAAAAGGCTGGCATGAACATGTTTTGGTTGTTTTTGCCAAGTCAGGCCTGCACGCCATGGGCAGGCGCTTTCACCGCGCAAGGGCGGAATGAACCAAATCTACGTGTATGTGGCAGAAGTCAAAATCAAGAAGTTTTATGTACAGCAAGATTCAATGAAAAAACGTACTATTCATAGTTGCATCCGTCCATCATCCCAAGCCTTTGTACTTGCAATATGATTACAGTTCTGATCCCCAGCAAGTTGATGATCCACACGGGGATTCTTACAGCCTCAGTTTCATTTAACATCAAGTTAGCTGTGACAATGTGGTTTTCTAGTCGTCCTCCTGGCGGAAACCTATGCTATCCGTTTGGCTGTCCGAGTCGTCCAAGTGAGAGATATACGAACGTCTGAGGTCGGCAGGTTGTGTGGCCAAAGGCCAGAGTCAAGAGGTATCTCATGGGATGTCCATGCTCATCTAATATGAGGCGCCAACACTCGAAACCAGTCTGTTTGTCAAGACACTGAAAATTAGTTTTTTTTGTTGATCCCTCTTTTATTTTTTTGATCCTGAACCCTGAGGAATTGCTGCATTTCTTGCAGCAGTCTGGCTGAATATTTTTTTTGATCCCCAACCTCTTTTGAAAAACTTTTGTTCTCCATTGCGACCACACACAGAATGAACCCAGTGCCCCTACAAATGCATGTGTCGGTCCTTCGTTATTTGATCATTTCATTGTTTTTTTCTTTCGTTGCTTTTGTTGTTATTTGTTTTGTTTCATTGATTTTGTTTTTCTTCGTTTGGTTTTTTCCGCCTTTGTTTTCCCTTGTTTGGTTTTTTTTCTTTGTTTGGTTATTTTTGGGTGTTCGATTGTTTTGCGTTGTCTTGTCCCTATGTTTGTTTTGCAGTCGTTCCAGTGCACGTTCCCAAGTTGAAACAATCCTTTTTGTGGTTCCATTTTTCGGTTGTTCATTCCTTTGTTTGGCGTTCAGTCTTTCATATGTTTTGTGATTCAGAATTCGTTTTTGGGATAAAAGGACGCTACCATCATATGTTGGCCGCGTTGGTGAGTGACAACACGTAGACGTTTGATGTATAAATAGCTCTTGTGATTCATTGGTCGACATGATGACAGGACCACGCTATTTAGAACCATCCCATGTTTGGCCCGGGGATTAGGATTTAGTGAGGCGCTGGAAGGTGTTTACGAATTTATATATTCCTTCATGTTCCCAAAAGCCCATGGTCAAGTTGCATGAGTTCCTTTTTTCCGGTTCTTCATAAGGCCGATGCCAAAATCAATTTTTTTTCTCATTCCAGCGTGGAGTTGTTCCTTCGTGGCACAGGCTCATTTTGTTCAAGCTCAGAATTACGAGAGCTGCAATTCCACAATTTTGCCATGTTTCAGGCCATCTTTAACCGGCTGTTTTGCTGCACATCACGAGATGAGAAGACTCAAGAAAGTGAATTTGATAAGGAGATCCTGACAGGTTTTACTCGCGTGGCCAAGGACGGCTTGCTTCAATCACACCCATCCAGCATGTTGCGAAGACAAGTTGATGGGACCTTGGGCTTAAGTTTGCACTATTCCCCAGAACATTTCAAAGCCAAACGGAAGCCAGACTGGGCGAAGGAAGTGAAAGTAGTCAGGCAGCCTGACCCTGCAGCCTTCAATTTCACAAAGATCAAAGATGGAGAAGTCATAAGTCATTTAGAAGTTGCTGGAAGGTCAATTTCAGCAGTTGCTTGTGCGTCCCCGCTCTTGGTTGCACACACGCTCTTCGTGCCAGATTTATCACAATGTTTACCACAACAACTGACCACTGATTTGATCCTTTGTGGACTCGAGCTGCTTAAGGAGTCTGCTCGGCCAGACTTCCGAGTGCTTTTCAATTCGTTGCTTGCCCATGCATCCGTGAATCATTTTCATTTCCATGGCATGTTTTTGAACTACGCTGGCTTGAAACGATTCCCAGTTGAAGCGGCGAAACGATCACGTATTGGAGGGGATTGTTCAGAGGGCAATGTTTGTGCAGAGATTCTCGTGGAAACAGACTGGTACAGTAGAGCTTTGATTTTGACTGCCGGAGCTGGAGTTTCTGCACCAGCTGATTTGGATGCTTTGTCGATTCTTGCTGGTAAAATCATTGCCTTCTTGCAGGAAAAGGATATTCCGCACAACGTCATGTTGGTTCCACCAGGTGAACGGAGAAGGTTTCAAAGCTCCGACCCCTTTGAAACTGAAGAGTTGCCGGTGGCACTGTCGCCAGAGGTGTGGATTTTTCCAAGGCAATCTGAGCACAAAGTACGAGAGGATCCAGGTATCAACACTGCCATTTGTGAAACCTCAGGTTTACTTTTTGCACATGATGAACAACGATTTAAGACCTTGGATGAAACACAAATTTCCGAGATTTTCACTCAAGATGTCTCACTCCCAGGAGGTGACTTTGACAATTTGATATGCAAAGTCGCATGGATGTTGTCCTCAACAAGACGTCTCACGCCAAGGCAGCTTTGACAATTTGCGTGGCCAAAAGATGCCAAAAAGGTATCGGTGGCCTGCATCATACTGAGTTAAAGAACTCGGTGGAGAGCACAAGACATGGGCGAATTGCGAATTGCAAACAAAGTGGCTTTGTGGATTTGCAAGAATTTGCTTGACCGAAATGATGCAGATGCATGATCCAGCGATGTACTTTTTGTGTTGTGCTTGCAGACTTGAATCAATTTATATAAATCATAAATCAGCTTGACAGCTTGACAGCTTGACCTGTCTCAGGGGTTTCACGAGTTGACCTCAATTTTCATGGCTGAGCCGTAAGGATCAGATTTTTCAGGCGAGGCTATCAGACGAGAGTCCGTACAACCAGTACCTGCCATGGTGATTCTCAATGCACTCTTTCCGAATGTCTCAGAAGACCATCCAAACCCCAACCACAAGTTGTTGCCATC
>OMLO01005369.1_pt1 | contig 10760 bp, 6 predicted proteins | sample 1674811 | NCBI WGS metagenome assembly OMLO01 (sample SAMN06265003, study PRJEB25207) | coral metagenome | isolation source: Coral host | place: Mexico:La Bocana,Puerto Morelos, Mexico | collected 2008-11-13
GTGGTGCAGCAGGTCGAAGCTGAAGTGCTTGGTTGTTGCGGCCGGTCTTGTGGGTTTGACGGCCGCAGGTGCTTGCTGTGGCCCTTCTTCTCTCCCCAAGAAAAGGTGGAGTGGGAGGTGGAGTGTTGTAGTGAGATGAATGTGCTGAAGGACTCGTCACGAGAGTTGATGTGCAACTCTGTTCTCCCGGACCGCTTGGCCAAGGAAGCTTCCCAGTATGACCTCGAGGAACAAAATGGAACCGATGTTGGCAAGGTGCTCATTGGGCAGAATTCCTCTCTTCTTTGGACAAAGAGAGGAGCTCAAGAATCAGCACTTGGCAAAGAAGCAAAAGCCCATGGAGGAGAGAAGGTAAACATGGAGTTCTTGCTGGAACACAAGGATGTTGGCGAGAAGTTTCTCCGTCGTGGATACTTCAGAAAGCAACCACTCAGCCAAATTCTCAATGAGGCAACTTCAATCATGCAGGTGCACTCCCAAGGCACCTGTGACTTTGGCGAATTCAAGGAGAAATGTCCCAACCATTTTGTGACCAATTACCTGAAAACATGCCAAGATTCGTGGATGGTGGCTGAAGAAGAAGAAGAAGGAGAAGATTTCGAGGAACAACTGAAAGATTTTCGCTGTTCGCTGAACAGCCCTCAATATGTTGCAGCACCAGAAGAGTGTGACAAATTGGCAAAGGAATCCTCGATTTTAGTCTACTTCACCCATGACCACAACAACGAGAAGAAGCCAATTGCATGTGTTACACTGGACAAGAAGCAATGCGTTACAGCAGAAGAGAAACAATGGTGGAAGAAAATCCAGTTGACGTCCGTGCAGGAGGTGATGAACGGCCCGGAAATCAAAGACTACACACACCGCGTATATTATGTGAGGGTCAAAGCAGGTTCAAAGTAGATTAACCAATAGTTCCTTTGCGACAAAATTAGTACAGACTAGCCACGCATGACCCTGGTGCTAATGTGCGCGGCTGGAAAATGAGTCTGCAGCCGCAATTTTTCATCGCACTGTTTTTGAGCTCAGAGAATCTCGCAGCATGAGAATTGGCACTGACATTTGCTTCAAGATTCCTTTTGTTCAGTCTTTTAAGCGACTTTGGTGTGAGGTGTTGGCACTTGGCGATGTTGGAGATTGGAGGAGGTGCTGGGTCAACAGATGTTTCCAGAATGCTGAGCATTGTTCATGTCACATTCTTCTTTGGAAACCCAGCACATATCTTGAAACAGCTCTGGGCTGATTGTTGTCTCGGCTGAAAGGGGGCACTTTGTCAGTGGAATGTCGGAAGTGAATGTGAAAACTTTGTTTAAACAACACCTTGAATTTCTTCGATGAAGGAACTATATATATATTATATGTATATGGAATTAGTGCATAATGGTTGCCGATAGTGGTGCGTGCACAAGGGTTAGCTCTACCACCTTGCGTTGGTTGCCTTTCCAAGGCCGAGTCTTCGCTCTCTTTGCTGTTGTGGAGTCGCTGCAAGGAGCTGATCATGGTCCGAGGTGCCTGCCAAGCACCAAAAGACGTTCATCTGAAAGCTGGCCTTGGCGTTGAGGGAGATGAGTATAGCCGTATAGCTTTTCAACAAGAATTGCCATTGGATAGTGGAGAGGACTGGTGTGATTGTTGCAGTGAACCCAAAAGCCTGCAGCTGTTGTTTTGGTGAAGATTAGAAATCACATCTCAGTTTTTCCATTTGGTTATTGTGTTTTTATTTCGCATCCAACTGCCAACTGGTGCGGGAGTTGATCCATCAATCAACAGTATTGGATGTAATTAATCGTCATGTAATTATGATATTCAAAATTTCCCCAAGTTCCAGCGGTTTCCTGCTAAGATAAATAAGAGTCCTTTCAAGTTTTCAAGGTCCACGAGATTTTTGGTGACCCCGGTGGCCCCTGGAATTTGAGACACAACATGGCACAACAAAATCTAGCAAATCAATACAAATCACCTTTGGCAATGCCAGGCGAGCTCAGCTTAGGGCTGCCTGGACAGGCGCCATTCGATCAGAGTTCAATCTATCTACTAGCATCAAATTCCTGTGATGGCACGTCAAACAAAGGAACAGGTTCAACAAACCCATGAGCGTGTCTCAAAATTACGGACCCTTGAAAATCACTAGAAATGGTCAGTTTGGTAGGAAGCCAATGGAGTTGTGTTGGGCCCCTCATTTTGAGATACACCCCAATCAAAAATTTGGATTCACATCGAAACTGCACGTGCTTTCAATTTCACACTGCCTTGGGTCACTTGGGTGAAGTCGATTTTGCCGCCGATTTCCGTGACTCAGGTGAAAATGACTGTGGACGAGCGAATAGATCGGTTTGGCGGTGGCGAAGGTTCCTTGGCCCGAAAAACAGGACTGGTTTGCCAGCAAAGATGACTGGTGGGAAATAGACACATTTTTTGTAGCGGCCAGAAAAACAAAAATCTTCTCACAGAAGCATTTTTTAAAAAGATGTCAAAAAGAAATACTAGGTGGTAATTTCAATTGGTCAGGCACTTGATTTGGAGCTGTTATGATTGGAGTTTCCGATGGAGTTGGTTTTAGTTGGTTACAATTCTTTTCCCCTGGCATCCTTGACTAGAAATTGGATGATGAACTTTGAGACGGATAAGCAAAAACAGCCAGGAAGATGCATATTGCAACTCCAAACGAATTCAAAAAAATGTGTGCATTCGAATGTGATGGAAACGAAAGGACCTCAAATGGGTCCATAGCCTCAGCTGTTCAATTTGATGTGAACTTCTGTGACTTGATCTTGGTGAACTTTGGAATTCTGTCAAAGTAAAGCCAAAAAATCTTCACAAAGACAAACTTGAAACCTTGGAATCCTTGACTTTATTTTTATTTAAATCAATCATTCACGTTTTGAACGACATGATGCATATCTTTAGTATTCTTTACATTTCTTCAGTTCCTTCCTTCCAACGCAATTGTCATCCATTTGTCAAATTTATGATGTCAGAGTTTCGATTCTTTGGATATTTGAATGATGACTGCGATGCCTGCAACATGTGAGCCACTGAGAGAACCAATATGGAAACAAACATGACTTCCGACACCACATCATCACACTCGCTTGCAGCTCGATACCTTGAACTTCGATACGTAGGACTTTTCTCGCACTTGAACCTGGTGAAACTGGACGACATTTGAGGGATGTCTTCGTTGGCAGCTGCCCTAGCGGTGTGATTTGTTCAGGACTTCTGGGATTTGTTTGATGTTTTTGCGTCTATCCTCATGTTTCTCATGGCCTTCAAGCACGGAGCAGTCTCTCAATCTGTATATTTACGAGGTGTTTTGGAAAGGTTGACATGGCGTTATCGTCAACAGACACAGATGATTGGCATATTTCATGCATGCAATCATGATGAAGTTTTACCACCTCTTTTTGCTGACATCTGCTGATGGGTCTCCCAACATGTTTCCACAACAGGATCTCAGAGTGTTGGTGGTTTCTAGCAGGAACCTGTTCCAAGCAGTAGAGAAACGGAAAAGGCCAAACACTTAAAAGGAATTGAACATGAGTGAGTAATGTCTTCCTCATCTGTGCATTGTCAGAAAAGGGGTCGTTTGACAAAAGTCTTTGAGACCCTGGATCCTTATGATAATCTGTCTTTGGTCATATCGGGATCGCAGGTCATGAAAACACACCATGAGATTGTTTGTTCAAGAGTCATCACTGGCTGTTTCGTGTTGTTGAAGTTCACTCGACAAAGATAGTCCAGTAGTAAAACTTAGGATGTGTTTGCAGTCTTTGAGGTGGGTCATCCCGGAACATCTCTCAGTTCGGAACATCTCTTCATGTTTGGTGGCCCAAGTTTGCTGCTGTTGCCGATTGCCAATACTGTCGCCTTTTTCGATAGTTCATGGGCCGGTTGTGTCTTTAGCCATACTAAAGGTTACTACAGCCATGATTTTTGTTTGGGTTTGGAAAACCTCAGGTTTTGTTTGAAAACTGCACGTTTCCAGCGGAACCTTCATTTCCAAACAGATTCATGTGCAAGTGAAAATGTCGGAGAAGTGCAGTCTGTCAGGAAGACAAGTTCTTGGTGTGGGAAAAGTTGACATGTCTCACTTGTCGTCAACAGAAAAAATTGGGTGTGTTTTACAGATGCAGTTTTACCATCCTTTTTTGCAGACATACAGACATCTTTGCATGTTGTGAACTTCGTGCTGAGGTGGCGATAGGAGTCTTCGATCTGGCGCCCACTGGTTTTATCTCCAGGTGCCCCTGAAGCAGAACAGGATTTGTCCGTTCGAGCACACCCAACATTTCGAACACGAAACTTGACAGCTTTCTCTGTTCGGCTTCCTGGCTTAGAGTGATTTAAGGATTTTCTTTCTTCGTTGTTCTTGCTGTTTCTTTGTTTGGCTTCTAACTGTACTGTGAGACATTTTGGGTGTACGAAATGATTTCTTCAACATCAACTTCTGAAGGTTAACTTTTTGTCCGAATCTTGTGCCTCACGCTTCGAAATACTTTCAGAGTTGTTTGCCTTTATTACATCCCATGAAGTTTCAGGGCCAGTATGAATGTTTGTGTAATTAGGGTGATATTGGACACCTGAGTTTCTGCTTCTTGTTTGCTCTTACTTTTTCGGGTGGTTCATGTTTCCCTGATGATTTCTGCATTTGTTCGACGTGTTGGATGCTCAAACCCCAAAATGCGCAGGAAATCCTTGATTTAACAAGATGCTCAATTCACTGAGCTGGAGTCTGTATGGAAAGTTGAACGGAAGATATGCAGACTTTAAATGTTGTTTGGGAAGAACTCGGTGAAGTTTCAGTTGTGAAGTTCCTTTGTTTACCATATCATATCATCTCAAAATGATGTATACCCTCAGAAGCCACTGAAGTAGTGATTCTAGCTGGAAACCAGTATAGTTTTGAGACGCACCCATACGATATCTCCCCATTTGATTGCAGCCTGCACAACAGGTGTGGCTTGCTGCCAACAATTTCAAACCGACAGGATCTTAGAGTGCTGGTGCTTGGTGGTTTCTAGCCGGAACCTTTTCGAAATGGAATTAGACAAATCGAACGGGATAGAAATAAGTTGAACATGTTGATTGACTTTTTTGCGTTGTCAGATCCAGCTCGTTTTGCAAAAGCCTTTTCGATGTTTGATCCCTTGCTGCAGTAAACCTTAAGATGTATTTACCTAATAGTAGTGGGATGTCAGGTTGGGAAGACACTCAATGAGATACATTTCCTAGAGTTGTATCAGATGGCGGCTTCATTTTCTTGTCAAACTTAAGATGTATTCGCAGCAAGTCATCCTGGTGTCCCAAGTTTGCTATTGTTGTCATCGGCCGTAACTTTTTTCGATGCCTCATGCGCCCGTTCTTTCTCAATTCCGATTCCCTTTAAGCTGAAGCTTCAGTTTCAAGCAAATATGAGCAAACCAGCAATGTCTTCGGAAAGAACATGCAAAAATGCAAAGATGTTTGCCATGTTTTTTTTCGCACCGAACCAGAATCAGAAGACTTCGCATACTGGGATGACGATGGCATGAAAGTTCTTCACTGTGATCACGCTTTTGAATTGAGGTCGCAGGAGAGCTCTCTACTGCTACATCAAGAGGGACAAGGAAGGCGATCTAGTTTGATTGGTTGTTTTGCAAGCTCCTATTGGAAAGGATGTCATGTTGCCTTGCATGAAGGCAACAATTGGAATTTTGCCAGTTTCATGCATTCCCAGCTGTCCATGAAGCGGTTCTCCCATGTTAGAGTGCGACATTTTTTAGATTTGTTTGGTCATTTTTTTTGCGTTGCATTTTCTCCGTTGAACAAAAGAGACAGGTGAAGAAAATCTACGGCAAGATGCGCATGAAGTTCTCCCGGTTGGTGCACCCAGCTTTGTGTTTCACGAGTTGAATCGACAGATGTGACAGTTGTAGTGTGTTGCATGGCGTTTTTGTTGGATGTTTTTTGTCTCCATGATTTTGTTGTCTTAACTCGACATGGTTTGTGGAATGCCGGTATGATCGCAGTCGCCTTGACTGCAGTCAAATGATGAAAGGTGTGCTTTTTTTGCAGCCGCTTCAAGCAAAAGCTATCTCAGCTTCCTCCGAAAGTTTGCGCAAAACTCTCTTCGATTTGTGTCCCAAATATGGCAGTGCTCTTCGTTTTGGTGCTGCTGGCCGTTGCGAAGAATGGAGATGGCATGCGAGCCTCCTCGCAAACAGAATCCATGGTTGAAGAGGCCACTTCCTGGGGCAAAAAATGTGCCCAATTTGGTGCCAAGAAGAAGTGGTGGCGGACAAACACCTGCCAGTGCCCAAAGGAGCTCTCCTTTCCCAGAAACTGTGAGGGGAGGTCTGGCCGCAGCTTCAATCTGAAGAAGACCATTAAATTCGGCTACCTTGAGTGCCGCTGTGAAAAAATCTCTTGTGAAAAATTTGGAGCAAAACGCGATGATGAAGATTGGTGCGATTGTCCAAAGGATCGCCCCAGAGCCGCCAAGGAATGCGGTGGCGACGGCTCCTCCTCCTTCCTCGCCTCCAAGGCCACCAAAGGCTGCCGGTGTTTGTCGGAGGTTGAGGCCACGGAGCGCCTGAAAATGCCCGTCTCGGCCTCGGCCCCGCGCTTTTGCGATGCCCTGGTGGAGCAGAGCTATGAAAAAAACAGCGCTGCCCTGGGTGTTATCGTAAGAAAGGCCTTGAAGAAGACCTCTCCCGAGGTTTGTCAACACGCCCTCACTGGCACAATCAACGAAACAGAAGCCAAAGAAGCTCCATGGGCAGAAAATGCGTCAGAGCTTTCACGGCATGGCCGTGATGAAGATGGAGATCAAGATGGAGATCGAGGCTATGGCAGAATGAGAGCTGTCAAAGAAGATGCCACAGATCCTGCAGAGAAAGCTCTGTGGGAGCATGCCCTTGCACAAGTGTGCAAAGATGAATGTGACGACCTGTTGAAAATGATGAAGAGTCAGAAGGAGACAACGCGCCTTGCAAAGGATGTGTTTCAAGATCACGTTCCTTTTGCTCAGGCGTGTGCCGAGCATGTGGTCCAGCATGTCGAGGCGGAAGTGCTTGGCTGTTGCGGCCGGTCTTGTGGGTTTGACGGCCGCAGGTGCTTACTGTGGCCCTTCTTTTCTCCCCAAGAAAAGGTGGATTGGGAGGTGGAATGCTGTGCTGAGATCAGCATCTTGAAGAACTCGTCACGGGAGCTGATGTGCAACTCTGTTCTCCCGGACCGCTTGGCCAAAAAGGCATCCAACTTTGACCTGGAGGAACAAAGTGGGACAGACATCGGCAAGGTCCTCATTGGCCAAAACACCTCGCTGTTTTGGACACAGACAGGAGCTCAAGAATCAGCACTTGGCAAAGAAGTTCAAGCCCATGATGGAGACAAGGTGAGCATGGATTTCTTGATAAAACATCAAAAAATTGGTGAGGAGTACCTCCGTCTTGGGTACTTCAAAGAGGAACCAATCACCAAACTTCTCAATGAGTCAACTTCGCTGGTGGAGGTGAGCTCCCAAGATGAAACCTGTGACTTTGGCAAGTTCCAGCTGAAATGTCCGCAACAATGGATGGACACCTACACCAAGGCATGCAAAGAGTCGTGGATGGTGGCTGATGAAAAAGATCCGGGATTTTTCATGGACCAGGTCACAGGCAAAAGAGGTGGGAATTGTTCTGTGGACAAATCCACAAACTTTGCAGCACCAGAAAAGTGTGATGAATTGGCAAACAACTCCTTTGGCGAGATTTTAGTGGTCTACTTCACTTATGACCACGACAACACGGAGAAGCCAATTGCATGCGTTACAGTGGGCAAGGAGCAATGCGGTACAGTAGACGAGAAATGGTGGGAGGATCTTGAGTTGAAGCCTGTGCATGAGGTGACGAATGGCCCAGAAATCAAAAACTACAAGGACCACTCCATATATTATGTGAAGGTCAAAGCAGATACAAAGCAGACCAATCAATAGTTCCTTTGAGACAAAATTAGTACAAACTTGCCACGCATGACCCTGGTGCCAATGTGCCCTGCTTTAAAACGAGTCTGCAGCCGCAATGTTCCATTGCATTGCTCTTGAGCTCAGAGAATTGTGCAGCATGAGAACGCACTGACATCAGCTTGCAGATTCAAGACTCCCTCACTTTTGCACAAGCCACTTTTGTGTGAGGTTCTGGCGTTTGGGCCGTTTTGGATGAGCAAACGGCAATGGTGCAGGTGGGGGAGGTGCTGTGTCAACGGATGTTTTCGAAAATGTTGAGCACTGTTCATCTCATATGTTTCCAACAAAAATACTCGTACTATAGTCGTACATGCTGTGTTGCAGAGAAACAGTCGGACTTGAATGAACATCGGACGGGAAAGGTTTTCTTTTCTAGCCTTCGTAGCCTTTCAGGGTATCAAACTTTAGGAACTAAAACGTGTCTTTCACGGTTCTGAAATTCAAGCACCGTGAGCTGCCGTGTTTTTCCAGGACGTTTCTTCAATAAATTGGATCAAAGTTTTGTTGCTGGCTGAGTATTTTAGGCCCTTCCAATGACCGTGCAATTTTTCCCAACAGCAGAATGCTAAGGGGTCTTTGCACAATATAGATTTCGGTGTGTTCTGGGCGAGCTGGGGCGCTTCCGGGAAGGAACGGGGTTCCGGGAACCGGTTCCGGGTGACAGGGGAATGCGGTTCCGGGAACCAGTTCCGGGAATTGTCTACGTGTTTCGATGGTTCCGACAGGTTTTGCGGTTCCAAGGTTCCGGGTTCAGCTTTCGGGAAACCGGGTTCCGGACCCGAGGCATTGCCAAGATTCTGGGTTCAGAAGGTTGCGTGCCCGAGGTTTCGAAGGTTTCGGTGTTCGATGGGTTCCGACGGTTGGAATCTGTTCGCGAGGTTTGGACGCCAGAACCGGTTCCGGAAACCCGAGGTATTAAGAAGGTTCCGGGTTCCGGAGATTCCGTTCCCATGCAAAGAAACTTTGTGCTTTGGAAGGGCACTTTTGTACTTTGAAAGTATACTTGTGTATATACTTTGAAAGTATACTTTTGTACTCGGAAAGTATAGTTTTGTACTTTGAAAGTATATTCGTGTACTTCGCGAAAGTATACTCTTGTACTTTTGAAAGTATACCTTTGTACTTTGAAAGTATGCTTTTGTGCTTTGAAAGTAACATTTTGTACTTTGAAAGTATACTTTTGTACTTTGAAAGTATGCTTTGTACTTTGAACGTATGCTTTCGTCAACTGAAAGTATAGTTTTGTACTTTGAGCGTATACTTTTGTACTTTGCTGCTTCAGGTTGCATTGAAAATCAATACAGCAAGGGCAAAGAAAAAGTGGTAATTAATGTCCACTTTAAAAAATGCAAACCTCCTTGCTGTTGAGGATACCCCTTACGCTTATTTACTATATACGTTGCATAAGTGAGTGCAAGTGTATCTATTTAATATTTCAATCTATGTACATTAACAGAAACATGACGAAACGCGTGCAGTGACTGCCCCGGGCCTCACCTCACGTTGACAACCAGTCGAGGCTTCGAAAATAGTTTCGGCCTTGGAGGCGAAGGCGGTTGCTTCGGCAGTTGCGGGTTGCCAGCGCTTGCACTTCGGCGCTTCCACCATCCACCATCCCAGCTGAGCTGCCAGGCTGCCAATATGCGCCGGTTCCAAGAGGATGCCGAGGACCTTCGACTCGTTGACTCGTTCGACGGTGCCACATTCGTATCCCAGCGAATCCCCCCGCTCTGATTGATTGCAGGACCTGCGGCAGCAGATGTTGGCCCAACAGGCCGTCAAGGTGCAACGCTGCACTGACACGACGGATTTCACAGCCGGCACCAAGACTGCAACTTCCACCACACATTCCATCAAACTCACATCAAGCAGAATCATACACGGTCATGTATCATGTCACCAATATTTGCACTTTTTCTTCTTTTAAACGTTCGCATATATGTTCTAGGCAGAGTTAAACCGGCTATATATATATATACATATTTTTGCATAAATATCTGTATGTTGTTACATCATGTTTCGCAGCTTATTCTGTGCAGCTATGACTCTTTTGAGCAGGTCGAAGCTGAGAAGCAAGTCGGCCTTATGGAGGTGACAGAGAGAATGGATGCATCAGGAAGGAACCGTTGTAATTGTTGTAACAACTCAAATTGAGAAGGAAGATCCCACCATCAAATATTCAAACAATCATAGATAAGGGTGCAATAATGTAATAAGAATTATGATAAGCGCATTTAAGGGTTGGAATTTCAGCAAGTCCAGGAATTCCATGGTACCCTTGGTGAAGGTACACTTTCAACGTGACAGGTCGAGAAGAGCAAAGTCTCTTGCAAGCTCCAGCTGGCGGAAAGCAATGCCCTCAAACGATGGCGTAAATATAGATATGTACATCATATATACTTAATACTTCGTATTTTTGACAAATTGACAAACTTGCTTTCAAACAACTTCACGAAAAAGTAATACAAGATTCGGCAGGAGCACTATATGGATGATCTCAAGCTTCCTAAAGAATGCGTGATTTATGAACAAAGACCCGACCGCCCTCCTTGTGCAGCCCCTTATCTATTTCAGGAATTCTCAACCCGCAAAATCCATTATTGTTCTTTTGTTTCCTCTTATTTGAACATGTTTTTCTTCGGGCACCTTTGGGCTCCAGCAAATCCAGGAGCAAAAGATCGAAACACCATCAAGACAATCAATGACATGATGATAGTGATGATGATGATGATGATGATGATGATGATGATGATGATGATGATGATGAGGATGA
>OMLO01005370.1_pt1 | contig 10759 bp, 7 predicted proteins | sample 1674811 | NCBI WGS metagenome assembly OMLO01 (sample SAMN06265003, study PRJEB25207) | coral metagenome | isolation source: Coral host | place: Mexico:La Bocana,Puerto Morelos, Mexico | collected 2008-11-13
TGCAAGATCCGCAAGATTCTTACGTGGAACGTTTGCTAGGTAGAAGATTGCATATATGCCCTGACGCAAGCGCAATCAAAAAGACTGGAATATAGATAAAATCATTATATTGCATTAGCTCTCCTAGACGGGATCAGTAAAGCCGTTACTAACTCACGAGCTTGTGGTCGATGAAATAACTTTGTGCCTAATATCTTGGTGCAAAAAAAACTCACGCAAATCTCTATCGATTACAGAGTCAGTTAATTTATCTTGTAGATACGTAAAAAATTAACCAATGTAGACACTTCGAAGCGATTTAACAATATATTTTGTAAAAGATATAAGAACATTTTTATATACTGCGTACGCAGATTGGTTATATTTGACGCTTGGGTTACTAAACAAACTAAACCCATACATAAATAAAGTTATCGGCAATTGACTTGCAGACAGATGAGTCTCTCTTTGATTTTCAGTTAAGATCTTTAGTGCACTTTCAACGACTCTTAAAATCAATATATACGAAGGACAAGTAGCCATTAACTAAGACATTTAAACACCACGTCATCTCCGCCGGCCCGTCTGTGTTATTTGTAAACTATGAAAAGAAGTGAAGAGCTAACATATTAATCAAACTTGGTACGTCAATACATACCACTCAGACTCGGTGGTCGATCAAGTACTAGTTTTTTTTTTTTCAAAGTTTTGACATACCAGTATAAATAGTTTGGCTTTTATTAACCCGTTTTATGCCGAAACAAAGATCCCCTAGCGTGAATCACAGAAAGTACCGCCAATGCAGAACGGTCGAGAAGTTCGTTGAGTATCTGACGACATTCAAGATGCTAATTTGGGTCTGAGAAAACTGCTTAGGAATACGACAAGCAATATTATTTCATTTTTCCACGTTAGGTCATTTTCTCTATTGTTGCAATGTCCGTTTCCTGATTGAGTTAGAATTTTTGCGCAGGTTATCCACCGAGGTTCCATATATGTCGTGACTTTAATCGTAAGAGAACAAAATGATGCAAAACTGTGCTCTTTTACCAGCACAATCATTTATTCGCAATGACTTCCGAGGGCTCTGGTTATTTAAACAGAACCGCACACTTAAACTGAAAACCGCAGAAAGAATTTTCTTTCAACTGAAAGGTTTTGACTTTGCTGGGTGTTGGTTGTTACAAGTTCGCTCTTCGTTCGCTCTGCGATTAGCGAAGTTGAAAACATCACGATTGCTCTTTATTCGTCAAAGGTACAAAAGTCTTTCAATACCGGAAGCCTGCAGACGAAGACTGAATATCCACTGATGTGAGAGAAAGCATCCGTTGGACTGTCAGTTTCGTCTATTACGTTTAGCGACACCAGTCGTTCTCTTACAATCGACGGCGGAAATGCGACATTAACAAAACATTGCTCTTCAAATAAGTCAACTTCAAATGACAATTTCTTTTTATAAAACTTACGAGCAAAATACTTTGCATTCTTTCTTATGTAGTTGATTAAAAATCAATAGCTTTGGTTTTTTAAACAGGAGACACACTTCCAGTTAACGCTCACGCAAAGCTGAAAAACCATATTTTTGAATTAAGAAGCGGCCAGTAATCATATTACTTCATACTATTTTTTGAACTTTCGTTCTGTTCAGTTTTTCGGACGATAGAGAAACCTGCAAAAGTGACACGAAACCCCAAAAATCTGACGTCAATCGGTTCCAAATGACCTAGTAATCAATTTTATTGATTTTATTGGCCCTTTCGCATCACGTGACGTACATAACACCGCGTAACAATTACATCATGCCAAAGAGCTGGCGTTGCACCTTAACCTAGCTTAAAACCAGCAATCAAAAGCTACTAAAACTACTGTGGATGAAAAACTGCTTTCTGGTATTCATATTTATATTTGTCGGTTACAGATTCAGCACAAGCAATTTGCATTGCTAGTGTCTTGTTCTTAACATATACTGATGAAAAATGATAAATGAACCTACAAATTACATTTTCTACATTTCTTAAATAGTTGGTCCCTCATATAACACATGAATGAAATGTGTTTCTACTTTAAAAGCATTTTTTAAATACATGCTAAAAACCTCTAAGTGCTCATCGGTCAACTTCAAGATGAAGCCAGCAGTTATGTCGAGAAGCCTTTTCTTTTTTTCATGACTGAACGCTCGTATAGCTTTGTTATGGACCAATAACTTTTCCTTAACTACGACAAGCTTTGATGCGGTTTGTGACTTCCTATCTGTTCAAAGGTTACGTTTTCAGCGAAGTTTTGTGTTGAGGTCACCCTTTGTTTGAACGTTTGATAACAAAAAGTTGTTTTGAATTCATGGCGAGAAGCATAAAGGTGGTTCCAGGTACCCTGGGGCGGTGATCTACTCAAATAAGTTCCATGGATCCTGAAGAGGTTTTCCACCTTGCTTTGTCATGTTGATTGACTATTTTGAGGATCAGTAGGCGTGCTTATGTAATTGATGTCATATTTGTGTGAATTGCTGGGTTTAAAAGGGCTCTGTTTGCAGCATACAAGTCATATTTGACGCTGAAGTGAAAATGAGATCAAGTACAATTCTGGTGGCGTTCTCTGCCCTTTTTCTCATCATGTCCTCACTCTGCAAGACGGGTGAAGGATTCGCTTTAACACTTTCAGCAAAACGAGAGCAACTGAAGGTTGCTAGAAAGAGACAGGAATTAGCGGAAGAAGATAGGATGCGTAAAAGGCTACGGAAACTTCAGAACAGGCAAACAGAGCTGGACAGAAGAGTTACAGATCTGAAGAAGATGTTAAAAAAATACAAATCAACGCACAGAACTAAGGTAAGCATTCTCCTTTAAAAAATCCCTTCATGTTTAACGTTTAATTTTTCTCTAAAATACCGACGCACTGCAAAACACTGAACCACCGGGGTGATAGAGAAGAGAGAAACATAATCAAGTGGATATTGGCACTGAATAGCATGGCGGGAAAACTACGTTGTTTAGGATTTGCACATAAAATAATACGCGTAAATGCCGATGGGAGCGTGCAATAAAACCCACCTAGCACGCAGACAACTCGTGTAAAACGTGTTTTATGGGATTTATGAGCCAGCCATGAAAATGTGGTTTCAACCGCAATAACGAAGGAACAGCTACAAATTATTTGTGAAGTACTGATACAACATGGTATATCGATTAGTGGCTGTCGTATTGCTCACTGTTATTCGATAGGAAACACTGAAGATTTCGTGGTCATTCATTAATATGCTGATTTTTCTTGTTTTTAAAAACAGACGACCACTGGGAGATTATCTGGAGTGGACTCATGAGTTCAAGAGCAATGATCAAGAGTTTACTACTGCGGGGAACGGATAAGCAAAATGGAGACTGAAGAAACATACAAGCGGTTCAGTTGTATTCATTTTGTACATTCCAAAGAACAGTGCCACGTCGTGCATCATTGAAACATTATTTAATATATATTTATAACCGAGCATTTCGTGTTACAGAATAACAGATTAATATATCTATTTATAATAAAGACATATTTTTTCAAGGATGCTGTCGTTATGCTTTCATGCATGAACGATGCTTTTGATTAGAGGAAGAAATTATGTAATTTTAACAAAATGTCAGTCACTAAAAATAGTTATTACAGAAAATAACCCTTACAATTCATTACAGTGCAAAACTTGAGTTAAAATCTATTTCGGAGAGAGGGGAGATGCCAAGAGGTTGGGGGATGTGGTGGGGTGGTGAGACTGAAATAGGGGCACAGACATACGTCAGTTTCGCTCGTACCTGTGATCCAAACTTTAAAGGCATGAGCTTATGGGATCTTGTTTATACAGCAAGTGTTAAAGGAATATAATACAGTTTCGCTAATGGCTATTGATGTGGCGAGGAGAAGTTAAATTAATAACCTTTCCACGAAAAAGAGAGCTAGCAAGTGCGCATGTTGAACTGACGTTATTTTTCCTGATTTCGGCTATGACCTGTCATGCTAACGGTTGCCTGATCTCTGACCCATTTTTCTCTCACGTAACCATGGAAACAACGGTTACGAGAGGAGATATTGGTATGTGAAAGTCGCGCGCGAAATCTTGGGTCGTGGCCAGATGCAAGCAATACCCAGTGTCTCGATCTACGTTATAGGAATATGTAGTTCATTGTACATGTTAGGAAACAGAATTGGACAAAAATACTCACCCGAATCGAGAAAGGATGAGGTCAAATTGGACAATTACGTTAGCCAATGACGTGTACAATATATTGCTCATGTCGGGACTGTCCAATATGGGACATGCTAGGATTTGGATAGTCACTTAATAGGATTTCAGGTCATCATCATTATCATTTCTCGCCCATAATACGTCCGGTATACGATTTATTACGGGTAATGATGCAGCACTTATATAGGAAGAACAAATTACGTGAGTAAGTGGCTGGTGTTGCATAAGAATAAATACTGAACTAGCGTGTATATTGAAGCATAATACGTCCGGTATACGGTTTATTTTGTGTAATGATGCAACGGATAAATAAGAAAAACAAATTAACTCCGTATGTGGCCGGTATCGTATAAGAATATCTATTGAACTAGCGTAAGGTCCGCATTAGAGAATTATTGGTCATGTACTATTTTGCAGGCTCGTGAACTGAGCCGTAGACTACATGTTTTTTCTCACGTTGCGTTTGTGAGCATTCAACTTAAGTGTTCTCCAAATATGAAGGTAAAAAGATTTCCTCAACAAAAGCTGTTTATTTTGTGGAAACGTAATTAGCCAAAATTAATTCGTGAGTAGTCCATCTCAGTGGTCGGTGTTGCAAAAGTTTGGACCGCCAGAGAAACCCATCCAAATCGCGGACCAGCAATAACCTAGCCTTTACTGCTCCAATGGTCGCCAACCCAAGGGGCAGAAATTGCTCCAGGCGTTTTGAATGCTCCTCTGTACTCGGTGAAGAGAGAGTGTATTGTGATTAACTGAGACGGCCAAATCAGCTAAGAACTTGTATCATTTACCCTACCCATTTTTTGGAGATTATTTTCTCAACAGAAAAAATAAATAAAAAAACGGCTAGTGGGGAAGAAAGCTAAACCTCATCTTGTCCTTAATTCTCTGTTTCTTAGACGAAGGGAAATGTTGTCGTAGTTGAACAAGGAACCATGTTCATGTAAGAACAAAACAGTTTTCTCAAAAATGATTCCCTTTCATCCACCTTCTGAGCCATGATGTGGTTCTGAGAGATAATGCGGCGACCAGGTTGCCATATTGAGCAACTACTCATTTACTTTTAGAAATTGCTCGATCGTCCATCTTGAGAGCTAAAGGAGTGTCTTAAAGTGCACTGGCCCAGAAAAGCAAAACGCCGAACGATAGGGATGCCCAAATTAGGAAATTTGCTTCACTGTATGACCGCAACTAGCTTCTGGTGAGCGAGGTCAGCCATATTCCGCTTTGTAAGACGTAAACAATCTCTGAAATGTATGAAAATGAACTTGGATTTTTTGGTGTTAGGTGTTGGTATCCTGCTACCCCGAGTGCGCGAGGTGTATTGATTCTTGGCACGAGAAAGGTAGCTTGAATTTCATTTCGCTTAACATGATTCCATGATCAGAGGACCAGGAGGCGTGATGATCATGAGAGAGAGAACGAACTGTGTATGTTTATAAACGACAAGCGCTCCTGGTGTTTCATTTATCTTTATTGCTTTTTAATAGCTCCGACTATTCGTATTGACATTTGCCCTTTGTTTCCTCCTAATGACTTACTAAGTGGCTATTGCTTTGAAGTCCTCTCGCAATTAGCATCTATTTCTTTGCCGTGATTCTATTTACGTTTGCCGTTTATTTCAATCCCAACTAGAAAGAATGACGAAAAATAAACCAACAACAGACGGTGTGTGACGTCATCATCGGCATGTTTGTTGTCCTTTCCAAGTGATTTCTGTTTTTTTTTTTCACGGTCTTCTCTTGCATATTCTATCAACATGGCGGACACGTCTTTTTCGATTGAATCTTCAGGATTGGTTGCAACCCACCAATGTGATTGAGATAACTTTCGAGCATTTTCCGGTCGTGAAATACATGTACGCCCCTTTTTGTGTGATAATCTATCCGATGTCTGACCACTTACAGCTTGACAAAAGAACTAGTTCATAGCGTTCCCAGGCAAATCTTCTATAAATAGCTTACAAAAATATTGTCTTGACGTAATACCTAATTTACACCTCTAATGAAATTTATATTTCAAGTTGACATCTTTATTTCTTTAAAGTGTTCCTCTGGTGCCTATGGCGCGAGGTAAACAAACAGCATTTCGAAGGGCATCAGACCAAGACCTCTTCTTCTATGTTCTGCCGCGTCTGTTTGTTTCAAAATGCCCACCAGTCCTGTTAGGAGAGTTATCCCCTTTTCTCGTTCTCTATTGCAATGAACAAAACAGCAGCAGAATGTAAGACGGCGTATGTTGTAGTTGCACAAACAATATTACTGTTTATCACGTGAATGTGTGTGTGTACAGCCCCTCTATGCAAGTGGTCATGCATGCATAAGGTTAAGACGGTTGATTTACGACCACTTAAGCTTATTTGTCGGGTATGACGAATGCATTAAGGTTCGCGTGATCTCAGTGAATAAACACTGAACCATGTTTTCCAGTTGAGATAAATCCAAATGAATTGAAACAATCTAGCACCTGGTGACTGAGTAAGGAGCAAATGTTGAAGACTCGACGACCACGCGATGGTCGTAGTCTTTCATAAAATTACACTGCTTCTTTGTCTAATGCTTCATTTGTCCAAACATTTGTGGAATACTCTTCTGGCAGGCGTGAGAACTTCATTTAAAATGCCCGACATTGTTCAGTTAGAATAATACGTCTGTTGCCAAGGTCTGTGGAATCTGTGTTGTGTTTGTAAGATTCCGTAGATCTTGCGACTAATCTACTTTAAAACTGTCTACCTTCAACACCCTCTTATGTGAAAAATAAATAAAGCAAACAAGAATGGAGATTAACGCTAATATCAATTTCTCGACGACAGATTTTTCTTGCGATTCCACACTCACTCGTGATTAATGACACTTCCTCGAAGTAGGGCAGAGACTTGTGACATAGAAAACTTGACGAAATTATCGAAAGCATAAGTCGAGATACTTCAATTAGGTAACTACTTTCTTACTTAACATCATCCTCTTTACCCAGTGTTGCAGCCACCTCTCTTTCTTCTGCTTTTTTGCCCTGAAGTTGGACGTGTCATGTTCAGGTGTTGAGGAGACAACTGGTTCTTCGATTCGTTGTCCGGTCAAGACAATGATGATCTTTCTGCCGTCTCCTTGTTCTATCTGCTGGCCGATGGCGATAATCCCCAGTAATGCTTGCAAAAGGACAATCGATTTAATGGCCTTCATAGCGATGCAATATGTTTAGTTTGAGCTTATCTTTAACGTTCGATGCTGTCAAGCCCCGGCTTTATATTTATCAGCACACTTACCGGAAATGGTTAACGAAGAATGAAAGCCCACACTGTACTTACAAACAATGGCCAATCAGATAAAAAGGATTTTAATTGCTTTACTGTTAATGAGCTTTAATGAGAACCGCCTGTTTTCAAGTCTGCTGCAGCCAAGGCGTGGGTACTATGACCCTGTTTCATTTCGCTACATGTGTCTCCTCGTTTTCCGGGTATGTTTTGCATTGGATGCCAATGCGCTTCCAAGGATTCTACGACTCTTAGACACTTGTTATAAGCATTAATCTTAAAGAGAGCTTTCGCACTAATCATCGTAGAGAATTTAAACCTTGGTTTTATTACTCAAGAAAATCAAGCATCCCAATAAACCGACTGATCGACGTGTCAACGGAAGAAAGAGAATCATACAGGCTCCTGACAGAAATCGTGATCATGATTCTTCTAGAATGAAAAACGAAAAAAACAAAAAAAACAAAAGTATCTCTGACAGACGAAATTCAGAATTGGGCGCTTGAGGAAAGGATTAAAAACGTCTGTAACAAAAAAAATTAATAATAATTAAGAGACTCAAAAATCTGCGCCTATTGTCACATTGGCACTCCTTCAGGCAAATTCTCAATAACAAGTGCGTCATATAGGTGAAAGATCTCTGGACAAACTTCCCATTACAAAACAAAAGACAGAAATCGATCACAATAGCCGGCACATTTGAGTAGATTTTGTCCTGACATAAACCCTTTAACGGGCGTTGGAACTTGCATGCAAGTAGCTATCAAAATTGTTCACTTAAGGTCCTCATGATTTAAAACCTCGTGATTTAAAACCGTTCTCGTAAACCGTTAACCGTTATTGCAAAAATTATTTGAAAATCACTTTAGCAGTTGAATACTAAGCTTATACCAATAACAGCATGTTTGGTTTACCAGACAGCTTTATTATCTCCATCATGTTTGTGTTAATCTTGTTGTGCTCTAAAAATGAGCTTCACCACAAAGTGAGTGACCTTTTAACTGAACGCCCAAGTCCTGTTTTTGCAGTGAACGTTATTCACGTGCCCCGTGTCAAATGGAAAGTTGGATCGATAAACTCATGAGGGCTCTACGTTATTGAAAAGGGATGAAAAAGAAAAAAATATTTCAAAAGTTAGAAAAGATTGCCTCCTCATAAAACTAGATACAGCGAACAACAACCATGTGGAAACTAAATAGTGCCAAGATGTGCAGGCTTTCATAAAAAGTCCAATTACCACTGTGGGTCAGAAAATCGCTATAATTTTGGGCGACGTAAGGCGATTTAAAGGACTTAAGGCGATCTATGAAAAACTGGGGGATGTCATGGTATTAGGCTACTCAGAAATGCGACTACTGGCAAATGGAGGACTAAGGCGATTTGAGGCTGCAAAGTAGGCGTATACCTGAGAGTTGTTTAGCTCAAATTGGAAGACGTGCGAGACTTCAAGGTTTAATAATTTTGATTCATTAAACGAGCTATTTTAATCTTCAATATGGATATATATATATATCAACATTGCGGCTCTATACCTAACGGCAATCTACGATCGTCTTAGGCTCCCCTGCACTTATAAGGGCAACGCTATTCAATAAAAAACACATCCATTTACTTAACTTTGAATAAAATTGAAGAAGTAGATGTAAGTATATAAGCTAAGAATAGAGGAACTACTCATAATGTAGACTCAGCAACTGCATAAAAGACACAGCAGATCTCATAGACTGTGGGAACTTGAAATGATCACCCAGACGAAGATTTTAAACGTAGATATAGCGATCACCCGGTCAATGTTAGGACTGAAAGCTTATCAAAACAACTACCTATAAACTTGCTGATATTACTTGCCGGATTAAAAATAATTAAATTGGTCGGTGCCCCTGCTAGGAAATATTGTTGGGAAGGTATTGCTTTCTACACCGCATCCCAGGAGCCAGTAGGAAATACTCTAGGGATTATGCAACAGTTGCATTTTCGCCAATAGACTAAACATCTTCTGATTTACAATAATATAATTATAGGCCACCCTGTTATGAAGTAAACAGAAAATTACTTGATCATGCCCTGTGCATTTTTTCCCTTAATTAAATTGTTTCTTCGTTCCGTTTTCAGGTGGATGTTATAATTACTGATAACAACCACTTTTAAAACAAGATTAACTACTCAGTGCTGATCACTAGACGGAGATTATTAACGTGGACAGCGTTCAGTCGGTCGACGTTCGGAGAGCGTGTCCATAAAAATACCTTTCACTTGCTGATTCTACTTGCTTGATGGAGAGCAATGAAGGGTGGAGATTAGCTTAAGGAAATCTTATTGGGTGTTGTTTCCTAAATTTTTGCATTTTTCCCTTTATTAAATTGTATATAGGAAGTTAAAATTAGGAATTAAAACCGCCCTTAAACAAGATTAACTCTTAAGTGGAGGATTAACGCTAATCGGCAACAACCGGGGCCATCAGTATAGCCACCTGAGGAGTCATCGTGGGAAGGACCTGTCTGGAAGAGTTATGGAGAGGAAAACAAGCCCTCGCCTATATCGACATTGTTTACAATTGCAAGGCAACCAGTATTGGTCAATAGTCATCCCTCTCGAGGAAGTCTGATTATTAAGGCGCACCACAGAAATGGTGCTGTACCTGATTTCAACCCAGTTCAAGCATGTCACAGTATAATTAAATTACGAAAAGAGAGTGCAATGAGGCATTCTCTGTTGCAAGGTTCACGAGCTGCAAATGGTCCTTAGCGGACAATGATTGTAGGTGAGCTATATAATGTCACCAAAAAACTCAAAATTGCTAAAGTTCCTTCAGTTGCCTGCTGCCAGTGGTCGAAAGGAATCTAACTTTCGGTCTAGATTATATTTCTTTAAGTCCTTTATAACCCTACTGTAGATGTCGACAAGAAATTGTAAAAAATCCAATTCCGCCAACACTGCGCGGCGAGTCAAAGCAATTTTTCCTCAAGGCTCGAGGAGGTAAATTCAATTTTTTTGTATTGATCTATTCATGAAAGTAACAAGATATTCCTTTTGCAGCCTTTATAGTGACCGAATAGGTGAAGTAAGAAACACACAAGGGGCAAGAATCAGGCTAATAGTTTTCCTCACCTGTTGTTTTCTCTAGGCTACAGCGGCAAGTCAAAAGAATTCTTGCTGGTGATTCCGTCCCGTCTGTCACTAAAGTTGATATGTTTGTGGTTCAAAGAATCCCGCAATTACAAGTATGCAAAATTCACTTAAGGTGGGACTTAACCTGAAAACACACCATGTTTCAAACATTTTTTCGTGGCTAAGAGTTAACTCCAAACCAT
>OMLO01005371.1_pt1 | contig 10757 bp, 6 predicted proteins | sample 1674811 | NCBI WGS metagenome assembly OMLO01 (sample SAMN06265003, study PRJEB25207) | coral metagenome | isolation source: Coral host | place: Mexico:La Bocana,Puerto Morelos, Mexico | collected 2008-11-13
TGCCTTGAGACTGATCCCCACAATGCCACCTTTAGACTTGAAATCTAAATTTATTGACTGTTCTAGTGCCATATCAGACCATACATGCCAAGGTTTTCGCAAAACAGCCAACTTACGAAAAACCTAATGGTCTGTCATTTTGAATTTCAGCTCTGCATAGAAAAAAGGGTGACAAATCTGTTTTTTGTAAATCGAAGCAAACACCAGGCAAAAAAGCAAAAGACTGAAATCTTTGCCAAAATCTAATAGGAGAGTAATCTTTATAAGGCATTCAAGTAAAAAAAAACACTAGTTTAGGACCGTTATGAATATTACAAAAGCGATCAGGTGTTAGGGGCATTTCCAGATGAACAATTGAAATGGTATTTTGTTCCAAGAACAGAAAAGTCAGTTTAACAAATAATAAGCCCAACTAATAAAGGGTGGTTATTTTTTTTGCTTTTCTCTGATATTTCTTCATTTCTCGCAAATTAAAGGCTTGTTTGGAGATGCTTTTTCATTTCTAGCGTCCAGCCTCGTTTTCATGCTGAAATTCGGGTAGCCTACAAAAACATACCCTAATTCTGAATTGACACCACAATCCGACTCTACAACGTGCCTGGCGTTAATCAGGAAGGTGTAATCTATCAGAAACTTTTGTCAAACCTTTACTGTGGAGTGGGTTAAACAAACTCGTTATTTAGACGCTTTTCGTTTTCCAGCTCCTCGACTATAAGTGTCCAGTGCTACCATTGCCCCCGCACACCTGTGCACCAGGTTGTGCAGCTGGGCAGCAATGGGCCAGTGCAGCAACAGTTGCCACATTGAAGGTGAGGCAGTTTTCACCTTCATGTCCACGTTGAAGAACTTCATAAACACCCACTTTATGTTAGGCCTCTTGATATTGTCAAGATTTTGTTGCACATTCTCCTGCTGATTCAGCCATCTTTCTGCTGCAGCAAAGTTATTCATCCAAGGAGACCCTCTTCTGTTTATAAAAAGCATATGAGTTCCACCCTCAGTGTTCACAATGATGTCTGCATAATGATAAAGCATGTAGAAAAAAGCATTTACCCTTTCTTGCAATTTTCCCATCATAGATGGCGTAAGATTTTGTGTCAGTCTCCGGCTTAAAACCTGTCATATGAAATGCTGCCTGTTTTCCTCCCCCTCAAGCACATCATAAAGGCAAAAAAGCTCATTCTGATAGTTGGCACTTGTGGGGTTTCCATGAGCAGGATAGGTGTCAAACTCTTCAAGATGCACTCTCTGCTGCTTCCTATTCATTCTTCAGCCGGGTATTGCTGGTTTTCACCTGTCGTGATCAAACCTAAAAATCGTACAATGTAACCCTTCAGTAAAATAATTAAGTCACGAAAAAGGGATATTATAGATGATAAATATATAAATAACTTCACCAAGAATTAAGTTTCTGCTGTTTTTCACTTCCAAGTTGTTTGGAGGAGTGTTTTATGCAGATTTATAGAGCTTTGTATGGAGACGCATGTTGTTGCCCCTTAGAGGGGCACCAACATGGCTGCTGTAAAGTAGCAGAAACATCTGTCGTTGAGTTGTGCTATTGAAATGCAACCTTATTACTTTAGAGCTCTGACATGTTAAAATAGATATTTCTGCTAATGCAAGAATTGTTTAGTAAGCAAAAACCAAAGTGATTACTCATTTTCTGACAGCCTTCTTTGGCAGCCATTTTAGTCGTGCAACACAAAAGCTTAGAAATTCAAACGTGCCCTATTGCAAAACGAAGAACCCTGTTGAGCTAAATTGTTGTAAAACACCAAGTTCCTATTGGGTCTATAATCTGATGAAGTTAAAACCTCTGACGGAAAGGCAATTTTTAGTTTTGGAATATGGCTACATCACATGGAAACCGGCAATAAAAGAGAAGTCGCAAGCGTTCAAATGGAAATCTTGTGGTGGGTTGCCCACCCCAGTAGTGGTAACTACTACCACTACTGGGGTAAACACTGGCAACTTTTTTATCACGGTTTATGAGCCCCAAACTGTGTGAGGGGCTCTTAAAGCCCCTAAGATAATGGTATCTTGTTCAAACACCAAGGTATATATAATATAAATAATTATTCCCCAAATGATCAGACCAGAGATCATTGCCCAAAGTCACTCAAGGCACCTTGGCATCAAATTGTGTTTGTGAAAGGATCAATATTGAGTTTTGTAGCCTGGAATGAGCAGTAAGATTAAGAGAGCCTTTTCACTGTTTTCTTTCTATGCAGAATTTCAGCTTAAGAATTGCAAAGAGCCCATGCGTAATTCAAAAGTTCTGGATTGACCCTGGAGCCCTGTAGGTGTTGACATGTTCACACTTCACAGGAAAGAGTATGTGGTACTAGGAAATTACTACTCGGGCTTTCAGTTGTAGACGTTCAAGAGGTAGCTGTTACAGTTTCTCCAACCATCGATCGGTTCTTAAAGGAACAGTTCAGCAGACATGGAATCCCAGACGTTCCTGTTGTCGACAATGGTCCGCATCTTATAAGTCATGAGTTCAGATAATTTGCTGAAGAGTTGGACTTTCAGCATATAACATCTTCTCTGGATCTTCACAAGGCAAATGACAAGGCAGAGTCAGCGGTCAAGGTCACCAAGAGTTTGTTCAAGAAAGCCCTCCAGGATGGCAGAGATCTATAGCTTGCTCTGTTACAATACAGAAACACGCCCATTGAAACCATTAGATCGAGTCCAGCACAGAGACTCATGTCTCAAAGAACATTTCTCTTATGCCAACAGCCTCAACCCTGCTCTGCCTCATGTTGTTGAAGGTGAGGAATCAAAGATTGACGTAGAAAGGCAGAAAGTGAAGAGCTACCATGATCAGTTGGCACACCCACTACCACAACTAGAAGTTGGACAACAGGTTAGAGTAGCACCTCTCAAAAGAGGAGCTGGAACCCTTGCTGAACAGCTATCAGAAAAGTCCTAACTAGTGATGACTAGGAGCAAAACTATTAGTTGTATCAGACACTTTCTTAAGCCTAAGGGCAATCAGTATCAATTACCGCCCAAAAAGTGCCCACAGAAGCTTAACAAAGAATGGCCTGTTCCTGCTCCTCCTGATTCAAATCCAATAGATCCAGCACCATGTACCTAAACTGATCCTGTGCCTGTTAACTTTCCTGAATCTGTGCCAGATACTCCTCCTGATCTTGAGCTTGCAATGCCCACAAACCACACCCATACCAGAGTAGTGGAACTGTCAAAGAGATTAAGTGACTTTGTCTCTTTATGGACTCTGAGAAACTGATCACATCTCCTTATTTTGTATAACATGTTATTTTTTTGTCTGCAACTAATTAGTGTTTATTCTGTAAGTTTTGTTCAGTCACTTTTGTGAAAGGGGAAGATCTTATGATACATGTAGCTATTTCAAACCGTATTACATCATAGGTTTGGACCACTTTATAATGACATTTGCTATTATAGTTGTTGTCATAGTCTTGACTCATTTATTTTTTAGGCTCCAAGAGGTCACTATAAAATTTGAGACTTTGCACCTCTTGATTGTGAGGGGGGGGCTTCAGCACAGAACTCACCTGTTTCCAATCTTCAAATCAGAAACATTGAAAAATAGTTGTCTCTGTGATTCCAACATGCTTAACAAAAATCTTTTCACTAACTGCAGTTTATATATCAAACTGGGAAACAGCTTTTTTCTGAAACCCTTTCACATATGTAAAGCAAATGTCAGCTACACTTTGCAACGAATGTGTTGAAAATGCTCAATAAATCAACACAGTGTCAAAACACATTGGTACTCAATAATAATGAACTCAGAAATCAATTTTATAGTTTGTTATAGCTAATAGGTTCCCTTGGAAGTTATTAACACTGCCTGCATATTGTTTATTTTATTGTAGAATTAAAATAGTAGATTAGAGTATCTTGCCTCCAGTCTGCTGTAAAGTGTTTATTATATACACTATATTTCTCTTACTCATCAGATAACTGATCTCCCAAAGTACACTTCACACGTGGTCATGAGATTTCTTAAGGTAACTATAGCGAAGTGTTTTATCATAATAATGAAAACTTGTCACTAGTTGTTTATAGATCTCAGTTTTGTAGGAATCATTGTACTGATTCGTCAGCTTGCTATACTCTTGTAAAAAGCTCTTTTGGTGTGTTATGTTTCTTTTTAATTATGCACTAAATTGCATTAGAAAACAGACCTAAGAAAATACACACGCTGATTGGTTAAACATCGTGTTTCCATAACTTGATAGAAACACAGAACTAGCACGAGCTGTTGACGCCATGATGGCATGAGCAAAGAGAATTTACATGTTGATAATTAGAAGTTAACAAGTTCTTCTTCTTCTTCTTCCTGGGCGACTCACCTCCTTCAAGTTGTTTCTCTTTTTTTCGCAGTAAACATCAGACACATTTACATGCAACAGTAATGTGGCTTAAAAGTATTTATTCCAAGAGCATGACTTAAGGTTACTCTTTTGATGACTTTATAAAGCCAGGTTACTAATATCCCAATCCCTTCCTTTCATTGTGTTCTTGAGCAAAGACTTTTGTACTGATTATCTATGCACATTATAAATGCTCTGGTTTCAAACACTTTTTCCACTACAAAGAACAGGACTTTTGATGTAGGAAAAATTGACAACAACACTCGGATCACATTTGATGTCTCTACCCTTCACAGTGGGTGGTTGAGATCACATCACTAATCCTACACCATACAAGTTGGATTTTCTTCTCACAATAGCTAGGCTATAAAAATCTCAAGTAAAATATATATCTGATGGCAATTTCTTTAGAAAAAGGACAATGCTGTGACAATGAATTTTTTCTTTCCCTTCATACCAGGAACTTGACATTCAGTTCATTGAACAAGTCTTGCTTTAGTCCTGTACTCTTCAATAATTTTCTCCACATCCACTCCCTCCTGTGGGACCTTATGATCGCATGCTACAGCTAGGACACACAAATCAATATCGAGAAGTACTCTTTGAATACTTGACTGGACTGGCACCATGCAGTTTGCTTTGCATGATGACAAAAAAGTTACTCTTGGTTCGCTCTCTATTATATTAAAACAAAAAAAAACTTAGGGTTATCTTAACAACCATAGAGTTCCAATACTACCAGCAAAGCAGAATAAATAGACTATCAGGCACTTAGACTGTACATTGTATGATTATTTTGCACATGTAATCCCATGAGCCTAAGGCCAATAAAAGATCAATTTCATGCATATCTTCAAAGTTTTCACAAAATGACCTGAGATGCAAAGCAACAAGGACAATTTGGAAAACTTTGAAAATATGAGTGAAATTAATCCTTAATTGCCCGAGGACGCTTGCGATTAGTTGTTTATCCCACAAAGGGCAAAATTCTGTAGAAACTCGGAAGTGATGCGTTTCTGAAATTCCTTTTCAAAATCCATTTGAAGCTTTTTGAAGTGGGAAACCAAGTTAATGCAGGCATACACCAAGTAATCAGGCCCTCTTAATTACCAACTGCCCTAACGATTAAGAAAAAGTGCCCTGTATCTCAGCCAATTAGCATTCAGTAATTTTGCTCCAGATGTGATAATATTGATTACATGTAGTTTCTCTAATACTTTTATTTTCTGACTTCAAAATGCTTCAAAATGCTCATCATAAGTTTTTGACAAAGATGTTATGGAACCATTATCAAAATCCCTTTGCAAATTATATGTTTGGAAAGGAAAATACTGAGGTTCCTCTGAGTTTTGTTGAGTTTCATTTTTTTTGTTAACTTTGACCCGCTACATGTACATGTATCACAAGATTGCAGCAAAGGAAATAATAAACTGATAAACAGACTAATTGTTCTAAGTTCACTCTCCTACCTCCCCCCCCCCAAAAAAAAAATGCATTGCAATAGTTGTTCAGGCTGATAGCTAATAAATGTAAAGCACCAAGTTAAAACACTTACTTTGAGAATTCTGTGTTCTCTATTTCCTTCATCAATCTTTGAACTTTTTTTAAATTCTGCTTCACTCTAACATAAAAAGAACAGTTTATATCCTTAAAAAGTTGATACATTTACATGTACATACATATATTATTGACATTTACTAAAAGAACAATTTTTTGACATAGAGTTTTCCCTGACAAGTGAAACTCACATTCCTTTCAATGAATGGCCTTTATTTGGGCTTTTCCTGGAAAGAGGATAATTTTCTTGAGCAATCTCAAGACAGTAATGTAAGCTGTTCTTTTCCTCATTCAAGTTGTCGATAAGGCAGTCAACTGCCTTAGTTGCAGTTGCTGACTCACCGCAGAAACTGCTAGAATGTTTCTGGGAAATGGTGAGGGAAGAGAACTGACCCTTACACAAACCCTGGTCTGCAGTGAGTGGATGCAGTCAAACTGGAATCTAGACTTTGAAATGTGCGGATTTCGACCTGGAATAACTGGATGTTCTCAGGGTAGCTATGGGAATGATTTTCCGCTACTGGCACACTGACTTGCACAGCACATTTTCTCAGGACATTAATCGACTCTTGTACAAGTGACTTCCACAGACTATGAAACAGAATATTGCCGGCAGTAATTCCCCAATCTCTGTCTGACTTTCTTTCCTGACATCTGAACGTGACCTTTCCAAGAACGCTTCTGGTTTTTCTATCAAAGGCAACTTAGATTTCTACTGATCCATGAGCTCAATGAACACCATGATGAATGAAGAGCTTAAAATGCCGCCTTTGTTCCAGGACTTCTCCACCGTGTGACCAACTATCATTCAATGTATTGCTCATTAGTCCAATTAACATTTGATATGCGAAAGGACATTATGGTTGGATGGAATTTATTTTCTTTACAACAAATGACTCAAATGTGTGCGTCTTTTGATTAATAAAAGTAACAATTGCACTTCAGAAATAAAAGACACTCTGGAAATAATTATAAATAAACACCTGTTTTTGGTAATAACAACTTCACAAATCTAAGGCAATCCCATTATTCCATTGTTAGATGTGGCTGTTGAGTTCTCGGAGAATCAAATGTATATTTTCCCTTTGTTTTGTATTTAACACAGAAATCAAATTGATATTGACTTGCATTGGACTTTTTCTTGACCAGATTTTGTCAATCATAAATATATCAATTTTCCATGCTTGAGATTTGCAACTTACCAATCCTCCCATCTCCACAGCCTGTCTCATGCTGTCTCTTTTCCTTGTTTCTTTTATCCCTTGTTCTCTCCTTTATTTATGCAATGTACTTGAAACTTCACTGTTGTTTTGAGTATATAAAAGAGACAAGCATTATTAAATCTTGTCTCATATCTTTTGCATAATTCATGTTGTACTGTAACTGTAAACAGCATGACATAACCTCCAATTGTGTGTGCTAAAATTTCTGGCTCATTAGTCATGAAAATGCTCAAAGTATCAAAAATATTTATATATTATACAGTCATGTCTGGTTCATTGTAGGTTGGTTTAGTGTGAAGGGCACCTTTGCAACAGAAAGTTGTCCAGAAATGCATGTTCAGAGGAGAAATACTTTCACTTATCATACCAAAAATTGTCATTCAGAGTAAACTATTGTTATAATTGTTGTCAGTTATCACTTAGGAGTGATCAATTTTGTGTCCTTCTTTATTTTGTTTCAGGTTCAAAAATTAAATAAAAGCAACACATAAATTATACATACCATATCAACAATTGATCGGCAAAATATTGGCAGACTTTCTTAATAATTTGGCCTGAAACAGAAGTTCACAAAGGTTCACTACATTCTTGAAACTTTCGCATGAAAGCTATAGCATGTTTCTTTGGCATATCTAGTCTCCCTCCTATGACTTGTTCATCTGAAATACATTTCTTTTCATGGCCCAGACCTTGTCAACCTTTACTCATGTTAGGTGCTGCATTGTGAAACAATTTCCCCAATACAGACCTCAAACATTTTGTAATAATATCTAGAAATGTATTTTTGCATACCTTTTCATTTGATTTCAGCCTCTAAGTTCTGCATATCATGAACTTGCATCAAGTTACTCATGCAACAACCCTAGTGAAGTGCAGACAGTGGCAACAAAAAATGAAGAGGCATTTAGAACAGTAAGTACTACGATAGACTTTGTTGCAAGTTGCTGTGACACAGTTTGATTAATCAGAATTGTATTTATAAAATTGAATTGGGAAAGAGAAGTATTTTCAAACTCTCTTGCACTTACACCTAGTACTTGTAGTTGTTCTTAAAGAATCTTTCAATAATCTGTAGTAGTGGTTGGTAGATTTAAGTAACATTTGAGGGTCTATGTTGGGTGATTCCAGAAAGTACATGTATCCATACCTAAACCATGGACCTGACTTTCTAAATTGCCAGAGCAGGGGATTTGTTGAACTGGAAATCCAATGGTATAGTGGTACTTACTGTATGATTGGAATTCCAAAGGTATTCTGGGGGTTCCAGAGGGGAGAAACAAAGAGTGTGAAACCATGAAACAACTGGTGACACTTCCAGTGAATGTGGAAAACAGGATTTGAGACAAGCATGTATGTGCCAGTGATACATATTCACAAAGAATTCGCTATAGTAGCATCTAATTGGTCATAATGCATGTGTCAATGTAAATCCCATGTGGGTGAAGGCAAGAGGTTGGGATTTGATGCCTGGGATGATCCCAGTCAGGCTTTTGATCCTGTGAAGTGACTTGAGGGTTGAGAAGTATTATTTTATTTGACTTTGACCAAAAGATTCCTGGTGACATGATTTAAACCAGTCTGTCTACTACAGCTCAAGCTGTGGGAAAAGGTACATTACCACCATCTTACCAGGCTCGTGGTTTGCACATCAAATAAGATGAGATGCATCTAATTTCTTTCAAGTCTTTTCTGGTTACTTGCAAGTGCACTATAAGTACAAATGAATAAAGGGTGAAAGTTTCTAAAGAAACTGTAGTGCTGCATTGGTGGGGGTAACAAGGTAATTTGGTTATATCAACTAAGTTGAAAATGTAAATTGGCCACAGTAACGAGTTATAAAGCTGACGTTTGGAGCGTTAGCCCTTCGTCAGAGCGTTAGCCCTTCGTCAGAGCAAAGGGCTAATGCTCCAAACGTCAGCTTTATAACTCGTTACGGTGGCCAATTTACATTTTGAACTTAGTTGATATAAACAAATTACATAAGTACAAATGGTTTGCATTGTATTGCCAGTGTTAAATACAAAGATGTGAGTGTTGAAAATAATGTTAAGCCAGACTACTTAAACATCAGTAGCACCCATATAGGTAAAGAAACTACTATGAAAGTTGGCAATAAACATATTAATCATCTCCATGAATTGACCATATGCTTATGTTAATGCTTAAAGCCTTGTGCACAGGTAGATTCACCCATGTTGAGATTATGACACAGTCATTGTTTAATATTGTTTAATTACAGTGTTCAAACTGTGAAGCAAGAGTTGTTGAACATCAGCTTTTATTTGGACTTAAGAAGAAAGTTTGAGATCAACATTTGAATCGGCAATGCATTTATATTTACTTTAGTCTTAAAAGTTATTTGCCGAGCATGGTACTTGTATCAACCTATTTCTTCTTATGCTACAACAAAAAACGGTGTGTTTGCAACGTCAGTATCACATACTTAAACGCGAAAGTTACTTTAAAATGAAGTTTTCATTTTTATTGGTTAACATGTTGTTTGGGAGGTGTGATCTGTGGCCGGCTGATCGCTAATGTCAACCTGTTGAATGCATTCTTCACTTTGATCCACAACAGGTTTGTGAGGTAATTGAAAACGATTCATGCTTTAAAGTGAAAGTTTTCATGTTTACCTGCTAGAACATTTGGAAAGAAAGATACACATCGAATTGCAGGTTCGGAGACAGTAATGGCTTAGATAAAAGCAAAATTGTTGGGTCTTACATTTGCATAACATTCAAAACAAAGAATGTAATTTCACTCTTTTCTCACTTCCTTTGTTGGTGTATATTTCGAAGGTATTCCTCTACAGAAGTCAAGATATTTTGTTTCTACACTTCTGCCACACAAGAATCGACAAACAAGGCGCCAAAACAAACATTTTTATCATTTTTCAAGACACATAGGAACATTTCTGGGACTCTAGTACATCTACACCCTTTTTTGCATTCATTGCTTCGATTGTTTCTATCTTGCTGTTATTGTAACATTTTGGTCATGAACTCAGTACCACTATTTAGAACCAGTGAATAAAAGTTACTGTTATAAATTAGATGAAAATCATTTTTAATTGAGCAATAAAATAGACAACTTCTAAGTCGATTTTTCCCGCTTGGTGCTAAATGTCTCTTTGTCAAGTGGAAAAACTGCCAATGTAACCAACAAAGAACTATGCATGGAAGTGGCCATTGAACTTGTTCATTGATCTGCCTTTTTGTCGCCAGAAGTACGGAAAATGATCCAACAGAAGTAGAGCCAAGGGCGTTAATACAAGGTGTTTTGATCCAAGTGAAATTTGGGTCACTGTCTCAACACACATCACTTAACACATGATCAACCACGAAAGCTAATTGGCTGTATTAAAACCTACCAAATTATTTTGGGCTGTACTTTATTTAACACTGTTTTATTTCCTTCACTTGGTCTACTCAAGGATGTTTCCTTCGTAAATTATGGTTGAAAATTTCACATTCCACGATTATGGAATAATTATATGTAAACATAATGTTAATAATCATGAGAACTGATAAAGAGTGCTCAATACACATTTGTGTAGAGCGGTGTATAGAATTGGGTTACTAAATGAAAACACACATGATTCACT
>OMLO01005372.1_pt1 | contig 10755 bp, 5 predicted proteins | sample 1674811 | NCBI WGS metagenome assembly OMLO01 (sample SAMN06265003, study PRJEB25207) | coral metagenome | isolation source: Coral host | place: Mexico:La Bocana,Puerto Morelos, Mexico | collected 2008-11-13
CATGTGTTAAATTCCACTAGCTCTTTAGCTGCCTGGAGTCAATTTATATCTAACATGTTTCCTTCTGTACGTAAAGCAAATGAGCAAATGAGCAAAAATGTAAACAATGACGTCAGCAAGAATCCCCCTATTATGAGGTGGAAAGCGGAACTGTAAAAAATAAATTACAGTGAGGATAATCGAACCATGAACATCTGACATTTTTTGCTCATTTTTTGTTACTATAGAATGGGGGCTCTACATAATTATTAAAAAAAAATACGATATGAATATCCTTCAGTCAATAGTCACCAAAACTGTAAAAAGAAAATATCAAGTCTCCTAACTGTAATCATCAAATTCAAGAGGTCTCGTTATTTGTGATGAGCTATTTGTTATTTATTTGCATCATCAATGCGGATTATGTAATAAGAAAAAGCAACATTGCCGCTCGATTGGGTGATATGACGATGCTGTTTGAAAAGCATAGAAGAAAGGGTAGCAGAAAGCCACACCAAAAAAGGTATAAAGTTCCTTTTGACTAAGCTACTGCATTTATCAATCTGAAGTTAACCACATGGCCTGGAAAATTTGATACGCTGATGTTTCGAGCGTTATGACATTGCTCTGATGCTACAGCGTTCGCTTTATCTTTGTAAGCTTCAAGTTGACTGCCATGTGTTTCACTTGCATCAGTTATCAGTTTCTCTGGAAACTCTGAACCTTTAACATAAATTTCCTTTCATTGGCAAAACCATTACAGAATCAACACTAGTTTATACTACCCAAAGGGTTTAGAATTTGAAGGATTGCTCAGACGTTCTTTACAGTTGATGTTGTTGCCTTCAATTAACATACTTAGTTGGTATTGCTATCTTATCGAATCTTAAGTGAATATTAACATATTTGATTTTTTGAGGCGAATTCACGCCATTTAGTTCAATCGTGCTTAATTAATAATGTTCACAGAAAGAAGAAAGCTTACTCTGAAAGCTTGCTTGATTCCTCCGTTGTCTGCTATGTTTTCTGATAAGGTTTGTTCGCCGTCAACCTAGTGTTTAACATCATTAGTGATTATTTACTTTCTATTTTTTAGTGAGCCCGGCTAACGTACAGCTTCAAAAAAAGGAAAACAAAAGAAAGAAAAAATGTTGCCATACCGTGCCCCCATCAAACGTAAAATTAGAGTATTGTTTTTTTAAACATTTGGTTTTCCTTTCAAAAGCTTCAAGAGTTTCCTCGCTCCACCAGTTTCGTTCGTTTCCTTTCATGTCAAATCGTCTCCCTGCGTAAAACAGTAAACATAACACTTCCCTAACATTGTCGGTTTGTTTATAGCTCTTAGATTTCATTAAAATCATTTCAAAAAACAACGATTAAGCAGAGCTGTGATCGTTTTCTGTGGAACGGAAAGCTTATTTAAGTTCAGTCGCTTGTTAGGTAGTACAGCACTATCATTATACGATCAGATCAGCTTACCATCCACATCAAATCCATGAGTTAGCTCGTGTCCCATGATAGAACCAATTCCTCCATACAACATAACCCTACAAGGAAACCAATGTAAAATCGTGCTTGTGACAAACACTCATTTATTCAATTTATTAAGTGTCCACAGATATTCACAGGCTTTTTTCATAGGCACTTTCCAAAACACTGAATTCTTACCTTGGGTAGCGTTTGTTGTAAAATGGCGATTGGAGAATAGCCGCTGGGAAAACTGAAAGCAAAAAAAAAAAATAGAGCTGGGAGAACAGAACTTGTTTTTTGATCTAGTAACGAAACATACTCTTCCACAGCAAAATGTTTGCAACAGAATCCAGAGTGACAAACTTTCGCTATAAGATATTTTAACATATTTCATACTTCACTTGACTTTTTAGGGAGTTTCACTGGAGCACATATGCTTGTTGACAAGTTTATTTATCGGACAGACAATCAGATTTAACCTTGATAAACTTACCCATTTTGTTGACCAACATATCGTAATACGCATTAACCGAAATAGGTGACAGTGCCCACCTGGCGAAGAATTAACACCAAAAAGGTTTTAGGCTTATTAACTACAATATACGAATACTAATTAGAATCTATTTCCGAATTACTGAAACAAAACTCACCGGAGACCGATAAATTTTTCAGAATTCATCAAGGCAGGCTATATTACAACAAACTTTACGTGTTTTAGTAAAGAGGTAAAAATAGCAAGTTTTCATTAGCCTAGTGGCCAGAAGTGCAGGGAATGCTGTAATGATTATATTATGGTTTTGAACCGGATGTTGAGAGTTTGCGTCAGTCACTAGGAACTGTGGGGAATCCTTGGTTTATCTTATGTGTTAGGGTTTAGGGTTAACATGTTTGCTAGGGCCTAACATGTTTGTTATGGATCTGAAGGAAACATTTCAAATGGCTCCAAGGATGAGATGGCTGTGATCAAAGACAAAAATCTTTCAGTTTAAGAACGTTCGCGCAAAATTTTTGCTACTCGATAGATTTTTTTAAACTTCTACTGTGGTCAGACACTGATTTACTTGTTTCAGAAATGAAATAAAAATTGGGCGTCACCGGCTTAATTTCAGAGATAAAGCGTGTGGAAAACTAGTCTGATTTTGATAAATTGCGCCTAATTCAGCATGGTCTCCAGTTAAAATATCAAAAATAAGTCAACAGAGGCAAAATATCCTAATAATATTTTATATAAGTGAATCTGTGGCGTTAATAATTTCAGATATTGCCATCATTTTCACAAAACTTAACCCTTAAAGAGGCATTTTAAACTGCGCACAGCTGAACCAAGAGGTCAAATGAACGAAACTCGATGGAGCGTTTTGCGAAAAGATCAAACTTCTACTTGATAGATTTTCTTCATTTTTTCGCAAAACGTGGAAAGTCGGTAGAGAAAATGACCCACTGGAAGAAAAACAGGGATCACCGAACGTCCAAGATCGTTGAATCCACGCAAAGTTATAGTAATGGCCATTTGCCCTATTATTGCTCACTTTAGCGCGCGCGCTTGATACATGACGTGGCGTGTGAATTTCTTGCGCGGTAAGGATGTTCAGAAACAATTAGCGCGAACGTTCTTAAAACACTAAACCGGTCAAGAGATCATTTTATGAATCAAAAGGTGCACCTTTTTTCCGGCCATTGATATCGCTAGCAAGAAAGGCAATATGATTGCAGTTGAATGTGAAAATTGCACAGTGAAACTAATCATTGTTCAAGAGTCTGAACCAACTATCCATCAACAATGACAAGACTCAAAGCAGTGGCCTTAGCTCTCCAGCAGAGATAGAGTTTCTACTAGAGTTGCCGGTTGCAGCTCCATGTTTGATTGTTCCCGATCTGGCTACGTCGAAACTTTTGAACACTCATCATATTCACGGTGATCAACCAAGCAATCCTGTTTCTGCTCTATAGAACTTCTATAGATGAAACTTGTGTCATTTCTCCCGACTATCAACCAGCGTTGCGTAAATTCACAAGAAAAAGAACACCTCAGAAGATTCCGGAGTTTTAGTTAGCGCGATGAACTACGATGGTCTAACAGTTTGAACCAGAGCCTTTGTTTGCGTTCTGTATGTTAGTTTTCGTTTCCTTTTGACTCGTGTCGAGACGTTAGGCCTGACAGTCAGTCCCGACCATTTAATCTGTAACTGTAACCGGTTATCGTTGTTTTCATCTATATTTAAAGAATTTTCAACTGCAATGTATCGGAGCCAGGTGTTGAGAATTTGTGTTGAAAAACATTGTGGGAGATCGTTCTTTAATTTACGTTATGTTATGGATGGGACACGTTCGTTAGGACCTGAAGGAAACATAACAGAATGCTACTTTGCTACAAGTTAACCACCGGAACCTAACTGTTCGTGAATAATCATTCGTACTCTTGGGTAGGGGAAGAAGAAACTATTCTGAGGCTAAACGGTGTCTTTCCCATGCCGAGAACCGAAAACGAACACCTCAACCAGGCTAGAACCTTCACCTCTGGCTAATTGCACTCCCCATTAAGGCACCGACGTCTCCCAACAAAACACAACTTCACCAGCCTCAAAACAGATATATCCTTTCAATAACAAAGCCTATAGCCTCTGTGAATATGATTGGTTTGCTGAATCGCGATTACCAGCCGTTGTACCTGTGTTCGACCGCGTATAGAAAACAATTACGGCAAGTGTTGCTTAATAGAAAGTTCTGTAGGGAAAAATAAATACTGGAGATATGCCATCCTGGAAACTTCAAAAAGCCATGACAAAGTGTCGAGCTAAAAAAATCACAGGAAGATCCGATTGAGAACGAACGCTACGACTTTCAGGTTCGTGAAAGCGTTTTATTTTCTTCAGTCGGAAGTTTTTTGCCTTACACTTGGGTCTTCTTCTTTTATACTTCAATTCCGAGTTCGGTTTTGAGAAATACCAATTGAGAAATACCAATCATGATGTTGGGAGCCACGTAAACAAGTAAACTCTTGCTACATTTGACTTTCACAAAGCGTATAATTTTTATCACCGCCACTACTCTCGTTTGCCCAATCTTCCTGAATGTTGGCAACTTCGGAAGTGATCACGCGAAGAATATTGTCTTTCCCGGCATTCTTCATTAAACTAATAAAGAAAACAACGCGCGATAAATGTTCCCTCCTTTTGATACTATCTGTGTTTGTAGATTGAAATGAAATGCTATCGAGACGATCAAATAAGTTATTAACCCCATTTTCAAATGACTCGTTGTCCTTGCAATCTGATTGGCTAACAGCGATGCGATTTATTCACAAATCACACTGTCTACTACGCCAATGAGAAAAATCTTTTACTATTGTATTTAGGCTATTAAATTGTGCGATTTCAAAATGAATGTAATAAAGTAGCAATTGAACTTCGGGTCGTGCAATTTTGGTCTGAAATCACGCGTATGATTGCATTCCACTCAGTTCAATTACCATTATTAACCGCTATTCCACTCGGCCCTGTTGGACACGATGTGATTGTAACAAAACAAACGCCATGCGCCTCTTTTGTTATTGGTCACGTTCTATCAAACACGGGCTCATAGAAGTGTTGTTAATTAACTTGATCTAACCACGGGGGCTACAAGCCATTTGAAAATAAATCCTATATTCTTACTTTGTTTCATCGACGAAGTTGCTTAGGACTGCAAGCTCTCTTTCAGTTATGGCTTCATCCAATGATAACTCATTCTCAAAGTACGTTGATTCATTGCAAACAACCTATGTAATGAAGAGCGTCTCACAAGGCATGATTAGGTTAGGTTGTATCGACCCCTTAAATCATTCCCTATGCTATGATAAGTTCAAAGGTCTGCTCTGTATTCATATATGCTTATGAGTCACTTGGAATTTCTGAATTTTATATTAAAGAACACGTTTAATTCGCCATGTTTACAAACCGAAAAGTACCCCCACCCCTATGAGCCACGATAATAACCCAATGTCTTGTTGTAGAAATATTACAAAAAAGAAATTTTGAAGAAGAAATACGACTTCCAAAGTTTGTTGTAGGGTTGCAATTTCAAGAGCAATATGGAAGAAAGCCCACAAACAGACGTGATGCTTCCGATAGGAATCTAAATCATTACACTTAATCGTATCACTAAGTCAGTCTCAGACCACTGTCAATAGCGTTTTCCATGTCCGGGTATCGTGAAGCCTAACTGGACAAACAGACTGGACTGTCACATACGGCCTAGGTGCTTTAAAGCACGTTTTTGTGGTCTTAGGGTTTGGACAAACTGAATGCATTTTCACTTACATCCTTGTATTCTTCGTCTATCAGTTTGTCATCTAAAATGTGATTTGGGAAGCCAATGTTTTCAACCATCATTTCGACCTGCAAATTCACGGAAGACATCAGGAAAAACAAACCACTGGAGCTATTGAATTAACTTTTTCTTTTTTTTTCTTTTCAGCTCTTGCAACTATGTACTGTACACCGCGGCATGCGTTCCACTTGTCGTGTGTACTGACAACCGGAAATAATGACAACCAGGACGTTCTCATTTGCAATTACCTTTCGTATGGCGAGTGATTTGGTCTTTTCATCCATCCAGTCAAGCTCAAGCATGTTCTGTTGAAAGGCCTCCCTGATATCGTTTGCCAGTTCTTTTGCCTAGGATAGTTCCGTTTGAGATAAAAGTAATTTACTTTCCTCTATTCGAGTATGAAAATATAAAGCAAATAACGGATACATAAGAGAATATTTCTATAAAAAAACAATATTAAATTCATTGCAAATACTATTAAAACATCCTAAATAGGTTACTTTACGAGGTAACTGTTCTACTCGCAGGTAAGACACCATAATCTCTTTCGAAGTCCTATTTCACTTTTCCTATCATTCCACAGTTCACTTTTCCTATTTTACGCCATTAGGTGACTTTGCGTTTAAATACATCAACAATACTGTTTTTCTTGCATTCGTTTCCCTTCCTCGCCAATCGACTTACGACTGGATTTAAGGTAAGCCAGCGTTGCGGTGGATAGCATAGCAAATAGCAATGAAACAAAAGAACTCGTACAATCTTCTTACTGCCTCCACTGAAAAGTTTATCCACATATATTCTGGAAAGCGGTGTGTCGAAGTATTTTTCTTTCATCAACTGCAGGCACAGCTCATCTCGCGAGATTGGTACCCAGTAGTCTTCTAACTGGATGTAAAAGTTCTTAAAAATCTCCTCAAATTCCTTTCCCAGTCGTAGATATGTAGAGTCTACCAATCTCCACATTATGTAATTGGCAATGGTTCTAAATAAAACGCAGTCCACATTTGAGCTCTTGGCTAAATTCCAATTTAAATAGTTATTTTTTGAATGAAATAATGTACACAAAGATTATAAACGAGAAAAAACCATTAGAAATGTATAACTTAGGTATAACGTCAAACCCCTGGCGAAAGCGACCACCCTCGGTAAGGGTTATCAGCCTCAGCCTTCGGCTCCAGCTGATAATCATGATTATTCTGGATATCACGAAAACCTCATCCAACAATTGTTTATTATTCTCGAACGAGCCAACAATTAATACTCTTTTTCCTTGGCCATCGTAGATTTATAAGAAATCGAAGTGGTCCCATTTTAGTTGTGATGTACTACCAAAAGGTCGGTCAGATACAGATTGAAAGATAAAGGAGATAAAGGGGATGAAACCCACCTAATGATAATGTATGAAGCGAAAAGCTTTATCTTTAGTAGTTTGCATCTTTCTGTATGCAATGTTTCTCAGCTTCTGTCATTTTTATTGTTAATTAGTTACGTATTTTAAATTTAAATTTAGTTGTTAGTTCCTATTCCTAACGGTCACTTCTGAAGATGTATGTCGAAACATACGAAACGTCAAGTAAATGAACTTTGTTTTCTAACATGCGTTTTATAGTCATGTTTATCACCAAAGTTTTCGTTTTATTTATTATAAAGCCAACAGTTAAATGGGATCGAAGTGTAGTGTGTTGCATATTTATCATTTCCGCGAATATTCATTCCCTGATAAAAGAGGAAGGAAAAAATGATAGTCTACCTGTTTGAAGTTTCTGTGAGAAGTCTGGTGATGTTTTTCAGGTAGTCAACTCCATAAACCACAACCTGTTCTTCATCTGTGACATGTATACCGGTCACAGGAAACAGCAACTGTTCTAGGAATTGCTTCCAGTTCATCTGTTTAAGGATTAGTATAAAATCGAATTTTAGGCTTGCTAGTTCCACTACACCAAATAGATTGAAACGGATTTCGAAACTTTGTAAGAAAAGTGGTGGTGTAAACTGGTGTTGATGGGCTAAAATTTGGCGAGTCAAGACAAGTACGTAAATTTCACGGGGCAATTACAGCATTTAAGGTGACGTAGCATACCTGATCACTTCCTGCATATTCGTTTAGTTCTTTAACTCTCAGCTTCCTGTACAAATTCTCGTCATCATAGGCTTTTCTACCACTTGGCATGGCCTGAACATAGTGAGAAATACGGCGAAAATGCATCACTGGAGATTCTCCGTGCGACAACAGAACCAATGGAGTACAACATGATACACACTATAATGGAACAAACCTGAGCGAGTTTGATCTCAAAGTCGATGATATTCATGATGTCACTGTGTGAATTGTTTTTTGCTCCTAATGCTCTTGTCAAATTGAAAATAAAGTCCTTATAAACTTCTCTGCCCTAAGAAAGAAAATAGAAACCAGCTAACAGCATACTACACTGTTCTCAAAATGAAAAAATATCTTATCTTTAAAACTTGGATGTTAGGCCTGGTTCACACTGGTGACATAATGTTACTGTGAACATCGACATAAAGACATAAGGGAAAGATAGAGGGGTTTTTTGGTTCATGTTATCTCATTATGTCCGGTTGTTCACACTGCAAACATAACGTCCTTCTTATGTCGTTATGTTTACAAATGTAAATCGTTATGTCGCCAGTGTGAACAAAAGTACTAAAACAGGTACTTTTTTCTTAACATACTATTTGCGTAAATACTCCATTCTAAATAGTTAATTTAATTTAATTTAATTTAATAATGAAATTGACACTTCCCTTACGGGGCTTTTCAGTGCCAATAAAGTCAGATTAGTCCCAAATTGTATTTATAGTTTTTAGTCCCAAATTGTATTTATAGCGCGGATGTAACGCTTTCATTACTTCATTTTAATTGATAGTTGTATCTCGAAAATCTGGAAATCCTGCTTCACACTGGAGTTTTATCTTCCAAAAAATGATCGCTACGTTGACCTTATCTATTCCGGCTGGCTATTTGACTTCTAACTAACGAGTCCTCTGGAATCGAATTTTAGTGAAAATTTCAAGATCTCTCGTCCAGACCTTTGGTGTCATGTCTTGTTGCCTCTAAGCTATATTAGTCCACAACTCGTATTATAATATAAGCCGATAATTTTCGGAGATTTGATTGATTGATAGCATCACTATATCCGCGTAAAAGTGGTATAATAGCACAAGAAGGATAGATATATATAGATTTAGCCTAGCCTTGAAGCGGTGCTCCTTCTAGGCTGGGTTGTTCAAAGTCCGATTACGCTAACCCAGGATAAGCGAGAATTTTGATTTCAGTTTTGCAACTTTGCGATGAGTTTTTCTGTATATTGTTTGGCCTTCTGTTTTGAGTTTGAATAATATCAAAATACACAAAATAAAAGCCGTGAAATCTGGGTTAGCATTAAACCTTTTCCGAACAACCAGGTCCTGTTTACAACAGGTGAACATGACACAAGCTCACGATTCAATCAAAAACTAGCGCATGACCTCGTGGTCGCGTGATATTCATCAGTGGATACTTTGTTTTCACAGGCGTCAATTGACCATAACAGGGATGTCCAATATCAAAGAAAGACGCTATATACCAAGGATGCATGTCTCTGTTGGCCTATTAGCTGGAGTATGGCCGCCGTCGTCGTCGCTGTCGTGTGTACGCGCCCACAAACAATGCCGCTAGCCATGATTGCCATAAGAATATCAATTCACGGATTTCCTTTGCTTTCCTATTTGGGTATGGGGCTCCGCTTGGCCCCCTTTCGGGACACCGGAGCTCTGCTATAACAAGGTTACCATGACAACATTGAGCACAATTACATGTTTGCTTTAAAAAGAATGGGGGCAAGATTCCCGGAAATTTCCGAAGAGGAAATACAAAAGCTCGCCAAAAAAGAAGTAAACAAAAATACAGTCAAAACTAGAAGAACGTGGAAGTATGTACGTGGAAAATGTTTGGAAGTCGTGAGAAGTAAGCAAGGATGTAAACGATAACATTGTGAAATACAAAGCTGAAGAACTGGACGAGTGTCTCTCGCGGTTTTTTGCCGAAATTCGCAAAAGCGATGGCTCCGACTATGAACCAGACAATCTAAGGGGTATATTAGCTACTCTCGACAGGTACCTGAAACAAAAGAAGAAGAAGAAGGCCACGGAAAACAACAAAATGTAGTAAAAGCACTAACCGTCCAAGGCATGGAAAAATCGTGTACTCGACTGCTGGTGGACTGTCAGAGAGCTTCACTGTCAACACTAGGGTTAAGCAAGGTTGTTTGATGGCACCGTCCTTGTTCCTACTAGCTTTTGACTGGATCATGAAAGAAACAACGAAGAAACAGCGAAATGGGATCCAGAGGAACTTGCGGCAGCAACTTGAGGATTTAGAATTTGTTGATGATATCTCACTCCTGTCAGGTGACAACCGACAGAGACAGGAAAAAAACAACACAGCTAACAGCTAATTCCACCAAGCTGGGCCTGCATCCAAATGTAGGAAAGACCAACGTCATGAAGGTTAACTGTACCAATAGCACACCAGTTACAATGAGGGATACCATCTTGAATGAAGTAACATCTTTTGTCTACCTAAGCAGTGTAGTCAGCATTGTTGGAGGTTTAGATAAGGATATCAAGGTCAGGATCAATAAAGCCAGAGTAGTTTTCAACATGTCGAGGAAAGTGTGGACCTACCATGTTATCTCACGGAGAACAAAATTTAGAATCTTTTACACCAGTGTGAAAGCAGTCCCTCTCTGTGGTTCGGAGACATTACAGTCATTACATTACACAAATTACAGTCTTTCATCAACCAGTGCTTTAGACGAATTTTAAAGATCAGATGGACAGACAGGGTTAGCAATGAGACACTACAGAAAAGAACAGGAGAAGAACCGATCCAGATTCTACGGAGATCTTTGAGGCTACGACTGTAGTGTTTCTCATGCAGTAAGATATTCGGATTAAACCAATAAGTCGCACAATACATCCGATTAAACGCAACGC
>OMLO01005373.1_pt1 | contig 10755 bp, 8 predicted proteins | sample 1674811 | NCBI WGS metagenome assembly OMLO01 (sample SAMN06265003, study PRJEB25207) | coral metagenome | isolation source: Coral host | place: Mexico:La Bocana,Puerto Morelos, Mexico | collected 2008-11-13
ACGTGATGGGAGCCTCCTCTTTAAAAATTATTTATTATTATTATTATTATTATTATTATTATTATTATTATTATTATATATTATTATTATAGTTAATGATAAAGATGAGTTCACATGACCTTTATGCTAGTTTGTGCGGAACCAACCTAGTAGTATAGGTCGAGAGGTGGCAGGCAGTTGGAACCCAGAGTAATTGGAGGTGGAAGAGACTGCTTGAAATAGATAATTATAAGTGCAGTTCTTGTATTCCAACCACCTATAACCGTTTGTAAATATTCCTAGTAATAATTAAAAGTCTTAGAGTTTTGATGAGACCAACACTCGACAAGATGATCATTGCTGTACTTTTAAGCTTGAGGTTGGATGACCTGTGCAAAATGCCCATGATACATTAAGTATCCCAAATTTTGCTGATCAGATCCACCAGGATTCGGTTTCTTTGCTTGGCCCTTGGCCCTTTCTCAAGTTTAAAGTATTAATTTTCAGTGCAAAAAGCTTCATATGTTGGTCAACCAGTTTCGGTCAATTCATAATCCTTACCAAATGTCTAATATACATTACACTGGCATATCAAGTGTCCAGCAAACTCTCCTTGGATGGTGTTTGATCTTTTTTCATGTTTTTTTTCTCTGTCTAGGCGTTGTAAGTGGGTAGCATTTCTGTATGTGTTTGGTTATTTGTTCTTCTTCCGAACCTGCACATATTTTGGCTTTGAGAGGCCCCCAGAACATAGCAATGCTATTCAACTGTTAGTTACATTGAGGGTAAGTTGTAAACTTAATTCCCAAGATTATATTTCTATTAAAGCAATTAAATTCTATTAAACTTTTTACCCCTATTAACCATCCACTGAAATGTAATACGCGTAGTTTGCCTCGTTTGAGAAAAGGCAATAACAGATAAAATTCTGTGACAGAAAGGGATGCCTGATAAAAACATTCAAATACATGGTTATTGTGATTCTCTTGCCATAATTCGAAGGACTTAACTTGATGGTAAAAAATATTCGAAGTGCACCAATCCTCCCATTTCCCAGAGGGTGGCTGCTTAATAGGGGTTCAACTGTATGTCTGAGAGACAAAACTGTATCAATTGTGCTAACAAATTCATGCAAGTAATGTAACAAAGAATTTGTGTAACATATGACTTGTTTTTTTAAAAAAATCTTTATTTTTAAGACCTTAACAGGGCTTTCAGCACTACTAGTCACTTGTGTGTACATAGTAAAATATTGTACAGCTCTTGGCATGGGAAGGTATATTAAATGAATTCTATTTTGCGAATGAGCTTATGCATTGTACATGTATGAGTGAAATGTTGCTTTAATGCCAAACAATAAATTTGTATCCTCAAGCTGCTTAAGTAATGCAATTTGTTAATATATATGTTACAGGTCAAAATTAAATTCAGGTCAAAATTATTTTAACCAAGTTTGATTCTCAATTTCCTTTGTCTTCCAATTTAATTTTGACCTGAATTTAATTTTGACCTGTAACATATACACCCATTATATACACTCTTGTCATTATGTAATATTTTTAAATAAGAATGTTATTTTTTGTAATAATGTCTGGTTCATGCCTTCTTTCAGTGTTGTACTTTGCCATTTGAAATATTTGACTCTGATGAAACCAGCAAGGAAGATTCCAAGAAGTCAAAACATTCATCTTTTTACGAGTTCCTTAGCTATTCTTATTGTTACTGTGGACTGACAACTGGACCATATTATCGCTACAAGACTTTTAAAGACATGATTAATCAAGAGCATCCCGAACAGATCTCAACCATCATTCCAGCCATGAGGAATCTAAGGACATTACCATTTTTCGGTGTAACCTACCTTGTGTTAAACCACTTTTTTCCAATCAGCTACATTGCAAGTAAAGAGTATATTAACCACCCTTGGGGAATAGCGTTCCAGCTAGCCTATCTTGTACCAGCATTCATTGGGTTTCGGTGGCGCTTTTACGTAGGTTGGCTCTTAGCTGAGAGTTGCTGTATGACGCTTGGTTTGGGAGCATATCCATTTCAAACAGATCCTAAAGCTGGATTAGGACCTACTAAGTCGATACCAGAAGAAAATGGGGTAGTTAATAAGGGAACTGCTTCAGAGCCAAATGATGAACCTTATAAAGACACCCACAGGTATAGTTACATGCACAGTGAATGACTTTGTTTGTATTTTTCCCCCTATTTTTGCTGTCCACACCACTGAATTATAGGACTGTTGTAATAATATCAATCCTGAACATTTCATTGACACTTTAGTACAAACATTTAGATTTAAGTATTATTTATTCTTAAGGTAACCTGCACCTGAAATGTTTTACACTGGCCCTGAGGAAAACAGTTGATTTTGTTTTTTTTTGAGAATATCAATGTTTCCTGAGGTGGAGCCATCATGACGTCACCGGAAGTGATCTTCACTATCTGCTGCCGTACTGCAGCCTAGCAGTTCCATATCTTAAAGTTCCTAATGTTACCCATTTAGAGACTTTTTGGTAGGAAACAGTTTTATTGTCAAATTTCATGTGACCCCAAAGTAGCCAATAAGAGCACAGTCATGCCGTTGGGAAAAAGTATTTCTATAATTGTAGCACTATTAATTATTATCCTGTTATCAATCTTTACAGCTTTGAAACTATTCGCAATATAAATATCCTTGAAGTGGAGTTTTCACCTTCCATGTCAAACACAATGAAGAACTGGAACTTGACTGTTCAGTGGTGGATTGCTACATATATCCACAGAAAAGCACCATTTAAGAACAGAAATTTGAGGTAGGCCTCCTACGATAACTGTTTCCAGAATCGAATTCTGAAGTATTAAAGCCCACCATTGGTACTTAAATAAACCTTTTCTAAATTATAAATTTATTAATGAAAGTTTGATTCAAACACTTTGAACTAGTTATTCACAGATGTTGCATCTTGAGTTTTTGTAGTCCTGCCTGATCTTGACATCATCATCTTCCTATTAATTCACTGTTATCTTGCTCTAAGGTGTTATTTTACTGTACTGTTGTGGGCCACTTTGGCTTGTAGCTGGAATTGCAGACTTAAGTTGCTCTGTACTAAATAATAACATTTCTGTTCTTCGTTATAGAATGTTCACTACACTTTTCGTGAGTGCCTTTTGGCATGGTGTTGCTCCAGGATATTACCTGACTTTCTTGTGCGTTCCACTGGCGGTTATTGCTGAGGTACGAATGGAGAAAGCTGTCAAGCCTTACTTATCACCAAGACTATGTTACTACTACAACTGGCTCAGCTGGTTTTTCCATTACCGCTCCATGGAGTACCTCGGCTGTGGATTTATGCTGCTTCAACTTGCACCATGCTGGGCAGCATGGAAAAGTGTTTACTTCATTGGACATGTTATCCTTTTAGCATTTATTATTATTCCATTTTTCATTCCCAAGAAACATACAAGTGACAAAGAAACCAGAAAAAAGCTGTCTTGATAGCAGCTGAGTAGTTACATATTGTTTCATTCCATAGTATCAAAACGTTTGTGATATTAACCTAACTTATGATGAAGAATCATTGTGACAAAAGATTGAAAACTGAGATATTAATTTTCAGCTAATTCTTATTGATTTAAAGTGTTTGTTGATATTAAGCTTTGCAACATAGCAGCAAGCACACGTGAGGCTGCACTGGCTGTTGTTCTCATGTCAGCACAACTGTCACTTGTACTCTCGATGCTAATCCTTGATTGTATGTTTGATTCATTTCTCATAATCATACAGTCTAATCTTGTTATCATTTGAGTGGAATTTTTTTTGTCATTGCTACTAGCTATGTACTGAGCAACCTCAATATAACAAAACACTGTTTGTTAAGTACTTAATTAAAGTCTGCATACAAGCCCTGTGGCTCACTGGGCTGGAGCTTATCCTGGTCTTAGTACTGTAGCATGAAGCAACTAGGAGTAGATCTACTCCCCCCTGGATGGGATGCTAGTCTATTGCAGGGTACTTCCCCACAGCATTTAATTTGCTGGTCCCCATTTTTGCACCTGGGTGGAGACAGGCACTGTGAGAGTAAACTAGAGCAGTTTTCATTCGAGTATTAAAAGTAATCAGGCAATTACTTTGGTTTTGGTTTTACTATGGCCTGAGATTGGTTAAGTAGTCCAAAAATTTGTTTGGTTTTGGTTTTACTACACTCAATTGAAAACCGCTCTGTGGCAGAAAATTATAAATAATCTGATATGTTAATGATGATACCAAACCAAGAGAAGATGAGAAGTCAATCAGAAAGATATTTTAAATGAAATTGATGGTTATGATTACTATTTGAAAAAAACAAATTTTATTGGATGAGTTTGTTATTTATCTGAAATTTTTTTAATATAATACCTGTATATATAAAAAGAGCACAAACCTGCCAGTAGATGATATTTGATATAACTTAATAATATTTTAACTGCCTTATAAGTCTATATCTTCACTCTGGATATCAATGGGTGATCCTCATGATCCTTTTGATTGATTGATTGACTTACTGGCTGACTGACTGATTCACTGACTGACTGACTGACTCATTGACTGTCTCGCTGACTGACTGACTGTCTGACAGATTGATCAATTGGTCGATTGATTGACTGATTGACTGACTCACTGACTCACTGACTGATTGACTGGCTGATTGATTGAGAGAACAAATGTGGACACCAGAAGTATTTAAAGGTCATTGTGTACACATAGCAAGGAAAGAGCCTATCAGGGGTTAGATAACTAAACTGCAAACAACGTCCTGAACTTTATTGTGATTGGTCAGAACACAATTTACATTAATTTATTAATTTGTTTTCGTTCAGACAGTTTTGCAGTCCACCTTAATTTTAAAAGAAATTGTACATCTATAAAATTAACTTAGAATGAGATCCCAAACAATGAATTGTTTCTCACAACCAGAGTAAAAGTGTGTTTTACATGGTAAGAAGGAACATTCTAGCCTAATATATGTATAACTTAGAATGTTGGATCTATCTCATATTTGACCATGATTCCTACATTTTGATGGTTATAATAATATGATAAAAATGACAAGATATTATTGACTTTTTTTCAATTAATTTGTTTTTAAGTAATTGTTAGATGTTGTTTTTGCATATTTTGTTTTTTAGAATAATAGAACAATAAACTTGTAATATTTCACATTCTTTCTGATGCTAGTGCAAATTCTCGTTACAATTAAATACATTTGCTTTTATGCTATTTAGGAAGGCTTGGAAAACCATTCCTTTATATATAAGGCTTGACCCTAGTACTTTCCCATTCATCTTCTAACAACTGAACAAATCATTGTACTTTGATTACGTTAATTTTTCGCACCGTTTAAGGAGTGGGTTTCTAAAGATTGAAGACAACTGCAAAAGGCCAAAAAAAAGACTCTATTTGCAATGGCCAAAAAAATTCAATGTGCACTGGCCGGGAATCGAACCCGGGCCTCCCGCGTGGCAGGCGAGAATTCTACCACTGAACCACCAGTGCAAGCGTTAAGGTAACAGTGGAAAATTATAATATTTATCGTATTTTATAAAAGAATGAGCGTTTATATTGTGCTTTTATACTGTTTATGTGCATCTTTCTCTCTAGCAAATTGTATTACAAGAACAAGGGTATTCCAAACGTGACATATACAGGTTTTGGAGAATTTAAAACAACTTTAGCTGACGCTGACACGTGGACGGTAAAAATTAGCATACATCCGAGTACAATGCTCTTAACTAATAACCGCAGACCAATTCCTATTACTTTAGACCGGCTTTTGATTTGTATCTGTAGGTTGGAAGATTTCCATATTTTGAGACACGAAAGGAGGTTCAAATGATACCAGACTACAATCCTGTTACCCAAGCTCTTCTAGGAACTTTATTTACATGGGGAGTAACAGCCTTAGGGTCAGCGCTGGTGTTTGTTTTCAACAGTGGTCAGGTAAAATTTAACGTTAGCGCACTATTTCCTCACTTGCTCTCCTTAAAAGCAGTACTTTATATTATTTTTCGGCAATAATTTTTTTACTATTCTACGAACGTGACGTTTCGTTTTGATATTTAGAGAAAGATTTTAGATGCAAGCTTGGGATTTGCTGCAGGGGTAAGAAATTTAAATTGTATTTGTTGAGCTTAGGCCCAGTTAAGACGTCGTACTTCTGCCGTGCCGACAGTAAAATTCAGATGTCGTGCCATAGTCGAACCAAATTCAGGATTGCCTGAAGCTTCGTTACAATCCTATCTTCCCACTGGGAACGCGATCCCGCCAGAAATAAACTCAATGTTTACATTGATGTAAGCTTAATTTATGAATTTTGTTTAGCGCGGCAGAAGCACGACGTTTGAACTAGGCTCAATACATATTAACAGATATTTATAGCTAGCATTTACCTAGCATGACGCTTATCGTCAGTAAGTACTTAAGCATAATGAGGCAAAATGACTTTCAACCCTTTTAATCACTTGGTGGTTGATCTCTCTTGGCTGATTGTGTTCTTTTTTCATCACCAATCTTTTTGAAAATGTGTTGATGTAGTAAAAAGAAATAAGACACTAATCACTAATGGAAATTTGTTGGAAATTGACAATTGCAAGTGTCTGCTTTACGTTATCACTACTTTAATCTCAATATTATTTACAGACATAATTAATCCATAATCAGTGACATCAATTGGTAATCAATGAGTAATTGATGAGTAATCAGTTGATTAGTCATTGATTATTGGCGATGGTCAATGAGTAATCGATGAGTAATCGAAAGCCAAAAGTTTTGTGGCCTATCGATTACTCATTGATTAAAATAAATAAAATAAATCAACTTTGTTTTTACAAGGGTTACACATAACAGTCATACGACTGACAAACCCATGGCCCTCGAATTCCCCATCAAATTGGAATTTAGAAATGTTGATTTTTGTGGAGGGAGGAAACCGGAGAACCCATAGAAAAACCCTCGGAGCAAGGACAAGAACCAACAACAAACTTAACCTACTTATGACACTGGGTCCGGGAATCAAACCCGGGCCTCATTGGTGGGAGGCAATCACCACTATGCCATCCCTGCTCCCTTTATTTTTCTGAATTCTTAAAAGCATCAAACCAGAATTTTTTTTTTTATGTTGTGGCATAATCATTTATGTTCCTAAAATATTTCCATATCCCAATTAGTCAGGCATGTCCAATACTTCTCAATAACTTGCTCAAGTTGTCCAAATTACGATTCAAGGATTACATTATGACCAATAAGAGATGCAAATAAAATTTTTGCTTGTGTATGATTGGTCGAAGAGATGTAGTTGTTAACTTTCGGTTCTATAAAATGGAAAGCATTATTTTATGGACAACTGGTGAAATTGTATATTATTAGTAAGGAAGGATTTGGAAGGTTTTCTAATGATCTCATCATCATCATCATCAGTCCTCATTGCACCCAGTGGGGCATGGGACCACTTTCTAATGATAAGTGTGTGACGCAAGAAAATTAAGCAGCTAAAATGGTTCATGAATTTATGAAGAAAAAGTTGTGTTGAAGTCTCCCCCCCCCCACCCCTTTGGAAATGTTTTGGTCCTAGAATCCCCTAACCCACCCACCCCCCCCCCCTCCCCCAGGAAATCCTAATCTCTTATGTGGCAGGAGAAGGGATATTTCTGGAACTCCACATTCTTGAAAGCAGCTAAAAGTAGAAGTGACTCGTGAATTTTGTTTAAGTTTGTGCATGAACAAGATCACCCCCCCCCTCCTCCCTTTCCTACCCTCATTAGGTCAGGAAACTATGAAATCCAAAAGTATGCAACATGAAACTGCATCTCATTTTGAGAGGAAAGTATTCCACTCACATGAATTGTTTTTTTCTCCAGCTGTGCACATAACTTGCACAAATCTGATCCTCTTCCTAATAAAGTGGAGTACCTGCACCAGTCATTCACCAGATGTTTGACTATATATTAAGTTGAAGCTGTTGATCAACTCCTCCTCTTATAATAATTACACCATCTAAAAAGCTTAATAAGTGTCCATACATGTAATAGCTAATTAGTTATTTTGTAATTATTGTAGGTCATGCTGGCAGCCTCCTATTGGTCGTTGCTTGCTCCAGCTATTGAGATGGCCGAGGTATCTGGTTATTATGGAAAGGATGGCAAGTTTGCCTTCATTCCAGTGTCTGTAGGGTTCGTTTTTGGAGCAGTGTTTGTCTATGGAGCTGACAAGCTTATGCCACTTCTGGTAAGTCTGGATAATTTGTTTTCCATAAATGTTATTCCATAAGAAAGTACATTTCTGTATAACATGTACCAAATTATTGTTGTTGTTTTTATTTATAACAAGCTAGACTAACTCATTTACTGGCATCATTTTGAGACTTTTGAGAATTTTCTTCCTTGTGACAAACTTGATACAACTTACTACTAACATTGCCTGACAACAGTATGACCAAGCTAAATATTTATCATCAGATGATGTGTTATTTATTAGTTGTCATAACCTTACAGTACTTGATACCTTCAACATTAAAGATTTTAGCAGTATGCTGCAGGGCATATGTCACTTCTCAATCAGTGGTGAATCACATATTAAGACAGAGTTCTCCATGGCTTTCATGTGGCTCAGTGAAGAGAGTTAGTTTAAGAGCAAATGTCCACAAAAATAAAAAAATAGTTTGGTAATGTTTGAAAACTAGAATTTTCCCTACTGTTGCATATAAGTAGGCCTTGGTAAAAGTAAAAATGCTAGTAGTTTTTTTTCTTCAAATATCTTGGTATTTCCAAGAAAAACAACATTTCAAATGGCATTCATGTTATGCCAAAATAAAAAATGTTGTTTTTGTTGGAGAGTCAATTCAAAACTATTTCAAGAAAAAAACCACAACCCGTTTGCACTCTTGTTATGGGCTAGCTATATGCAAAAGATGGGCAAATTTTAGTTTTCTAGCCTTGCTGAAGAAATTTGATTTTGTTTGACTTGGGCATTTGGGCATTTGTTCTTAAGGTCTTGGGTTCAACTCCCCTTGGGGACTTAGAATGGATCTTTTTACTGATGTCATGCTTTTCCAATTTCTTTCATAATTTTGAAACAAAAAAATAAACTGTACTGCTCTATTTATCATGTCTAATTTAGTAATGTGAGGTTTCATTAGAACCATTGCAAACTCTCAAAATTAGACCCAGAAACTTGCCAATTTATATACAAAGAAACTCATGCAGGGCACGGATGCTTGCCCCCTGGCATATTTGGCTCCCATATTTTTATGAGTTTTTCAAATATTTCTTATGCAACTTTGTAGATTTACTAAATTGGCTTGACTGATAAATTGAAGCATGGACTAGGTGACTTTTTGTTCATTTGGAAAACGCCAAGAAAATTGTTGAATAGATGTTATTATTGCATGACATGGCACTTAAAGATCCATTGGCTATCATTGACAAAACTGAATTCAAATAATTTTATAAGTTTGTTATATTTTCCAGGGTGTAGAATCATCTAACATAGCTGGAACCCTTACTGGTGACCTTCAGAATGGAAGTGCATGCAAAGAAAAGGAATTAAAAGATGACATTCAACACACTGAAGTTTCCATAACGAACTTCTCGTACAGCAGAGATACATCACAATTGACACAGAGAAGGAAAGATAATATATATGTGAGTAAACAAGAAGTTGACCAGGAAGGACAGACATCAAGAGAGAAGCAAGCCAGTTGGAGAAGAATACTGTTATTAATTATTGCAATTACTGTTCACAATATTCCAGGTAAAATGCTAAGATGTTCTTGTTACAAGTACATGTAACTACTGTATATAAAGATTATACATTGGAACTGTAGAGAAAGATACAAAAAGACTCGATTGATCATCAACGTTACATTAATATATACACTGAAATACTTTGAAATTGAAGCCTGAAAGAATTCAGTCTTGAATGGGATATAATCCCATTCGAGCCTGAATTCCAGCATGCTTTTGCTCCCTCACCTCCCTCCCTTTCATTGGTGACGGTAAATATATGGGTTGGTAAGTATATCCACTGACTCTCTCAGTGACATGCCTGGTGGTTGCCACTCAGGGTTGTCTTGGATACCTGCATGCTCTGCTCAAGGCTTATATCTTGGCTCCAACATCCTTAAGGCCCTTTTCCAAGCTAATTAATTGTCAATGATTTTAACCAAGTGATAGGTCCGTTTTTAGCAGCTTGAGTGATTATGATAAAGCACCTTAAATGCATTTCATTCTCTTCTTGACAGAGGGACTAGCTGTTGGGGTAGGATTTGGTGCTATAGGAAAAACAGCATCTGCAACTTTTGAAAATGCCAGGTACATCATGTTGTTAAATTGGACTTAACACTGTGACCTACATATTTGATTGCAGTGAGAGTTTATTTTATACATAATATATAGATTTAGCCAAGCCCTGTGATGCCTAAAAGCAGAGCTCCTTAGCTGGGTTGTTCATTGCCCAGTTAAGCTAACCCAGGATAAGTGAGAACTTTATAAGTTTTTAAAGTTTTATAACTTTATGGTGAGGTTTTCTGTATATTGTCTGGCCTTCTGTTTTGAGTTTGAATACAACAAAAACTTATTATTCAGCTTCAAGTCTTGGATTGGCATCAACCAGCTTTTGAAGAACCCGGCCCTGTTTGCAACAAGTTAACCTGGCAATCCAATCAAAAATCAGCACTTAGCAAGGCTGCTGCCTAACGGGCGCCCGGTCGCCTGAGGCGCCTAAGTTACGAGTGCGGGCGACTAAAGTTTTGTTCA
>OMLO01005374.1_pt1 | contig 10753 bp, 14 predicted proteins | sample 1674811 | NCBI WGS metagenome assembly OMLO01 (sample SAMN06265003, study PRJEB25207) | coral metagenome | isolation source: Coral host | place: Mexico:La Bocana,Puerto Morelos, Mexico | collected 2008-11-13
ATACAAGAAGTTTTTTATCACAAGATATTTATTTAGATAATTTAAGACCTTTAACATTTTCTAATGATGTAGTATTATATGGTGGTAATTCTACAAATGATGCTTATGAAGAGTATGTTAGATTAGACGCATCAGCGGAAAAAATGATTGTCAGTAAAGCAACAAAATTTGAAAACAATATCCAATTCAATGTAGGACAAAATATTAGTTGGACAAATGTTTTTATCAGAGAAGTTTTTTCATCAAGACCAGAGTTTGATTTAATTGTTAATGGTTCAACATCACATTTAAGATTATGGGTTAATGGTTCTGTTAAACAAGCAATAACCAATACTACTATAGCGTGTAAAGTTAATATAGATGCCGAGCAAGGTATAACAGTCTTCACTGGGCAACAATTAATAACAAATACAGTAAATAGTCATACTAATAGTAATTTAGTGATACAACGCAGTGGTTCTACAGCAATAACATTAAAAGCAGGTAATGAGGTTGATTTTAGTGGATATGTAAATATTAATAATATCACCACAGAAAATGATACAGATATGGCAATAAGAAGAAATGATATGGAATTCATAAGGTTATTTAAAGACGGCACTACATCAGCAGAAGCAATCTTTTGTTATAAACAATTACGAGCAACTCAAGGGTTTAAAGCAACTACAATAGATACTGAAAATATTAATGATAATTTAGATTTTCAAAGGAATGGTTCTTCATATATGGTTTTTAACTCTGATAGAATTAACATAAATTAACCATTACATTGAGCAGGTACCCTTTTTCTAGGTACAATCAATAAACTGTCATTAAAACCATCTTTAGAAAGTGGTGTTAATATTTTTGATATTAGAAGTTTACATCCAATTGTTGATACTCCAATGATAAGATATCGTGTCGGTGAAGGCGGTGGTGAAACAATAGTATGTGAAATGACAAATGATTCCGTTTCTTTTCAGAGAAATGCTATAGTAGGAACAGCATATGAATTACAAACCAATGCGATAGATACAGTCAATGATAATGATTTAGTAATTAGTAGAAATAATGATCCATTTTTAACATTAGATAAATTTATAGAAGACACAATAGAAAAAGAAGCAATAAAATGTAATAAACAATTAAGGGCAAATAGTAATATGTTGGTGGAAAAATTACAAATCAATGAAATTCCAGTTGGAATAGAATACGCCGATTTTAGATTAGAAGATACCAGTAATAGCATAATGAGATTTTTTGTTGGTAATCCATCAAGTGTAAATTTACAAATAGCACAAACCGCTACTTAAAAAGGAAATTCTATTAAATAGGGCAACTAAATGTTCAAATGTTTTTTATACAAATACTATTGATACATATACGGATACTGATATATTCATTAAAAGGAGTGGCACAGAAGCATTAAGGATAAGGGCATCGGATAATCTTATATTCACTTCAGATACAGCATATTTTTCATCACCAAAAGTATATGCCAATGAATATTTAAACAGGACTTCAACATATGATATTGTCTTTTTTGGAGAAAAATTCAACATCAGACGGAAGAGTTGAATATATGAAATGGAACAGAGCACACCAATCTTTAGACTTTCACGCTCCCATTGATGATACAAACATAGCAGTCATAGGTAATATTGTTGATACAACTGTATCGGACGAAAGACTTAAAACTAATATTCAAGATTTTGAAAGCAATTATTGCGATTGTATTAAAAAATGTTAAAATAAAAACGTTTGAATATAAAAATGAAAAATATATCAAAAGAGTGATAAATAGGGATTTATAGCACAGCACTTACAAAAGCACATTTTCTTGCTCATATTTTCATGTTATCTCTTGTCAACATTTGTCCTAGTGTCTCTCCACCCATTACTCTTTCTAAAACCTTTCTACCAAATTCTCTACCTACTTGCCTACCTGCTTGAGTTAAGGCTACTCTTCCAACATTACCAACAAACGGTATCATCAATTTGTATATAATTAAAAAAAAAAGTATTTTCTACAAATTTATGTTTTGAATTTGTAAATTCAAAATATAAATTTCTTGAGAAAAGTTTTTTTCAACAAATTTATATATGAGTAGTAAACGTTTAACTTACAAAAAATATTTGTAGATAGCAAATGTGATGATGTTTGATAATTCTGATGTGTTTGTAAAAAACTTTTGAATGTATTTAGGTAATAAGATATACTTTGCAAAGCAACTTACATTTGACATACACGCGGGACTTAACAGCAACACAGAAGATTTGAATAGTGGGGCTATATTCAACTATGCATATTCATCAGCTACTAGAACAGTAGAATTTAGTATAAAAGATGGTTTAAACCATAAGGTAAAAATACCTACAGATGATGAGTTAAGTAATTATGTTGGAAACACTTGGAATACTACACAAGCAAGTTATGACAGTAAAAACATCTTATCGATAAACTATCGATTAAGCAACTATGTACCATCTAATCCTTTAACTGTTTGGAATTTTTCGTTTTTGAATTTAGTACCTTTTCCTTATCTTTTTATGTCAAGCCCAGAACTATCAGATTATAAATATAGCGCTCCTAAAACCTATTCTAGTAGTGTTATTGAAAAAGGTGTTGAAAAACACAACACTTAGGGGGTATCATTAACGATGCAGGTGCGAGTTTAAATGAAGACTATATTGATGCAGGAAATAGAAATATGAAACGAATATCATTCAAACAATAACTTGCGAAACTGGAAAAATAATGAACTTATACAATTTAAACGTGCAATTTGCCCTTCTCCTCTCCCATCCTTCTTACTGATTTTTCTCAAATAAGCATATTTAAGAAAATATTAAGAATAATATATATATGAAGGTTGTTGATATTAATGAAGAAGATAAGCAAGAAGAACCCCCCGTTGTAGAAGAAACCCCTATAATTGAAGAAGCTAAACCAGAAGAAATACTTAATGAAGTTGTTGAAAAAACTAATGAAGTTGTTGAACAAACTAATGAAGAAGTACAAGAAGATAAACCTTAACCTCAAGCAAAACCTAAACCATCGGACAGAGTTGATTGTAATACCTGTGGTAAAAATTTATCATTTAAAAATTGTAGATACAGAGACGAAAAACAATGTACAGCAGATCCTAAACCAGTAGAACCTCAAGCTAAACCAAAGGCTAAGGTAAAAATGATGGCTAAACCGACCTTTAAGACTGTATAAGTATATGAAGAACCACAAGAAGCACCCAAACAAACAATACAACAACAGATACCACAACAAACCCACTTACCGATTTCAATAATCATTATCAACTCTTACAAAATCAATAAATTCAACAAAAGAAAGAAAAATATAACAATTTTTGTCAGAATATGTTCACCCCAAAATCTAGAAAAAGATGATTAAAAACAATATTATAATATAAATATTTTCTACTTATAATTATATTATTATGGCACTAACATTAGATGGAAGTACATCTTTTATAGGTTCTGAATTCATTAAGCTTTTAGCTACAGGCTCATCTAATCTAGCTTCAGTGGAGTATGTAGATGATGCTATAGAACAAAATGGTGGTGGAGGTGGTAATGTAGATTTATCTAACTTTACACTCAGATTGAAACAGTGAACTTATTAAATAATAAATTAAATATAAATTCCCCCCAAGATATAACCAGAATTTTAAGAATAGACAGTACAAATGGTAATGGAAAACTGATTGTAAATGCTGTGGGTGCTCCTAATGATGAAGATTTTTATGTTAATGGTTTATCTAATTTAGGGGGTACATTAAAGGCTCAATTAATACAAGCGAGTACCAATACAGAAACATCACAACAGTTAAAAGGCAATACAATAAACAGTTATTCAAATTCTGATATGATTGTACAAAGGAATGCTGTACCCTACATAACATGAGATAGTCAGATAGTAGATAGTCAGACAGTTGAAAAAGTCATATTAATGAAGGATGTAGAATTTTCAGGTAGTCTATCTTTAAATACACTATCGGTAGATACTTTAAACACAGTCGGATTAAATGATATGGTCTGTAATGTTGCTACATTAGGTGAGTTTTTACGCTTTCAAGTTAGTGATAATACAGTAAGAGTTCCAAAAACAAGAAGTTTTTCATCGCAAGATATTTATTTAGATAATTTAAGACCTTTAACATTTTCTAATGATGTAGTATTATATGGTGGAAACAATACAAGCGACGCATATGAAGAATTTATTATATTAGATTTTTCAACAGAAAAAGTCAGTATCAGTAAAGAAACAAAATTTGAAAATGCTATTCAATTAAATCAAGGACAGAATATAAAGTGGACAAATGTTTTTATAAGAGAAGTTCAGGGAGGAACACGACCAGAGTTTTATTTAATTGTTAATGGTTCAACATCACATTTAAGATTATGGGTTAATGGTGCTATAAAACAAGCAATAACAAATACTACTATAGCGTGTAAAGTTAATATAGACGCCGAGCAAGGTTTAACAGTCTTTACTGGGCAACAATTAAAAACAAATACAATAAACAGTCATACTAATAGTAATTTAGTGATACAACGCAGTGGTTCTACATATATGACTTTTCAATCTGATAGAATTAATATAAATCAAGCATTACATCTATCCGACACCCTTTTTATAGATACAGTAAATAAACTATCATTGAAACCATCTTTAGAAGGTGGTGTTAATATTTTTGATATCAGAAATTTACATCCAGTCGCTGACAATCCAATGATTCACTCACACCGCTCCCTTTTTGTCCAGAACATAGACTCAATCTTCTGATCATAGCCAAAAGGCCGGTGACCTGTCTGACAGATCATTCAGCCAGCTATGTTTGAAAGAAGCGGCCCATATCTGCACTGCTTGTCCAAAAATCCCGTAAAAGAGACAACGGAGCACACTGGCAATGCCGGTCATTTGTCATTGTATCACCAATCACCAGTGACTTGAAGGGCGCCCTTTTTTCTTCCAAAATGGTCTGAAAAAGGAAGCAAAAGGGCACCCGTTCTTTTGGTACATTCAACCAGTGACCATTCTCTCAAAAATATGATTCAAATCTGGTAGCAATGCGGGCAGCTGTGTAATCATTGAAATCCTTTGCGATTAAGTCACACATCTTCTGGGGATAAGGCTGAGCTAAACGTGTGAGCCAATTGCCTTGAGCATCTTGACCCACAAGCTGCACATGGGGTTTCTGACTATGTTGGCATATTCCCCTCTTTGTGGATTTACAAATACCACCTCCAAGACGGTGCAACTGAACATGGACAGAAAGGAAAACGGTAGCCTTTTTGAATGGTTTTCCCCAGGCACAATAGTGCGTAACCTGCCAATGTGAATGAGGATGTCTCCTGATGTATTGCAACGGAGGGCACAACCAGATGCGACTTCGTTGAGGATTTTCCATAGACCCCGGAATCACCAGTCGAAGACCCAGCCGCAACATGTAAGCAGAAAACCTCATAAAACAATTGCCGTCAATGACTTTGATCTGATCACAAGGCCGTAGATTTGGTAATCCAAGCGGCTGCTGATCCGACCTTAAGGGCGGTGGACCAGGAGGCACATCTCGTGCCCGAGTGAAACTGTTGCATGGTGTTCCCAAGTGGAACCCAACTATCCATCCGTTACGCATCCAACCAGAAATACGCCTACGGTTCGCAGCTGATCTCAAATCATATTCGGGCCCCAATGTAATATCCCAAAGCAATGTGACCCAACCTGTGATGCGAGCCACACTGTTTGAAAGGTGTCCGGAACCCGAAAACACTTCAAGAAAAACTGGAACCGTCCAGGCACGTTCCGGTTTCAGCGCAGGCTCTGGACAGTTTTTTGTATGTTTCTTGCCGCGGCCAAGACCCTGTCTAACTTACCATCACCTCTCGAAGCTGAGTTGTGGTTGAGCTGAATATAGGTGCTGTCTGGGGCTTGCCACGTAGATTCAACAACCTCACAGCTTGAACTGGAATGAAATGCAACTGGGGGAGGTCGAACATCACAGTCTCGTCGAATTCGGCTGTCTTGGATGGGATACCTTCTTCCCACGGGTGCAACACGACTGACCAGCTTTGAGAAGATCGGCCTACATTGTGCACAGGGGCCACCAGATCTCGAACCCTCAAGCGCGCAGCTTCCCCCGGCCGGAGGTAAAGTGCAAAGCAAAAGAGCATCATGAACCCCTCTGATTTCTTCCCTTGTCGGAGGGCCTCTTGCACCATGAAGCACGTCACTTCCCAAGGCAGCGGCAATCGAGATTTTGGTGGGTCCAGTTTTCGCCAACCCTGCAATGACTGTCGAACACACGGCATGCTCATCTGCTTGGGACTCCTGAGGTGCGGGAGAAAGAAAAGAACTGCTGCCATCAAATATTGTCCCTGACTCAAGTCCTCCCCCTCCGAAAACATGTGGTTCAGTAGTTCGGCCACCACCTCGTCCACCACACCAGGAAGGGGTCCGGACATCTAATGGAACATGGCTGAAATCTCTCAATCTCTTCCAGGCTTCCTGATAACGTTTCCTGCAGTTGATCCCCACAGACGCCTCCTTCAGGCTGCCCACCTCTTTCAATTGATTCTTTCTCACTTGTTTCTTGTCCCTGTTGTCGTTGGTTGGCCGAGTTGTTGATTTTGAAACCTGACTGCGTCTCTTCTTTGTTGATGCTGATCCCGGGGAAGAACTCCCGACTTGGATCAGACGATGAATCATGCTGAGGCCTTTCCTGAACTCGAGCCGGGAAAAAGGAACCGCGAGATGGACCATCTGAAGGATTCCACTCTGATGGCAACCACCGATAGCTAAAAACTGTGTTTGACGCCAACGTTAGTGCACACGCTTGTTGAGTCACCCTTCTCATCCGATATGATTTTCCCCGACCACGGTCCAATGCACATACAGCTGAAATTGAATCAGAAAGGACTAAGTGTCTTCGATGGAAACCCGCAACTGACCGTAAAGCATGCTTCACTGAATAAAGAGAAGCCCGGGCCTCGAGGACCGGAATTGCTTCGATCTTCTTCCACTTGTGCCTTCCAACAACCTGCCATTTCCGATCAACTGCTGAAAAGGGGAGTTGCTGAAATACTTCATGAAGAGGCTTCCCAGGAACAACTCGAATGGGTGTTTGGTGATGATTCTCACTTACATCACCGGTTGCCCAAACTGCCGCTGAAAAACCATCATCTTCACCAGCAACATCAACCCCAAAGGCAGACGATCTAAGTTTTGAAAAAGAATCATGTTCAAACCGCCAACGTTCTGAAAAACGACCATATTCGGAAACCTCATCTGTTGAAAATTGTGCAGTAGTGGCCCCCAATCCCCAAGTTGAAGCATCAATGGCAGTCACTTCTGTATCCCATGGGAGTGCCAAATCTCTCCAAAGAAGTGGACAAAGGCCACAAAAAATTTCCAACTCTCTACGAACAGATCTCCAAATACGACTTGCAACATGATACTTACGGTGTATGAATGAATATGTGTCACCAAAAACAGACAACACTTCTCTCCTACCAAGCCCGATGAAGGTGGCATGTCCGATCACCTTTTCAAGCTGTCGACCACTAGCAACGCCAGTCTGTAGCAGCCTTTGCATAGCGATCACAATCCTCCATACACGTGCAGGCTTGGGTTTCATCACTGTGTCCTCAAACTCCCAACCAAGGACCTTGATAGATCCGGAAGAATGTTCAACCTCGTGGACGACAAGCCCTGATTCGCGGAGCTTCTGAACCCCTGCAGCGGCCAATGATTCGACTTTGCCCTGTGACGTCCCTAAAACAACGAAATTGTCAACATATTCAAGATGCATGCAATCTCCAGACGGAACGGAGCTTTTGTCTTCCAAAAGGTTTGTATGATTTGCACCAATGCTGCTAACAATCCGTTGATGAATTGTCTGACACCACCAAAGAGCATGAGTCCAGCCCATTGGCAAAACTTTCAAACGAGGATAAATCACATCTGATGCGTTCAAAGCTTTCCCATCCAGGCTATCTAATGAAACATCACCAGCTCTGAGAGATCTCATTCCGAAATATCCACGAAGCTGCAAAGGAAGCTCGAAATGATAAAAAGCATCCTTGAGGTCTGCCGTGCTGATATTCAAATGACTTCCGGGCTCTAATGAAATTCTTGACAGCGCCTCGGCAGTGCACAGCTTAACACTATCGGGGCTGGAAAACCAGCAATTCGATCTTCTGCAGTCCGCCACCATTCTGAGACGACCATCCTTTTTGCCAACGAAAAACATCTCAATGCGTTCCCGAGGAGCTTCCAAAGAGAACTCAACCACATCTGCAGAGGCCAGTCGGCGCACAAACTCTCGATATACCGATGGAATCCGCAGTCTTGGATCACTGTAACACTGCCTAAGTCCACACTTCGCCAAGCACTTGAAAGCCTCACCCTCATCCAGAAGTCTTGAGTGAATAAACTCACCCACAATATCCATCCCGTCCTCACCCAACAGCTGATGCAGGGGAACTGCCTTGCTACCATGCTCCGGCAAAGAGAGCAAGGACGAGTCATAGGGTTTGACAGCACACGGAGCCTGGTCATCACCGTAGCCATCGAAAGCGCGAAGCTGCCGAAGCGCCTCTGCGCCAGTCAGGTCAGGAGGAGCACCCAACTGTTGCACCGAATTTGTAATGTGTTTGACCGCAGTTTGTTGAGCCAAAGACATGCCAGCTGAACTAGACTTCGCCGAATCCAGTTGGCCACCACTGTATAATGAATTCAAAGCCTTAATGCAACCATTCACCATCTGATCACTTCGAAAAACTCTCTCCAACCTTCGTCTGCTCTTGCGACCAGCTTTCAAGTCAGAAGGAACCTCTCTCACTGCAACCAGAGGCAAAGGAAAAAGATCCCGAGGAACATGTCGATTGTCGTCCCCCGAAAAAGGGCCTGATGGTGTCGACCTCGCAACTGGCCCACTTTGCGAGGCCACCCCTGCCATCAGGGGTGTTCTTCTCCCTTCTTCTTGTTCTTCTTCGCAAGATCCCTTTCCTCTCTTGCTTTCCGAAGATTTTTCTGTAACTCAGCCTCTTTCTGAACTTCAACTTTCACATGATCTAATAAGTCCGGAGCAATCATCAAAGTTCCAGCCTGACGAACCAAGCTGCCGAAGGTGAACTGCTCCTCCAAGCTGAGCTTACCCCCAATGCTGCGGGCTTCGACTTCTCTAGCTTTTTCTGAGTGTCCATACTCTATGGTTTGCAATCTTCGAAACATCAGTTCGATGCCAAGGTGATTGAATCCATTCAGCAAATCAACCTGAATCAACTGACGTAAGACCATGGACAACTGAAAGTGTTCCATGACACCCCATGCCGTGCTGTCGAGTTTGCACAGCTGGCGGAAGCGCTCATGGTGAGCTTCAAATCCAATAGCCTCAACACAAAGATAATTCAGGCACCATCTTGAGGTTCTGGGGCCATTTAGCTTCCATCCCATGTCATACTCTTTCATGGTTGCACCTGCTTCTGCAAGTGGTCGCTCAGGAGTGCCAACTGCATTGATCTTGCGGGGAAGCAAACGACCATCACAGGCAGAGATACGCCCGTTGAAATCCTCTGTCTTGCCACCATCAATGCAAATGCAAAACAACAATGATCCACCACCAATGTCATGCAAGGTCTTGGCACCTTCAACTAAAGGTGACACGACACCTTGCACCTGGTCACCAAAACCAAATCCATGGTCACTCTCCGCAGCCACCCACACCAAAGTTCCAGCCGTGAGTCCACGAGCGCCAGGCCCTTGACCTTTATCCTCACCTGAGCTTCCAGCAGCGACTCCAACTCCAACTGGTGCCTGAACAACAGGGGCAGCACCCCCAACATTCCGGCGAGCTTTTTCAGCCTGAGCTTCACGAGTTGCATCGGCTCTGATTGCAGAAAGCTCCGCTGCAGACCAGTTAGGCAATGCATATACCTGTCCAGCTGCAACACCTGGTGGAAGTCTGCCGGGTGCCGGGCGAAGTCTAAAAGAGCGAAGGTCCTCATTGGTCACGTCCATGGTCTCACAGTAGATGTCACGGTCAGGGGTGCAGACTATGTAGTCAGACTCGGCCACATGATCAAGGATAAGCCTTTCATGCACCACGACTGGTCCTCCAACATCGTACTCAAGCAAGGCGTAGCGGTTGGTGAGCATGGCGGAGACGAATTTCCGCTAACTGATTCTGAGCTAAGTCTCGAATTGCCAAAGGGGAGTCCCCAGGCGAAGATGCAGTCTCAGAAGGCCTATCCCCTCTCGGACGACCAATGGATGGAACCAACCAGCACCAGCGCAAAGATGCCACACCAGCAAAAATGATAACGACCACCACACAAATGCCAATCACCAATCGAAAGTCCAGTTTCAGAATCCAAGGATCAAATCCGGGAGCAGGAGATGGATCAATGGCGGGATCACCGATGCCAGGATTGTCGTGGTCTAAGCACTCCTTCAAAGCACGATGGATTGCTGATTCCAAGGCCACTTCCCAGTTGTCACCCCGAAGATAATTGATGACTCCGAAAGCCAGAAGATTAAGAACCGTGACACCCTGACCGATGAGCGCTCCCACTATCAGCAGGGTCCACGTTCCAATTCCCATGGCAAATGACACCTTTTTGACACTTGAGATTTAAAGAATGCGGCCAAACATCAGCTCAGGACTTCCTCAAACACGTTCAGAGAACAGATATGATACGATTTAGAGTAGGTGAAGGAGGAGGAGAAACAATAATATGTGAAATGACAAATAAC
>OMLO01005375.1_pt1 | contig 10752 bp, 8 predicted proteins | sample 1674811 | NCBI WGS metagenome assembly OMLO01 (sample SAMN06265003, study PRJEB25207) | coral metagenome | isolation source: Coral host | place: Mexico:La Bocana,Puerto Morelos, Mexico | collected 2008-11-13
AAACACGGAATTGAAGACTAGAGTGCAGAAATCGATACCCTATTTATGACCAAAATGGCGGCAAAATGGCTAAAATCCATACCCTATTTATGACCAAAACGGCTGAAAAACCGTACCCTTTCGGGCCGCACATACCTATATAGCCCATGTACGGGAGCACCCCCCTCCCCGGGCATACGCTGCCAGCGCACGACAATACAATGTACATCATTTACTGACTTTTCCATAGGAGGATTACCCACTACAAGAAACCTTGAAATCAAGCTTAGGGTTCCTTGAAAAAAAGTTGCGGGAAGTCTGTGGCAAAATGCTAGTTACTACTTGCAACACAAAATAAGCAACTTGTATCTCAAATTTTGCTGATCAGATCCACCAGGATCCGGTTACTTTGCTTTGTCCGTTGGCCCTTCATTCAACACAAAATACTCAGTGGCACAGGAATCAATAGCGCAATGAGAAAAATTAACTGATATGACTTTAATTCATGTCTTTGGCGATAGCAGCATAATTATCATAAATATACAGTCACGCCAGTCACACCAGTCACGCCAGTCACTTCCACGAAACCTTTTTTTTATCAAACCTCCAACAAAAACATAACATTCGTCCTCAGATGGCTGTCTTTTTTGGCTCTACGATATCTTTTGACATCAGGCAGACTATTTCAAAGTCGCTTCGTCCAAAAATCGCTCAAAAAAACTTTACGATTTGCTCTCCCAACGACTCTCGAAAGCGGATATCTTCATCTTGGAGCTTCTTGGTGTTGCAAACCTCGAGTCATATTTCGCGTACGATTTAGGGAGTCACATTTTGGCTCCGGTTTCACCAAAATGCACAAAATTGGATTTATATCGCATCCTGTGAGAAATCGCATCCTGTGGTTGGTTGCCTATGATCCATTTCATCATTTAACCAGTATACACTATGATGGAATACACGATTGCTTGGACCAAAAGTGGAACCGCTACCTTAATTTCATTACTATTTAACCCCCGATATCTCTCCAGCCAATTATGCTGACATTTGGAGACATCGGAGGTTCGAAAAATCGTGATTCCACTGTAAATAATGTGCTGGGAGAATTGGCATACCTGATGACCTCTTTCAGTCAGTTCTTGACCAAGCTTAGCCTCAAACATATAATGACTTCTTCCAAACATAGGAAACATGACAAAGTTTGCGCCAGAGCAAATTGAAAGAATTGTAAGGAACATCAACGCCCTAAACGCGGCCATATTGCTGGATGGATCGAAGTTCATTCAAGACGATTAGATATTTGCTCAAAAACGCTGGCCTGGCACAATTACGCCTTGGTAGTCACGCAACGAACCCCGGTGGTCGGCAGTGTCTCGATCCTATTTGAGAACATTGACAGCTGTTTCACACGACGATGACGTCTATTTTTCATAGGACAATTTCTCGCCTTGCCAAACCAGTCTTTTTCTGCTTTAGGATTTCACTAAAAGTGATGGTCGTAAAAATTCATTATCATAAAAATAGAGATTATCGCAATAAAAACAAGAGAGCAAGGAAGTGACGTATATGTAAATCGTAGACGATGACATGACAGCAGGATTAAAATGGAAAAAAACCATAAATACTGCAACTTTTCTGAAAGGTCGTACAACAGTATTCTCGTGATGCGTGATTAGCTGATTTTCTTTTACGTGAAACGTGAATTTTAAATTATTGGATGAGGTTTTTGTGATATCCAGAATAGCCAAGGTCGAGGAATAAATTAACATAATATAAGGCATGAATTGACACATGAACAGAATGATCTTGTATCTATTATTAGCCAATACTGATATCTAAAGAATCGAATTTATTGACTGCACTTTCAAATCTCCTAATATATAAGACCCTCCTAGAAATATTATCACGACTCAGAAAACGAACAACGTCAAACCGTGGAATCGAAGATGGAACACAAAATTAAAGTTTCGGACTTAACATTTTCGGACAAACTGACTTTGGACACGAAACGTAGCTAAGGAAAAATTTTACGCCTGCAAACACGAACTTGACTGGCACCTACGAAAAGATAATTTTACTGCAACCTTATGGTCTCGCAGATGCAAAGACAAGAAAATAAAACAAATTCTATAGCTTTAAAGCTACTTAAATGTCTTATACTGTAATGTTAATATTTTGGACCCTAAAATTTCGGACGGTTTTATTTTCGGACACTTTTTTTCCGAAATTAAAATCGTCCGAAACTTCTTGCAAGTAATCGTGTGAGCGTTTATTTTATTCAATGGAAATCACAGTTTAACAAAAAATATTTTCTTAGTAAATCAAAGTAAACAATTAGTAAATGTTATTACAGTGAAACCTGTATAAAGCGGACCCCCCTGTTAAGCGCGGACACCCTCTACAGTGGACACCAGCTTGAATCCCTAAATTTTCTTCCCACATTTACTGTAACAATAACCTGCTTTCAGCGGACACTTCTGTTAAGTGGACGCGGACACCAATAGTAGGCCATTTTTTTGCACAAAACCTGCATTAAGCGGAAACTTCAAGGGCTTTTAACTTCTAAGAGCGGTTTCAGACTCCTTTAAGAAATTATTAGTTTAGCGATGTCGTTTAAAAGCTAAGTAGAATACTCTGACTGACTGGCGCGTAGAGGAAAATATCGCAATCTAAGTTATGTATTGGTATGCAAAAAAATGAGGTTACTATTCAATAAACGTGACGATTTCAAAGGGTTAATAATTAACCTTTGTTGAACAATGTTTTTCAGAACCTGTTTTATAAGGACACCCTGTATATCAAGTGAACACAAGTGGGGTCCCTGGGGTGTCCGCTTAATGCAGGCTTCATTGCTCAGTTAGTAAATGTAATGAAACATATTAGTTAATGACACAAGAAGAATCGAAATAAATGCCCGAAATAGTCAAACTTTTAAGTGCCCATGCTTTAACTTAAAAAAAATATATATTATTAAAACTGAACTAGTCAACTGAATTTGAGCGCTTTCGCCATTCCTTTTTGGCAGCTTGTGCAGTTTTCCTTCAGTTGGCAGCTGAACTTAAATTCATTAGACGGTTCATTGACTACGTTAACAATTAGCAAGGAAAAGAAAAAGTCTAAATTCTTCATTTGCTTTAAGAGACAATTAGGAAATAATTAAGGTGTTCGGTCGACTTCTGTTTACTTTCTTTGTTTTCGAGAAGCCCGACAACAAAGATACGAGGTTACACTAGCTATGTGCCCGCAAATTGACTGTCAAAAAATACTCTTCTAAGCTCCAGAATATTTTAAAAGACATATTAACTAATCGCTACCTAAAGATCATAATATCAGTGAAAAAAAAAAAGATGTTTCATCGTTTTCAGTTTGCCTTCTCCTTTTTTGAAGACCTCGACAAACAACTTAGTACAGATTTCAACAAGACTCCGATAACAAACAAAACAACAACTAAGACTAAAAATGCCAGGAACAAAATATCAAGAAGATAGAGCTGATAGAATGGTAGATCCAGGCCCCGTGGTCTGAGATACTGCAAACCACCTTGAGCCTGCGTGTACTCCACCCAGTCAGCGGCTTCTTTGATGGGCGGACGCGGAAGTCGCTTTATGGATTTTGATATTCGTTCCACGGACTCGCGATAGCTAGAAGAAAGGAAATTGTTTGTTAATTTCGTTTATATTTAAGGCACTACAGTTCCTCAGAATCCTCAGTATTTTTTATATTATTTTTCGACAGAAAACATTACATAAACAAGACACTCTAAAGCATAGCTTCTCAATATAACTACACTGCTTTTTAAGAGACTGTTGAAAAAGTGTTGGGGATGGGCCGGAGCAGAGAGGGAGTGAGTCATCAACTTTTGAGCCCTTGATAAGGAGTTGGTCGTCCAAATTTTCAGCTACCCATCATGGGGAGGGTCATCCTGTTTAGGCATACATTTGACACAATCGACAACAGAGATAATTCCTTCTTGTTCCAAAGAACGAACACATTTCGAGCCGTGGTTGAAGAAGTACACTTGGCTGGTGTGTAATAGAGATGAAAATTTCATGTATTGTAAAATCTGTAAAAAGCTAAGAAGTCTAACGGATTGAGCAAGGAGTCCCAAGGCAGAAATTTTCAAAATACTGTGCTCTGTCGATATGTTGGTCTTCAGGAATGGGCTCCTGCAAATAGTTAACTTGTTTCAACATGCTATTTGTCTCTAATATTTGTTCTCTGCTATTTTTCTTTATAGATCTGGGACTAGTCGTTCACTGGTTATGTGACTCCAAGGACTCACTTAAGCCTTTTTTTTTAAGATGATCTCTGCTCCACGCATAGCGAGGCTGGAGGCCTAGTGTGAAAGGCCAAGGTCAAGTTTTTTTGGAATTCACCAAAATGACTTTAAGTTGCAAGACTGGGTAAAGGAAAACAATATCACGGTTAGATGATTTTGTATCATTGTTATGAAATAAATCTAAAACGTTTTCATATACAAAATGTGATTTTATTGGATTATGCAACCAAAACTGTCACGGTTTATATAGTCATGCGTCATGCGTTTTCTAACCACCACATTTTCAAATACCCTGGCCCACCCCCTGTACGTTTTGACCAGTCCCTAATTGAACTTGTCTTAGGCAAAAATGACTACACAAGCTCTACAGTTTTTTCGTAATTAGTTCTCTTCAAGCTAAATCTAAACATGGCCTCAGATCATGCTCTTACATTAAGAGAAAAAAGTGGTGTGAAAAGATTGTTACTGGAAAACTTTCTACGTTTGAAAGTTGGAAAGCATATACATAATAGCCTATAATAGTCACCTGGGTTGGGTTATCAACTTGTGAATCAAGCTGACAAACTCTTCTGATGACGTAGCCTCTAAGTCCACTACCTCAGCAAACCCAGCCTGCTTTGCGATCTTGGCGTTAACAAACTGATCTCCAAAGAAAGGCGAGCAGATCATTGGGACCCCGTGGTATGTCGATTCCAAAATCCCGTTGAGTCCCGCGTGTCCTATAAATAGACGCGTCTTGGGATGGCCAAGAATGTCGTTCTGTGGTAACCATGACAACAATTTCACGTTCTCACTCACTGAGACTTTGGATATCCCTGTTGTGTAAAGCAAAATGTCGATTACACTGCGTTTCGATTAGTCGATTTGTGTCACACAACTCTGTCATGAGCTAACCAAAGAGCTGAATGCAAAAAACTACCTCTTATTCCAAATTATTTTTATATTAATTAGAAAATTGAATGCCATAAATAAGCTGTGAAGGAAGTATTTGATAACCTTAAAACCAAGAATGCGTGATCTTAACTGGTTTCGATAAGTCGAAAAGCAAGCGTTTTTTATTTATCATATTAGAACAACCTGTTTTTTCAACATACCACGGAGCTTCCATATAATCGTCTGTGGCAGATTAGAGAAAGCTTTAGCCATCATTTGCAGTAATTTTTCATCGAATTCTTCCATCACCGTACCAAAGGATACCAAGATCACTCCCTCGTCACCAGCCTCTTGCATGAACTGATCCAACTCGTTTGGTAGAGGTTTGGCTGGACTGGGTAAGAATGGGCCCACAACTCTAGTGTCTTGAAGTTAGAATTTAAATATGATAATGTCAATTAAGTTTTGCATTACTATGTTAATCGATTACCATAAAAATATTGCGCTTTTTTTCATCCAGTCAATGGTAAAAACCAAACAAATCGCGTCTTCTCGCGTTCGTTTGTGATTGGGCAGGGTGATTACCTTGGGTTTCGGCCAATTACAATGAAGTGATTTTCTCAATCAAATAATAATCAATGTTATTTGTACTAAGCGACAGTTATATTTGCAACCAAGATACTTACTAGGAAGTAAAGGTCTTGGGTGTTCTAAAACGAAGTCCATCTGACCGAGCACCAAATCAAGTCTCCCAAGAGTTTCATGTATGTTCTTGCTGGGTGTAATACCATGCTTTGCCTTGAGTTCGTTGTACATGGGACATACATCGTAGATGTAAAACACATGCCATAACATCCATTGTAGCACGTTCTGCACTCTGTCCACAAATCTCAACTCATGTGTAAGAGAGGCACCCCACTGCGGCACATAGGAGGGAGGGGAGGGTATACCGAACGCAATCCCCGAGGGTGTAGACAGAGTGGAGGCAGATATGATGACATGTGGAAGGTCAAATTTATCTGCAACTAATGCAGAACACAAATACAACATCTCGCCAATAACAAGATCTGCGTGCTTAACTTCTTCCATGACGTCTCTGTTGCCGAGCAAATCGTCACAGTAAAGGGTCTGGTACATGATCAGAAATCTTAACTGTTCTATGTCGGACGTCGTCTTGAGAAAACTCGAATTGACTCGGCCGTTTCTCATCCTTGTGGCTACTAGCTTGTCATCTTTGTAAACTCGGACGTTTGAATCATTTGCAGCGTAACTCTGGCTTGCTCCCACAAATAAATTCACCTGTACCAACATAAAAACGTTTTATTATCAGAACCGTGTGAGTAGAATATATAAAAATAAATCAAGATATGCTACAGAATTCAACTACCGGTTCCTGACTGTACAACCTAAAACAGCTATCATTCTTGTTAATCAAGTTAAGTCTTCCTGGAAAAAAAGTTTGAAAAAAAAATCTACGCGAAAATACAAACTGTCACTTGCAACAGGAAGTAGTAATTTAACTTATATTTTCGTGTGAAGTAACCATCACTCTAAGCTCTGGCCAATGCAAACGGCTAAAATTTTGTCGGTTGAAATATTATACGAACAAGAGATGCTAGTAGAATCAGATAACTCGGGAAAAAATGTATCTCTAAGTCATAAATTATTTTAACTTAAATAAGGTCATCAATCTCTGTCACGATAAAATTTATCAGTTTAGTCTAGTTACGTTATTGCACTGCATTGTAACTGCAAGTGGAGGGACATGTCGCAGCAGCAAAATCATGTACTACTGACTCGAGGTGTAAAAAAACCGTTTTAACGTAAACATACAAGAGAGAGAGAGAGGGGCGTGCCCCAAGAATACGCTGCTCGTGTTCTGAACTCTCATACTTTTAACTAGTATAACAAACATTAAGCGGACATTTTTAGTTTGATCAACTCGTTGAATTTGATTGGACATGTGGCAAGAAAAAGACCTTTGTAGGAAAGCGATGTTTCTACATGTTGCCGTGAAATTCCCCCGGCCTGCAAAATGTTTGTAGACACCCTAGGCCTTCAAAGGCATCATGGTATAATTTCTCACATAACAGTATGACGAATCATTTTCCTTCAAGATTGTAATATCAAGTCTGTCATTTTTTTTAACTTTTTCTTGTGTAAACTGAGACTGGCTGATTAAATCTGCCACCTGCTGGGGCATGTCAGGATTTGCTTGAGAGAAGATAACTGGCGACAGAAACTGATCAAAATAAATAATTTTTACATTTTTTTTGAACAACAAAATAGCTTATTGTTTTAAGCAGAGAGATTTTTGAAAGGTTAAAAACACATGGATTGATGATCAGTTTAATCCGATACAGAAAATCCAGCATACGTTTCAATACGTTCAAAACGTTTCCAGAACAACAAATCGGGCACATTTGGATGGACAAATCCTTCTCAAAATTTATTTTCTCAAAGGCACAAATAACTCGTTAAACGAGCTTTAAACTTACAGGAACAGTAATTCTCAAAATAAAACTTCAGTGCCTTAAGATCCAAATTACGGTAAAAACAAAACTTCAAACTTTTTTTAAAGAATTTTAGGTTAATCCCTGCCTTAAATATACATTGTATTTGTTTGAGAACAAAGCCCTTGATCGTGGACCCCACTCATAGATAAATAACAACCTTAGAACCAATCAGATTCGCAGATTTTTTAAAATGTTAACACGCTGGGTGTGTACATACTGCTAACTTGTTGTTCTTTCAACAATTCCGGAAAAAACATTTTCCTCTTAAGAACTCCGATGCCAAAAAAGTTTCATTATGTGACCAAATGAGTACCACTATGGTCCGCCCTCAGGTGATCACGCTTAACAGGCGGCGCTCTAGTGAAAACAACTCTTCGCGTTTCAAAACCTTGTCTCGCATTCCATTACGAAATCTATCTTTGACTGCTTTTCCATTATACTGAGGGCCTACGTTATTACTTCTCTGGCTTACTTAGCTTAGGAAAGCGGCCGGGCAGACTTATGTTATTAGAGCAAGACAACGTGAGGGTCCCTTCTCTCTTGATGAAGATGACCTCACAGTCCTAAAGGCTGCGTCCATGCGTGTAGGATAAAAGCGAAGATTAGAGATGAAATTCCATATAAGAGTAAAAGATTATCAGTAAACATATAAAATCATGTATGTGTGTATGTTTTTCTTCACCCGAACTTAGGTGATCTTTGACATCAAAACTGTGTAGTCTTGATTAGTCACGCTCAGACTGGCGAGTAGAACGCTGAATGGGCTTTCCACTGGGACAGCCAGTAAGAATGGCGTTTGTCAACTGAAAAGAGACGCAGTCGATTTCAGTCTATTTCTTAAGAGCAACAACTGAGTTGTGTTTCAAGTTGACTGCTTCTGATTTCAACTGCTCTGTGTTTCAGACTTTTTAGAAGCATTCCTTGCCGACTGTACTATTCCACAGTCAACCACATCAGTGTACTATTTCAGTTGTCAGGCACTCGTGTATCTTACAATAAGAAAACAAAAGTTTTCTAAAACAAAATGTTCATTCCCTGAACTGAGCTACAAGGTCGGCCCATGAAGTCGGCATCACGGAGTAATCGTGTGTGTAATTTCAGATCGGGCTCGTGCTTCGCGCTCGTCAAGTTTAATTGTACTCCACTCGGTACATTTACTATTACTTACCATTTCTCGAAACTCGGTATTTCGAGCCATAACTCAGCTGGAGCGAACGTGGTTTCATTCAGATTACTTTTATTACAGTTTAACAGCCGACATCTCGAACCAATTATCCTGACACTTGGTAGTTCGAAAAAAAGAAATGATTTCCTAGTAGCACGAATCAACAATTTATCGCCTATAAATTTGCATACCTGATGACCTCTCTCGGCCAGTTCTTGACCAAGCCGAGCCACGAACATGTAATGGCTTCTTCCAAACATAGGAAACATGACAAAGTTTGCAGCCAAGCAACTTGAAAGAATAGCAAGGAACATCACTGCTTTAAATGCCGCCATAATGATATTGCTGGTTGGATTGAAGTTCATTCAAGACAATAGATATTTGCTCAAAAGTGCTGACACGTCCTGACACTTCTGGGATCTATTCTCTCTTTAATGAGAGTCACACACTGCCGTGACGCGTGGAATCGGAGCTCGACTTTGTTCCGCAACAGGTCAACAGTGCCTTCTTTGACTGACAGATCAATTTATCAATTTATCGGCTGAGCCAGTGTTCCGCAAAGCTTGACGCCACTATGTAGCTCGTAAAATGCGCGATTCCATAAAACTAAATTACTTACAAATGCCACGGAAGACTATATGGTGAATTTCAGATGAGGTGAAATCTCAGCCCTGTTAGCCGGGCTGAATTTTCAGCCCTGTTTCTGAAACAAATCTTTTTAAAATCAAATTGGCGATTACAGACTCATTACATGGAGAACGATTTAGCCCGTGCCGCAATTCAGTCCAGGTTGAAAAATCTGAAAAATGTAAAGTAACAACTAAAAGTAAGATTAAAGGTTCTAAGCTCTAACGAAGTTTAAAGGGCTAACTGGTGCCGTCCAAAGATTATATCATCAGTGAAAAAAAACTCAGGTGTTGAATGGCTTTCAGCTGGCTTTTCCCTTTCCTGATCGAGTCTTGACAAACAACTTATTACAGATTTCGATCAAAAATAGTAAGAAGAAAATATCAAGTAGATTGAGATACTACAAACCGCGTAAGCCTGGGTTTACTCCACCCAGTCAGTGGCTTCTTTGATGGGCGGAGTCCAGCGGTCGTGCTGAACTGATTTTAATATTTGTTCCGCGGACTCGTGATAACCAGAAAGAATAAATTGAAGAAATTGCGCTGTTAATTTCAAACTAATCTCCACACAAAGGCTAAAAATCATCGTGAACCCGTGGTAGGTCAATTCGTTGATGACCAAGAATGTCGTTGTGTGGTAACCATGACAACAATTTCACGTTGTCACTCACTGAGACATGGATGTATTGTACCTGTTAACACTTAATGTACACCTAATTAAAGAAATGTTGTTGTGAAAAAGGTATAGCCGATAAACGCGCTATGACACAGGGGTCTGGAAAACATACATGCGAACTAACGGGCCGTGTTGACATGCATTAAAACCAAGATCAACACGATGATGTGTCGAAAACTTGGAAATATCTCGAAACTCTTAGCGTTCAAATTTTCTAGCTTAGCTACCTTAAGAAAGGCACGAACAGTTTCTCTGTTTTTGTTCTGTTTTTACGTACCGTAAATTCTCGATTAGCGCTGGGAGCGCTCATTTCAAATTTGGAAGAAGACGCTTACTCAAGGGAGGCACCAGTATCGTGGTGTTGTGATTTTGTACAATGTCGTTAGGAAATGAGAGAACGTGTCCTTAAGATTGACAACAGCATTTAAACGGGAATTTATGTTACACCATAAAAGTAATCAATCGAGACAAAAGGTAAAAGCTAACTGATCTTCAGTCAGAAGAATTTGTAAGCGAGAGAGGTTTTGTTGTTCCAATTAAATCAGGTTATGACAGTGGTAAACTCCAATCTCGTACCTCGAGTCTTCGTTCCTTACTGCGCATGGCTTGACGAAACGAACGACTCTCGAAAGATCCATTCG
>OMLO01005376.1_pt1 | contig 10751 bp, 12 predicted proteins | sample 1674811 | NCBI WGS metagenome assembly OMLO01 (sample SAMN06265003, study PRJEB25207) | coral metagenome | isolation source: Coral host | place: Mexico:La Bocana,Puerto Morelos, Mexico | collected 2008-11-13
TTGACCAAAGCATGAAAGATTAAGCCTAGATACGTGGAAGGGCTGCTAAGGCTGGCCAGGGGAGGGAGATCCACTGGATGTTGAGCTGGTCGCACTTGAACCGTGTTTTTTGTTCACCCTTACAATCCTATGGTTTGCCAATTGCTTTAGGTAAGTGACATCAACTGTCCTACCCACCTCACTCTTCAATCCCGATGTCCTTACATACGAAAGCAATCTTTTCAGTTTACCACCCTCCATAAGGGCGCTGTCTCGGCGGTTTTTTTCCTTAATGGGATTTGTTTGTGGGGGCCCAAAAATTGAATAGTTCAAAATGCGGTTGAAGGCCAGAGCTGCATCACCGAGCAGGTACCCAGATGGTTGCTTATGAATTGGGTACGCCTTAACAAGTCCTTCAACTACCATTGAAACATGGGGATCTCTTAAGTCATCGGCTCGAAACTCTTTTTTTTCTAAGATGCATCCATTTCGGGGGAGTTTTTTGACATCTACATGGTTGTGAAGAGACGTAGCGATGGTTTCAGCAATTTCCGAAGACCACCAAGTTTTCCAAGAAGCCAATGGAAGCTCTGGCTTCGACATGGCCATGATCCCCCTTTGATGCCACAAACCCTGCTTCGATCCGAGGACTTGCACGGATGAGTCAATGGAACTTTGGGTGAGTTGTCACTAGCGGCTGGTTGTGGTACTGATCAATATAATGTTGATCCCATTCTTCCACTATATCGGTTTCATTTGGCACACCCCAAAGACACACACACACACACCAACTCTGCCAGCCCTGCCGGCCTCAACTGAACATCGGGCGCGAGACGCCATATTGGGAAACGCCATTGAGATTCACAACGTTTCAACACAAAAAATGTTCAATGACAATTTATACTGTAGGTTGCCATTCAATTGGAAAATCATCTATTTGTGTCAACTATATCAACATCGTCCTTGTGGATATTTATATTTTGGATATTTTTTTTGGTGTTCCAGTCTTGAAAAAACAAATAAACACTGCGACATGTGGCGACCCACTGAAAGTGAAACGCCTCTGGTTGAAAAAGGGAAATGTGCGAGCCGTCACCAATTTTAAAAAAACATGAGTGAAAACAAAGACCAATTTAATGGCCTGGCAAGAATTTAACCTATCAATTTGTTGTGCTTTGCCCATTTGCCAATCATGATTGACAACACCGATTGGAAGAAATCTCGTTTTGGGGTTGGGTGATGTTTTCCTTTTTTCCCACAAATGTGATTTAGGATATTCAAAAATATTCAAAAAAACACACAGGAATTCACACAAAGCAAGTCAATCCATGTTTTTCCCCTTTGGTGTGTTGAAAAATCCACTATATAGAATACATATACATATATATAATATATATAGCTGAGTTGAACCGCCCCATTCTCGCAAGAAATGTGGTGATTCAACTCAGATATGTCTCTCTACAGGCACATGAAACTCCTTTTAATATGACGCGGTGGTGACACCCACTGTTTGAAAGCTTGTTGGTCTTAGTTGTATCTAAACAACTCGAGTGGAAAGCACCACAGAACAAGTTTAAAGCACCACAGGAGTGCAAAGCATCGCAGAAGACTTAGCTCCTCAAGGACAATGTAACTTGCACCTCGGAGCCTCCTGGAGCAGGAATTGTTTGACAAGGAAGCCCCTTTTCGAAGACACGAGAAAATCTGAGTCAGTCAATTTGAAGTCAGAATGAAGTAAATTTTCCGACAAAAGTTTGCCAAACGATGGGCAAGTTTCCAAGGCATTGCCTGATCCATTGACCAAGCGATCCCCCCAGCTCTCGTAGGCTGTGTTGACGGCAGATAAGAACCCTACATTGAAAATGTCGCGGGCCAGCATCTGGTGAGAAATCCAATTTCTCATCCCCCGAACTCTCACTGCTGCCTGGAGGTCTGCGACAATCTCTTCAGGAATGCGGCTGAGCAAATTCACAACTGCCTGGGCTTCGCTCTCCCCGATCTCGAACGCCTTTTGGAAAGCTGTCGCTGAAGTCCACTCCTGCAATCTGTTATCAGGTCTAAAATCTAAAGACTTAAAGCAACAGCTGGTCGAAGTAAAAAAACACGCGTTTCCTGGGACCCAACAAAAATGTGATTTCCATCTTAATCACAGACGAAGGACTTCAAAGGATGTCATTCCGCATTCTGAGCCGCTTTTCTTGAGAATCTCAAGCTGGCGTAAAAAATTAAATGCATTTGGAGCTCGCCGTGTACGAACATGCGACAAGGTGATGCCTCAGCTCTGATGCGCGACAAGTTCAAATCTAGGAACCTGACATCATGATAAAATGACATTAAACACAAAAACCATGAAAATAAATGAATCTACTGATATTATTATTGTGAGAACGTTGGGAAAACAAAGGGAATTAATTTAATTTTTATAGTGGTTCTCAGCTTAGTCACCGCGGTTTGCCCACACGGCATCCTTTGGGCTACTCACTGGCGGCACCAAGCAATAGACAGCTCGAACTGACTCCTGGAGTATAAATGCAGGCAAATAAAAACAAAGAGGTGTCAAATGTGGCCAAAAAAGATAAACTCGAACAGGCAATGAAAGTCCATGTCAAAGACAAAAAACCTATCCTTGAACTCAGCGTGGATTTCTTGAATCGGGATGTTGTTGCAGCGGATCCCTTCCAATCCACACAACAGCATCAAACTTCGGCGCCACCCCTTGATGAAGCCAATGCTGAAAGGAGGCATTGAGTCTGGGCCTGCAATGTCCACACCGATGCAGTCAAGCTCAACAATTTGCAAGAATCAAACCAACGAAATTGGCAATAGGATATGGGCAAAAATCTGAGATAGGCACAGGACGGCAAAGGTGGGTCTGTTTCTCGAGAATCTCCAAGCATCATGGCGCTGTCAACATGCGCAAAGATTGCCAGGCGTTCCACACCAGCAAGCCTTTCGGAATCCGTTCGAAACCTCACATGTCCGAATGTCAGTCACTCACTGAATCGACGATGTGGGCAGTTTGCAACCTCATGCATCCTAATGCACTTGTCTATAGAAGGAAGTTTCAAATCATTGCAACGATTGTGTGATGCAATTAAGTCAAGAGGCCCTTCGCTGAGTATCAAACCCAGCAAAATCGAAGCTTCCTCCGGCTCAGAGTAACCGGCAATGCCTTTTTCCGTCCGGAACCCTAACTGCCACGGCCGTACGCAGCATGGCCCAGTGCTCAAGAAGCCATCAGTATACTTGATTTTTGGGTCATCTGGAAACGTTTCGCTAATCCAAGTTGCAAAGCCCCGAGCACTTGCGCAATCCCCATACTTCCTGGTCAGATAAATGTCGGCCCCACCACAAGGCACCACAACGTCCTTGAACCTTAGTGAGACTGTCTCAGCATCACATGGAATGCAAACCCGCTGCAAAGAGAAATATTTTCATAGTACGTAGTGCTTTCAACCGAGTGCCACTTTGAATGGACGGTCATATGTGACTGATTGAATCACGGAATTAAATTGCACACGGGGAAATATAATAAACGAACCACAAGGTCAAGAAACCATGAAGTGATGGTACGGATCCATTCAGGGGAATCATCTTTCTTTTGGAACTTGAGTTTCCCTTGCGAACTGCCGCTGTTGCGGCGCTTACCTGAAGACATGGACTACCTCGGCAAATTGCAAAGACAGTCCTGCGAATTGATTTTTGAGCAAATCAGGCCTGCCAAAGGTTGCTGCATTTTTTTTCTGAAAGCAATGTTTTCAAAACAAAGCTGGCCCAACTTGCCAACAATGTGACATGTTGCATCTTGACAGATAAAAATGGCAACATCAACTGGTCACCAGCAAGGTGCAAATTGCAAGATTTTTTCCAAAACATGCGGACGCCTTCCCCATGGCACGCAAGTCTATGCTTGAATCACTAAGGCATATATTAGCCAAAATGATGGCAACTGCTGGAAGCTACGGTCAAGCAGCCGGATGTGGAACCGGCCCGGAAATCAGAGGCATGACATCTGAGAGCGTGGAATCAATGGCCATTTGCTCTTGCGAACCTGAAAAACGCCAAGGTCAGAAATAAATTGGAGAAATCATTGAAATATATTGAAATGGTCCTGGTTTACAGTGAAGTCAGAGTTGGCCTCTCAATTACTCCAAGTAACCGTCTCTCAAGTCATGCGAACGTTGTAACGCCAAAAACTTTCCTTTGCTCACTTTCACGATAATCTGCTGGGAAATATCATTAACACCTGGCTCCTGATACTCGGGATGCGCATCATCAGCAACTTCCGAAGGCACGACGCAGATGGCATTCCCGCTAACTTGCCATTGCTTGCTGCAAAACAATGCATCTGGGCCAATTGGTTTCTGGCAAGTGCCCTGTGGCCAGGAGACCATGTTGCGAAAACACATCCTGGGCTGAATTCACCAAAAACAAAACTGCCGTGAACAACGCAAGATCATGAAGCAAACTGTTGCCACGCATGAGAAATGATATCTCCAACTTTAACATTATGATAGAAGGTTGATTGTCTATTAAATATGATTTTCCTCATAGCTTGGTGGGATTTGAAATGATACTGTTACATCATCTTCATCTACTCCAAGTGGTAGAAATTAATCTTAATGAAGGATGCAATAACCGTTGTCCGCCTGGTTCTGGGGAAAGGCTATTGCTATCCGCCCCACATCCATGGGTTTGTAGCCTGCGCAGTCCCTAAATCCAAGTTTTCCAAGTTGGTATCCATGGATGTTGCTGCTTCAAAGTTCAAGATGATCCCAAAGGATTTCCCATGGATCAAACCTTCCATTGCAATTCCCCTGACCTGCTTTCAACGTATTATTATTCTACTTTCATCAAGCTAGCAATCAATGGGAACTTGACACTCAAAGACATTGCAATCTTTTTCTTTTGCCTGGCACAAAGGTCCGGAGGAAAAGTTTTTTAGATCGGGTGAAAAACATTCAGCGACAATCAGTCACCAGCCATGGACAAAGCCGAACCTGAAAAATATTACCCCAGCCAAACTGCTGAAAGGATGATCCGTACTTCCACGAATGGTCAGCCCAGATCCCAACAGTCAACAAATGTGCGTGACTGAGAGTGGAGCGCCCAATCCATTTTATGACTAGCACACACCCACAGAGCTCTTTAATGCTAAGACCTTTGCCACATGGCATGCAGCCCACTATGGTCTTAGTCTCCTTTAGTTGAAGATTTCCAAGGTTTTTCTGCTTCATATATTTTGTTTGCAAGCACCATAGCGCTGCCAGTGATGAAGGCGACATCATGGGCCGAACAAGGACCTGGCATAGACTTCATTTAACTGAGATTAACCTACCTTTCACCTGATTGCTGGGAAGGACGAGGGGGGAGTAGACAGAGAATCGCTCAGAAACAGCGAACCCAAAGCGGCTGCAGCGCCGAGGTGTGAGGTAAGCGGGAAGTAGCAAGGCCAGGTTGCAACAGAGCCTTCACGCCAAGCTTCAATGCAGTAATGACCAGGTAGTGGCATGATATTGACAGACATACAGGATCCAGTCTGGATGAAACATGTTGGCGCGAAAGTTATCCTGGGTTGTGCTTCGGGGCGGTGACCCGAAATCATTGCCTAAAAGAAATCATTTGATAGTTTTCAGGCCGTGTGAGCAAAAAGGCGCAGAAATAGCGGCCCAAATTGGGCACCCAATTTGCGGAGATCCACAATCCCTGGTCCAATGCAACAAATCTCCCACGGGAGCAGAGGGGCTGAGGGGATCTGCAACAACCGAAAATGCCACAGCCAAAAGGGCCAGATTCTGCAACAAACATCATATCATTGACAAGGGTATAATGTGATCAAATCAGTGCCACTGGATTGTTGCAAATAAAGTCATGACCCAAACGTTCTGACCAAAAAAGGGCTAGGCAACATTAAATATTCCCACTTGGCCAACTTCTCTCAAGCTGGGATCTGCCACTCGCATATCGCGGGCCCATGGAGGCATCAGGAGACAGCCGATTTCCGATCTGATATTATCATTATTATTATTTAATAGCCCGAAAGAAACATGTTTCTGACAATTCAATCCGGACAAACTTTCACAAAAAGTGTCCGACACAGCGTCAGCGTCAGATCTAATGTCCATCCGACACTCCACAGTCTAAACCCGAAAGTCCTATATGAATCAGACACTGGATCTGACACTAAACTCAAAAACATCCAAATCATCACCTGACACTGACCACTTGTCAATCTAAACCCTAAAAATTCCAATTGATTATGCCAAAACTCAAATCTGACACTCTGGACAAGTTTGACATAAGGAGTCAGGAGTGTCGGATCCGACCTGGGATCTGACACTTGGAGATGGATTTGGGCAATGACAAAAATTTTCAACAAACATTGGTCACCACCAAACATTCACAAAATCATGCCTGAGTGTCGGATCCGACCTCGGATCTGACACTCACATGTTGTTGCATCAATCTCCCCAAAAGTGTCCCCCTAACTTACGCTGCCGCAGATAAATTTTTGGACAGTGCCAAAACATTTAGGGTTTAGGATACCGATAAACGGTTCATGATAATATAACAAAGTGATGAAATTTTCATAACTAAATGAATCCAATCCCCCCTACAGAGCCCACAAACTTCACACATCATCTTTTCATGATTTCAAAACACACCAAGAAACTCAATGTTTGCATGAAACCAAAAAAATGGAAAGGGGCGAAATCATGGTTGCAGACAAATACCGTGAAGTGCTGAGATCGAGATATTACTAAAATACACTGTTATATTTATTGCATAGAAAATGAATGTTGGATGAACGACAAAAATAGTTCGGAAATGGCATTCATGGTACGTTAAGCCATTCTGGTCATCAAATCAACTGCCTCGCGCCCTCTTCTTTGGTAAGGCCTTTGCCTTCCCATCAGCCCTACGCACCACATCCTCTGATATCCGCAGGGCTTCGGCCCACGGAACTCCGTTTGCCCAAGCAGCTGCTGCAGCTTCATGCACAATTCTCACTCGAGCTCTTTGAAGATAGAATGCAGAGTTTTTCTTCGCATCAGGTCCGCGGAGAAGCCTTGGGACCCAGCTCAACGTTGACGCGGGCTTAGTGAAATTTGGAATAATAATAGCCGAAGGAATTTTCTACAGTGACGAATTGCTTTTGTTAAGCACTCTAACAAAATGTGGCTGTCACTGCAAGCAAAATATCCGCAAGTTTCGTCAGAGCTGTGATATCTCGATTTAAATTTGAATATTATATTCTTGACGGAAATGGAGACTCTTGACGGGTGACAAAGTGGGCCAGCAAGCATCTGACAAATCCGAGCCACTTCAAATGGTTTGGTTTTGTATCCAGTCTTGCAGGTCGAAGGCCGCCAAGGGGTATGTGGTTGCGAGACAGCTTTCCACACCTTAGCCAATCTAATTTTCTGAAAACCAAGCGGCGTTTTTCCGGACTTCTTGAAATGGGGGAATCTGCCAAGTTGAAACATTGCTCCATCACAGAGGGTGTGAAAAAACAAAGAAGCTGGATTCAAGTAGCCGCCTTAAAACTTATAACTAAGGGAGATCGCGTCTAGCAGCGCATGTTTGGACATTTTCATTTAAAAGTCAAGGCACGCCCAAACTTCCAATAATGGCTGTAACGGAAGAGCATCGCGAATCCAAGCATCAAGATGGTTAGCAGCCCGGTCCAATCCATGGGCTCGCAATGCAGGAAGAAATTTCGAAATGTGGTTTGCGTAGTCTGAAGTGATGGGGTTTTTGGGAGCCAACCCCGCCGGTATCCCTGGAGGGCTGCGCACACGAGCCACAGATGCCGGAAGATACAGAAACGACGTCTTGTTGTAGTTTGATGCCATGTACCTTTTTGTTCGAAGGATCACGTCACCGTCCTCCGGTTTCAACTGCCAATAGGTGTCTTCAATCTGACTCGCGACGTCAAGACCTTGACCCAAAAACAATGAATCTAAGCTGCGGCAACCATCGACAACATGATCACCATCTTCCAAATGAAGGGGTCAAGACTCACTCTTTGTGGGGGGTTATCGCGTTGCCAATACCAGATGGTTAATTCTGCCAAAAATAAGATCGGATATCATTATGATATGATAGTTTTAGACTTTATTTACACAAAAACCCTTCATGCGAGCAACTTAGAGATGACCGGCGAGAGAAAAAGAAGCCATGAGGGGCCCCAGGTCCTCCAATGCCAGAGATGTGAATGGGCACGGATTCGGCCAAATAGCCTTTCCTGAATTAAGGCATGAACAGTCAGAGAACAACTTATTATTATTCAATCCTCAGTTCCAACTTTGCTGTCTGGGGTCAACATTCATCTCACACTGTTACATAATCTACAATCATTAGCCTCAGAATAGTTTTGCTTGAAACAACTTCTCACCAACTTCTCAAAACGAATCCAAGAGACCAATCACGGACTTGGTCCAGTAGGATGGCATAGCGTTTCACTTCAAAAGGGCGCACCAAGACATCTGTAAGCCATCTCTCAATCAAAGCAACAAAATCCAAAGGTTCCATCGCGCTGCTGCCTTTCCGGACCAGGTGTTTGGCCAGCTGGCCAAACACCTGGTCCAGATCTTCGTGCGAATGTCCACTGCGGAGACATTGGAGCGCTGTCTCATTTGTGATTCCTTGCCGGCCCATAACAACGGAAACATGCTGGGGGCTAACCAAGATGTTTCTGATCTTGGTACACACTAAACAACGCGGCTGAGGCACCGTTGGCGACAAGCTTGGCAAGCCATTGTAGCATGATATTGTTTTTGCACTCACGCGGAGTGTTGTCACTCTGGATGTACACCGAAGCTCTCGTGAGGTCAACGCTGAAATCATCAGAAAGAATCGTAAGACACCGTGCCAACAACTCCACCATAGTTGATGAATCCTTTCTGAGATCCTGTGCGCTGATGCTGATCATGAAGAAGAACCCGTGGCACAGGATCCCAGTTATGTGGGCTTTCGGACGAATCATCGTCGAAAGCTCCTTCGACCGAAAAAGCACCCCTGAGCGGGGATAAATGAATTTGCACTGGTCCATGCTGTCAATCATCAAAATGATGGTTGGCGAAGATTTCAATCGTGAATCACCACGAAGGGAATAATATACTGCCCGGTCAGCAAATTGCGCCTTCAGATGTTCAATGTACATCCGTTTCTGGGCCTCTCGCGCACGAAGGTGATTTGCAAATTGTCGTAAGAGGAGTTTGTGGCGTAGGCACACAGTGCACATCGCGTGACTGGATTCTGAACGAAATTTGAGGTGAGGAAATTCACGTAGCCATGTCCTCCAGAAGCAAGCAAAGCTGACCGGAGTCAGGCCTTCCTCTGCAATTTTCATCTGATCATAATAATCGAGCATGTGCCCTGGGGGCAACCAGCGGGTTTCCAGGCGCAACCGAGCAGGATTGATGTGCACTGATCGTTTGACTTTGTTCTTGGACGACTTCTTCGAGCAACTTGTTGCTTTCGCCTGCTCCATTGCATCCACATATGGATCTTCATACTGTTGACGGGTTTCGGGGTCCCCAACGTCATACGCATGACAGGTAATTTCCAAGTCAGTCATTGGCTTGTCTCTGAAATCTGGCAACGTCTCGGCTTGACTTTCGTAGATGCCTTCAAGAAATGTTACTACCCGTGATCTGGCGACATCCCCATGTGCATCCATTTTGGGAACGCCTTTTGCGAGAAAACGCATGTCTGCAGGAGGTCCAACTTTCTGATCTGTAACTGCAGAATAGATCTTTTGAAAGCGGGTCGTGCCTTAAACTTTCTGGAAGTTGATCATTGGCCAAAGAAATCGGTAGACTGCAACATCCCGGAAGATTTGAAACACCAAAGTATCAAAATGAACCAAAGTAATGCGAGCTACCAAGTCCGTGTAAACGTTTCCACGCCCGTTGGCACACTTGAACGCCCAAAATCATCCATTCAGTGGCTGACCCTCTAATTTGCGCTGCTGTCAGGATATCCTTCGCCCGTGCAAATACCTCGACTTGGTTCAAATTGTGTGATTAGTGTTGGCCGTTGACATGGCCTAAGATTTTTCAGACACCCGTGAAAAACCCAAATTGGAACATATGGACTACATGAAAATTCTTGAATAAAACGCTGAGCAGTCACGATGCGGTCCTGGTCAAGTTTGTGCAGATCTGTCCACTCTTTGCGAAAAGCGACTAATTTTGCAAATCTCTCGACTGATGAAAACTTGTCCATGTGCAATGATGCCGGCACCTGACACATTTCTTTCCAAGGGCCGCCCTGACAAAAGTCTGGCCTGATAACCTTTGTTTGAAAGACTTGGCCGATTCCTCCCTTGCTTTCGCAGTGCGCTTTCTGCGCCACTTCTCTGGTGAGAGATCGGGGGCATCACAATCCTTGTCCGAGTCGCTAAGTTCTATGACAGGACGCAAAGAGGCAGGCTCATCAGGTTCACTATCTGTCAAAGTCTCGACGCTTGGCAAAGAGTCCATCAGACTACTATGATGGCAAAGATTCCATCAAGGGGCAAATCTGGAAAATGCGTTCAGTGCTGTCGATACTTTTTACTACTAAGATGAAAGCACTAATATGTTTTCAATGTCTTGCTCGCCCAGATCTTCCGAGAATCTCGTTTTTGGAAGCTCAATTTTTGGAAGCTCCATTTGGGAGCTGGCAGCCCTGTTTTGGAGCTTCGACAAAATCATCATCTAGCAGCTCAGTTTTTAGGCTTCCCAGCAGCTCAGTTTTAAGGCTTCCCAGAAGCTCAGTTTTAG
>OMLO01005377.1_pt1 | contig 10749 bp, 6 predicted proteins | sample 1674811 | NCBI WGS metagenome assembly OMLO01 (sample SAMN06265003, study PRJEB25207) | coral metagenome | isolation source: Coral host | place: Mexico:La Bocana,Puerto Morelos, Mexico | collected 2008-11-13
ATTTTCTCCACTTTCGTTGTTTGGAAAGGGCTTGCTGTTAAACGACATATTAACATCTCGCAGGACTCGCTGGAAGGCAGGAACAGCGAGTTCTTCAGTCTCTTCTCCAGTGTACGATTTGGCCACTTCTACAGCCTTGTAAGAAAGAAAAAGAGCAAAAATGAGAATTAACATTTATGTTTTGGGTTGCCTTATTTCGTGTCGGGAAAGGAAAAAAGCGAAAGACTTTGTTTTGTTATCTTGGAACCTCGTTCCCTGCTTGTAGCCGTCTTCATGTAAAAGGTTCACCCTTAGGAAAAAACGGTTGTTAACCAGGTGATATCGATCAGATTGTCAGATTTTGTTTATTTAATTGGACAGCGCACAAAGCAGAAAAATATTTATGAAAAGAAATAGTAATTTAATCTTATTGCTTCGCGGTTACCTGTCGATAAAGCTCGTCCCGTCTTGTAACAGCCTTCTGCCTCAGTTCAGTCGGCGTGATCTCAAGCGTTGTAAAGAATGGCATCAAAGTCTCATAAGTCGTGGCTCCACTCAGTTTCTCCCCGGTGGGGAGCTCTTGAAATGTCGGTTTTGAAGGGTCTGGTGTGTCATCATAGAATTTGAAATTGAGCGGAAGTTTGCCAAGGCCACTTAAAATGTTTTGATCTTTAGGACAGTTCAAAAGATATTCGTCTTCAAGATACCTAGAAACAGAAAAAACGTAAATAAGTCCCTAAAGTTACTACGCTGGTCTTTGGATCGAACGGTCCGAGTTTTGTTCCTTACAGAGGTCATTTGACCTGACACCCGATCCTCACAGTCGCAAACCCTACTCGGGAGAGTAAATAATTATCAGGGAATTAAATCGCGACTGCGAAACAACTCCGTGATGGAACATCATTCCATCCTAGTCTCTTTCTGCTACGGACACCGGAGGTTAGCGCCGACCAAACACAGGTCTCTAGACTCGAACGCAGATTTTGCCCAGAAGTGTGAAAAGAGGGGGTAGGGGTGGGGGTGGTAATCCGGAGATAATCGTCGTCTCGCTTAGGCGTGTAAATCAAGAAACGCTCTCATTTCCATTTTTAGGCTCGATTTCCGCGGGTCTCTCGAGTCCCGTCTAGTAGCACGGGCTACTTTTTTGAACAGCGGCTAGTAATCGAGGCCATAACGTTTTATAAATTTAGTGGTCCGTATAAAACCTTTATCCACGTTTGGTCTCCTTTACGAGTTTGAAATGTGTGTCTCTCCCGCGGGGGGAATTTCACATTTTGCTCAAGTTCACATCGTCCCCAGACTCCGCCCTCCTTTTGGAACGAGGTTGGTCAGTACCAAGAACCTCGACCTCGACCCAATCTCGTCCCAAGAGTCCACGGTACCCTTGTCCCGCGGAACGAAACCGCGGGGCTCGACATTGCATTGATCCAAAACAGAGCATGCGCATTTGTATCGTAAGTTAGGAAACAATGATCTTGTTCCCAGATTTCCAAATGTACATAAAATCGCGCGCGAAAGATTGGAAGCTTTGGGTGGGATCGCTTCGAGCAAAAATGGAGGGGAAAAACACCGGTTAAGTCTTTTCCTCAGTCTGTAAGACAACAATAAGTTTCTAGATGCTGTATGTAACTGGTCGGATACGATTTTATGAGCATGCGCTTTCCTTTCGCATTTTCAGTCGATCAGATTTAACGGAAATTCCGTGAATCGCGGACTTCCGGTGTTTGACCAGCCCAAAGGACGCGATTCTTGGTGCTGACCAAAAGAGGCGCGGCCTCTGGTGACGAACAAGTTTAGCGATCGCGCCCTCTACATGTATTATAAACTGTCATTGACTCATCGACCATCGCACGTTCAAGTAACATCATATCCCACCGCGGGTCAAAGAGCTAGGGGGGGGGGTAGGGGGGCTAGTCGATTTATAGTTTTGGAGACTTACTTCAACATCCTGATAGCCGCTCTTGCGATGTTTTCTATAAGAGACTCCTGGAAGTACGTCGTTACGTTTTGTTCGAACCTTTCCTTCCAAGTATCATTCACCGACTTCGAAAGATCTTCAAAAAACCTTGAATCATTATTGAACAACTTAGCAAATTCTTGATCGTAAATACCTAAAAGACAAAGAAAAAATAAAAAAAATATCTGGATTACTCTGAATGGAAGTAGCGTGGCCGAGTGATTAAAGGCGACGGTGCTGTAACTTGGTGTTTAAATAAGTCTTCCACTCTCCTGACTCTAAAACTGACAGACAAATAAGAATATTGAGCCTCGGCCGGAGAAACAATAATTTTCTGAAAAAGGAGTGTAATACTGTGTGGCTTGCAATTGTGTGACACTAACCTAGTTCGCTTTTAAGCGCCATGCTTCTATACTTGTCGTACTTGATGGCGTGCAGACCAGCTTGGCAAGCTTGAAAGGTTCTTACATATCCTGTACTCGCCCCCAGTTTCCAATTCTCGATGTACCTATTAAATGTTCGATTATAATCCTCAAAAAGGTCCTTCAGCTTCTCCAACTCAGTCATGTTACGAGGTTTGAAATGAGATAAAGCTGCATCTAAATTTTTAAACACTTCGCAAACAGGCTGCCAACAGAAAAGGTCAGGCCCGAGCAGCCAATCACCGCTGTAATAGTTTTGTGTGTACGGGGCCCATCCGAAGTTATTCAGTAATATGGCTCTTGCAACGTGCACTGCCTTGCGTTCTCTCAGCTTTAACAGCTTTGTATCAAATTCCAATTCGTTTAATTCAAGCAATAACTTTCTTGCTTCATCCGTTCTGTTCCGGGTAGCACTCGGGCTAGGATCGTAAGGCTGAAAGTGCCTTCGGATTTCTTCGGGCGTCACTCCTTGCAGCCTGTGAATTAACTCCGGATGTAGTTTATAGAAGTACGTTCGTTCGACCTTTCTCAGGAATTCTGCGAGGTTGGAGCTGTTGGCTTCGGAAGATGCGAGACAAGGCGACGTGTAGGGTTCTTTAGGAGGCATATCCACCGCGAACATGAAGATCAGGATCAAGATGGCGCACAGAATGATTGGGATTACAACGATCAGCAGGATTCTGAGCCATTCTCGAGGTTCCTTTCCCTTCTTTACAACGTATCCGGGGGGCATTGCCACTGAAGAAGCGCTCTTAGATTTATAGCCATTGTCCATAGTGAATGTTCTGTACAAAAACAGCACAGTTTGAAAATATATCACAACTGTAATATCTTAAAGTTGTCTAGTTTACTAGTAATGTATTTTTTATGTATTAGTAGATGGCATCGAGGATAAGCCGTGAATTTGAAGATTACAATCATATCATGATTGGTAATAGATACATGTATGGACCAACATGGAGTGTTATGATCCTTTCAACTGAATCAAACCTATTCGGTGTTTCAAATAATCCTGTATTCCTCGAGTGACAGCTCATTTCATTTAATTATTTATGATTCAAATAAAACTAGCATTTAATGGTATTTCAAGACAAACTCGAGCGATCAGTATTCAGTAGTTTACATTACATGCAAAGCCTCGTTCACAATACGTCGGAACAACCATGAAACTCACGCTTGACTAAGAAACATTTGTCACAACTATTTTTGACTTTCTTAATCTTGCATCAAGAGAAAATGAGGTGCATGGTCTCTTGTCTTGCATCTACTACTTAAATTGAATTTAGAACTAATTACAAGTTGACTTATTTTCAGTTGTTCTTCTTAATATTGCGCCTCACAGTGAACTAAGCCTTGCTTCAGTCGTCATTTTACAAAATGTCCAGTCATTATGACTTTTTAGCAATAATTTACATTGATGAAACTTTGACAGCAGTTCCATTTCATTTACTTTAAGACGCACTTTCGACTGAGGGCGTTCTAACGTTTTTCGTTTCCGATGCAGACCTCTACTGCTTTCCATTAGAATTTTAGACAAAAGCTCTGATTATGAATATGCTTAATTCCGAGAGTTACAGTAGAAATTTTTGTTTATCAACAACAAGTTATTGATCAATTCTAACAGACTTTGCGTCTTCCTGTTTGATGACAAAGCAAATATATACGCTTAGCACGTAAATGAACGTGTCTTAATCAACCGCCCTTCGTTCTTGATCAGTCTTTTAAACTCTTTCCTTCAGTTTCTTGCTATCACGAGAAAGCCAACATAACAACAAGAAAATATGATACATATAAACTAAATGCGAAGGAGTTGATAGGGCTAAACCGCAAACATATAAATCAGTGGGCATACACTCCGACGATCTACCGTAAACGGGTTTCAGTAAAATATGACGACTGACTGAACAAACAAATCTTTTGAACACTAGAGAAAGTTAAAACAATCTTGAAATAGCTTGAATTACTTTATCCCACTACTTTGATTACGTGTTACAACTTAAATTTGAAACGTGCATGCATCTTGTGGAAACCAGTTAAAACAACGTATGATGCGACAAATAATGTCCCATGTTCAACCAAGCAAAAAGATAGGAGACAACAAACAATTCCCTACCTTCAAAGATTATCGTTGCTTTGATTAGGACGACAACCAGATGCAGATCTTATTCACAGAAAAGAAAATGGCGACCGAACAAAACAGAAACAATCTTCGAAAGTACGTATTGCATTCCATGCGTAACTGATATTGTGTTTAAACTAGTCAGTTAGTTGGTCATGCTTCACTGTAATCGAAAGAGACAATACGTGCATGATCGCGCGAATTAAAATTCCGTTTTTAATGCCTCGGGGAATCAGAAGAGTCAAAATAACAAACTGAAGCCACTTTAATTAATCTTCATGTTATGGCCCAAGTGGTCTAAACATCTTAAAGAGGCCTCTCATAAGCATTTTGCATGCGTTAGCACCCTTTCTTTGTCGTGGTGCTGACCTAAATCTTCATCCCTTTCAGCACAGTAGGAAGCGGTGATCAAAAGCTAAGTTCTCCTCAGAACACGAATGCAAAGTGAACAGAATAAAAAATCAAGGAGCTGGTCTCAAACTTCATACCAGAAAACTCATTCTTGTCTACGGAGCTTCCTGTCCGTCTTGGCCAACGGGACCTTTTCATTTCAAGGACGCCCTGCAGACCTGATTTCATAATCTGCCACTAAAATTTTCTCACTAATTCAACGCTGGCCTCCTTTCTAGAAATATCCACTAGTTGGTCTCCAACCGAAACTGTTCGATCACAGCTCCTGCAGATCTTTGGGAAAGGGTTCAACAGGAAGAATTTTCCGTGAAGATCTCCATATTAAAACAAAACTTGTCAATCTCAAGTACAAGCAAAATCTTCTTTTTTAAATTCTCATGGTTTTGTCTGTTATTTAAGGCCTGTAGGTGCTCTATAGATCGTTTTCACGTGAGCCAAATCCAAAACTAAAAGGCCACCAAAGCCTTTTCTCCTCATCAGGTATAAGAGACGGTATTTTATTTCTGTTTGCAATTTTTCAGCTCGTTAATGTACCTCGTTTGGAAACCGATGCATTTTGATTTTCAGAATTATGGCGGTCCTTGACACAGAGCTGCGATCGCTTTTATCGAAAAATACCGGTAAATACTTATCTCATGATTCTGATGACCTTTTTAGAAGTTAAAGCAGTAGGAAAGGTCCTAATGAAAATTCTTATTTGTTCAGTGCAGATAATCAGCCTCATAGATAGCCAAAGTAAGTTCCAGATGTTAACACACTATTTTCCGGCCGCCATATTGGTGTACCACGGAGGTACACCAATATGGCGTTTCCATGCTGGGTTCTGTAAATTTCTACGAAACATTTCGAACGACATCTAAAGTTTAGGAAAACGCACAGACTTATCAACTTGGAGAAGTTTCTTCTCTCTTTATTTCCTATAACATCACAATTTCTTGACTTTATCCACTGGATGGTTTTCGATTTATTATTTTATTCCGTGACAGTGAAGTAGGTATTACGTGACAGTGGCATGGGCTTTTTGCAGCGGTTTTCTGGTTTGTCGTGTAAGAGACTTGGAGGTGAGTGCACACGTACAAAGTATGAAACTCTGCCAAAACGAAAGCAAAAGATACCCAGGTGAGGTTACTTCACAGACAATTTAGAAGATAAATATACCTAAAACATAACAAACCAATATTCTAATCCTTATATCATAAAATCAGTTTGCAATCTACTTTAATAACTAGTGTCACGCAATATCTCTCCTCCCCAGAGACGACAACCAAGATGTCGGACCATCCGTACGCTTCGATTTCAGACAAGAAACAAGCTCCCAGTTCCCTTAGGCTGTGGAGGACATTGACTGGGGTATCAACTCTAGTAGCCGTCGCTGTCACCGCTGTTTTCATCTGGTACGTGCTCTCAAACAAATCAGAAGCAGACACACAGAAGGACTTGCCATGCCCCCAACTACCTACACTGCTTCCCCTGCCTAAAAAGACACCCGAAAAAATCACTGAGGTCTTCGAGAAACTAGAATCAGCCTTGGCTGCTTTAATCGACAAGGAATCATCACTGCCTGCTATTTCTATGAATGTCTTTTATCAAGATCAAATTCTGTGGAGCGGCCATTTTGGAAGCAAGGTGTTTAAGCAACCCGAGATGAAACCCGACGACAGCACCGTATATAGAATTGGAAGCATCACAAAGATCTTTCCTGTTCTGATGATGTACAAGTTTTACGAACAAGGCAAAATCTCCTCGATTGATGATCCCTTAAGCAAGTATGCTCCTAATTTTGCTATTAAAAACCCTTATACCAATGAAAACATCACACTGCGCGAGATCGCGAGTCAAATGTCAGGGCTACCTCGCGAGGCGCCATGTCTGTATAGCTGCAGTAACACAACCTCCGCTGAGCAACTCGCACTGTTGAAGGACCGCACGCTCATACTCCCGCCATGGGTCGAGCCATCTTACAGTAACCTTGGTTATGGGTTGTTGGGCCGACTGCTGACTGAGAACTTACTCCAGAATGAAACTTTTGAGAGCTGGACACAAGAGAACATTCTAATTCCTCTAGGAATGGCAAACACGGGTTTTAAAATCACAGACGAGGTGAAGAAGAACATTGCCTATCCTTATTTACCCAAGGGAAAGAAAATGGCGTTTATGGACATTGGATGGATGGCGCCTGCCGGTCAGATGTACTCAACTATTGACGATCTAGCTAAGCTTGGAATGATGTTTGCCCAACCTGAGAAACAAAAACTCTTCAAGCCTGAAACTCTCCGTGAAATGATGACGCCAAAAGATATAACCCCAGATGGTGTTACTGTTTGGGGCTCACCGTTTGAAATGGTGTTCAAAGATCATGTTCTTGTCCGAGCTAAAGGAGGAAACATCGACACGTACGACGCTCAGTTTGCAGTTATCCCCGAGCTCGCCCTTGGAGCAAATGTTCTAACGAGCACAGTTTTCTACCCACAACCTGATGCGTCTAAAGGCTTAGCATTGCTAAACAGTCTGCTCATTCCAACATTGAACGAAACTCTGTTTGAACTTCAGCGTGAATCCCACTTCCCGATCCCTCCAGTGCCCCTCACTGGTAAATTTCAAGTTACACAAACCGATCCCATATTCGGAAAAATATTCATTTACAATATTACTATCAGTGAGTATGAAAATACTCTACGATTTTTGCATGCCTCGTCGACGATTGAGATCAGGTATATTGGAGAGAAGTTGGTTTTCCAGGCTAAAAACCATAGCCCTGGGATGTCGTGCCTTCAGGAACGTGTAGGGACACTAGCAGATATGTATTATGATCCCCCTGGGAAGGATAAATTGTCACACGGTTTTCACATTCCACAGTGGGCGATAGTTGCACAACGGGTGACACCTTCAAAGGACAGTCTTGTTGATGAGAGCGAAGGTAACATGCCGGAATTTTTGTTTAACCCATTCAAGAGTGCTATGTAGTGAGAAAGTTCAATATTGCCCACAATTTCAAACGTCCTGTCCCATCGACTTGGTTGTAGAATTTCATCAGAGGCTGAAACCATAGAATAATGACAAATATTGGGAAATATGCAGGTCAGTTTATTTGTTTGAGGTGGTTTTCAGGCCGTTTGTGAATAAAAATACTAGTGTGTAAAATTCAGCAGTGCTTTCACATCAAATATGGTACTTATATTTACAGACAGTTAGCAGGGTTCAAGCTATTCCACAATTCCTGAAAAGTTCTAACATCTTAGTCTGTGGATGAAACCCTAGTATGTGACCACTCATGGGATCAAATGAAAGCTTTTAATTTATAAGCAGTACTTTCATGTGGTACTGTTTATTATGCTGTACAAAGTGGCTAACTTTAAAGTCTGTGGATGAAATCCTAGTATGTGACCATTCAAATGAAAGCTATCGAGCAGTACTTTCATGTAGTACTCAGTGTTTATTATGCTGTACCATGAATTCATTTTTTAAATCAGTGGATTCAACCCTTGTGTGTGTCTACAAAAGCTATTGGGCAGATTTGAAGTAGCACTGTTTCACTACCCCGTACAGAGTCTTGTATTTGGATGGTGCTCATTGATACCCTCATTGATTAAATTGGCCTAGATACTTATGTGATGTTATTGTAAATAGTCATGCATTTGTATCACGAGCCCCTGGCTCAGGACACTGGGTAACCACTCCTTACATTTACGACTCTAAATAAAGTTACTTTACCTTATAATCATTACTTCAGACTCTTTGTCAATAGTAATAATTTGAATTGCAAATATTGTCAGTGATATATCAGAGGCAGGTATGAAATTGATGCTCTTAGAATCAGACCTCAGAAATAATGACAGTATCCAAGCTAGCACAATATAAAGATTCTTATAAATCTAAAAAAAAAGGTGCGAGTAGAATATCTCTAAAGAAATAACTACGTCATTGATGTTATATAATACGATATTCCTACACCTACACTATAAAAACATACGAGTTAGAAAATTTTTGCCAAATGCTTTTTTTGGTTGTTATCACCATTTTAAAATGGTTGAATCAATTTGTTTCACTTGGTTTGAAACAGGTAACGGTTTGTAGTTATAATAACTACCGGGGGTCTTGATTGGTTTGTTTCCACTATTTTGTTTATAGTTACAATGCTGGCAGTTTTCATGTCATTTAACCATTTAGAAATAGTAGTTTCAACCTGTTTTAAGTTGGAACAACCATTACCTGTTGTTAAAATGACTGATTTCTTTAGTTTAGTAATCACACAAATCGGTTAATTTAACTATAATTAAAAAGGTAACCATGGTGTATCTGAGAGAACCTTTTTTGGTAACTTCTTGTCAAATTAACTAAAAAGAATGGATTTAAAAAATTTTTTGTTATTTTAACATTAAACATATCAGTTATAATTACTGTTTTCAATTAGTTTAAAAAACAATTTCAAATTTTTGTTGCCACATTCTTTAAAAACTACATTTTAAAACTACTACAGTGTTCGCAACAGTAAGATAATGAATAATGTATGCCATCTAAGTTTTTACAGTGTAGGCTGTGTCACATCATTCTTACTGGTTACTAGAGTCTTGTATTGTTAGATTTTTTCCCTTAACCTCAGCCCCCCATACACAATTTCATCTGTAGACCCGGGAAGAAAAATGTCTGAGCCACTGTTACTTCAAAATATTCTTTTAATAACCATAAAATTATGTCACGCCAGTATGAAGGACTCAGATGAAGTTTAAGTTTATGGCATCCATAAACTGATGTTAATGAGACCCGAGAGCCAATACCTCAAAGACAGGCACACGCATTCTATGTTGTAACACTTTATTTCAGAGACATGTAACACTATGAACCCCTTGTCACACCCATAGGTAAATCCCAATAACATAAGTAACATGCCACTAATTCCTGATCTCAAAGTCTATCAGGGATTCCCAGTTGATAAACAATCATTCCCTTAAGATATCACAACAACCCTTTATTTCCTAAGTAAGGCCACTGTTTTCTATATCAGTAAAAGACAGTGTATCAATGCTTCCAGTCATTTATCTCATGTGCCCACCTCATGCCCCTTGAGCACTAGTCAAGCACATGCTCCTCGCTGTATTAAGTCTCCTTGTAGTGCGATCCTTCGCCACTAACTTGTCTTTTCCCTCCCACCCTCCCTCATGACTGGAGCCCTTGCTGTACACATTTTTAACCCCTGATACTACACTTTAGGGTTATCTTTATGCGAAAAACAAATTTTCAATTTATAGAAATGTTCGCCATGAATAAGGCCAATACTCTGTTTTTCCCTCCATATAATAAAAAAATGGGCAAGCTTCTACACTAAATTCAGAACATCGTGGATAGATACCGAACATTACCATAACCTGAAGAACACATATATCTGTATTTATTTATAGTTATCGTTGTTTAAAAAAATGATGCCATTAATGGTTATAGGCTACAGCTATCTGTCTATTAGCAAGCTTTATACCTTGTCATTCACAGTGTCAGGAACAGAGACTTTGTATTTTGGTGACTTTCTGTCTGTCAATAAAGAATGGTGGCAGGGAAGTGCACCCATTAGCCGCACTTTACCCCACAGTAAGGCTCTAGCCCACTGGAGACAGGTCCGGAGAAATTACCTATTCTAAGGTGGCTACCTCCAGTACCACCTGATCTGTACTTCCCCCAGGTGGGGCTCCCCCTCCTGGTTCCCTCAGTGTCCTGGGACTGTGGGATATGGGCCTCACCCCAGGATCATTAATGAATAAATTAATCAGAATCGAGTGAGTGAGGGAGCGAGTATAGTATAGTGTAGTATAGTATAGTATAGTATAGTATAGTATAGTATAGTATAGTATAGTATAGTATAGTATAGTATA
>OMLO01005378.1_pt1 | contig 10748 bp, 7 predicted proteins | sample 1674811 | NCBI WGS metagenome assembly OMLO01 (sample SAMN06265003, study PRJEB25207) | coral metagenome | isolation source: Coral host | place: Mexico:La Bocana,Puerto Morelos, Mexico | collected 2008-11-13
GTTTGTTTGTATTTCCATTTTGCATGATCTTGCATGTTGTCATTTCTATATTTAACAAAATGAGATCAGTTTTTCATGTGTCTGTCCTTATTGATGATGAATTTTGTCACAACATGGTCAAAGTAGCTGTGGATCTGGAAACTACTTTGACAATGTTATGACAAAATTCATTGTCAATAACAGGACAAATGCATGAAAAACTGACATCAATTTGTTTTATTATGATGACAAAATGTCAAATTTTCCGCTCTTGTTCGTTGGCGGATCGCATAAATTACAAGTTTATGTGTCTGTTCGCTTATTGACAATTTACTATGCATTGACCAGGGTTGCAGGTGACGAATGATCCTAACTGATCCGTAAACCAGCAATCTAATCATTCCAAAAACAACATGTGCAACGAGAAAATATCCCTTTCAACCATAAGTTTCATTATCTAGAAGTCGAGCAAAACTGGAATGCTAATAAAACCAAATGAAATTAACACTGGAATTGCAGAAGAGTTTTGACAAACTCCAGGCGAGCCACGTGGCCTCCCCAAAAAATCAATCAAGCACTTTGCACTAGAGGTAAATATTCACCGGAAGACTACTATAGCGTCCAACTTACCGTATATCATGCAGACACCTGTTTCGTGTAGAAAGCGGAAGCGTTTGACTTTAAACAACCACACGGTGAGGACTGTGATAATCAACAAAAACATCATAACCAACAGAAAGGCCGTGTCGATCGCACTGTATTTCTTTTCTTTCTCGGCAGCCGCCTTCTCACTAGCTCTATCAGCATCTTCAATTTTTGTTTCCGCTATTACAAAAGGCAAAACAAGGAGAAAACAAAAGCTCACGGACAACCTCCCATCAGCCGCCATTTTGATGCAGAGCGCCCGGTGACAGGACTCGATTCAGGCTCCCTCATTCAATTTGAATCCCAGGCCTTTCCGCTTCTCCGGACCGCACTACATACTCACTGCATACAGTGATGGCATAGTGTGCTTATTATTTGTTGAAAGAGCAGAGACGTCTTGTAGTTTTGGGTGGTGATGATGGCGTGTCATTAACAGAGATAACAGAGAAAAATTTAACAAGGATTAAATTGTCTCCATGACGCAATTTTTGTTTTGTTTAGAATTTGAATAATTTCCCTGTATTTATTGATTCGCGATTGTTAAAATTACTGTATGCAATTTGCTTTAGATGACTCCAGGACATATTTTCAGCATTGGGCTTCTCTTGAGTTGATCACGGAGCTAGACAGGTAGTGAGCGGAAAGGGCAATGCAGGAAATGGCAATGTGAAGACAACGTGTAAACCCTTGATCATTTGTTACTCTATGGTAAATAATTACGTTCCCATGACTGGTTCTTGTTCTCTTCATAATCGTAATATTCTACAGATTTTATAACGTACAAACATCTTGTGCAAGTGAGTAGAAGATTTTAATTTAAAGAGTATAAATTCTTACAAACACTTTTGTCCTCCAAGTATCCTAGAAAAGTTAATTTTTTTACAGGCTTAGGATTAAAACTCCTTTTGTACAAGTAGACGAATAAGAAAGGAGATATATTTCAATTTAAATACTTTCCAAAGCTTTTGTATAAATTAAACCATCAAAAATTTAGGATACTCAAAATTCTGCAGAATATTTATAAAAGGACACTATTTAAAAATGATTGAAAAAGCATGCCCAGTTATTTTTCACAGTTGCCTCAGGTTTCCGTCTCTAATACCCCATTCACACCGAAGCTAAAACACAATTTAGTTAAGCACGGTTTAAAATTGTTTTCCTCATAGAAGTTGTTAACTGATGTTTGTCGACCTCAAATGTAGCACAGTGAAAGCACAAGTTAATGCTTATTGGAACCTTGTGTATAATAAGGTCTTTTGGTTTTCTATGGCTGATTTTCATTTTGTTAAACCTGGTTTAGCTAAGCATGTTTTGTTGGTGTGAATTGGGTACAAGACACAACATGAACATTTTCAACCTGTTTTGTTGTCATTATTAAGGAATTACACTTCTTAAAAATTATTCGTTGCATGAAACCTATTAACTCAGGACCATTCTTTGATGATCGGAGTAGTTACTTAAATACTATATTGCCGGTTTTTGAAACTGGATACTGGAAATCATTTTACGATATCTCGAAAAGCAGAAATGAAAAACATACATAAAAACAATTAAGTTGACAGACATACTGAAATCTTTTTTCGAAATGTTAGTTAAACTAATGAAAACTGCATCCTATTTGATAGACGCTGCCTTGAATTGTCCAATTTAAATATACTATAAATATATACATTATTACATTTAGTAGAGGTCTGAAACCATGAAATTACTTCTAGATATTTTACTTAGTTTGTTACCAATAAAATGTCACCTAGCTAGAAATTAAACATTATTCTATGTAACTATTCGTAACTAGTCCGTAACAGCTCAGCTGAAAGGGAACTTTTAGTGACCTTCACTTGGCGACTGGTCAGCGGTGACCAGGAAAAGCGAGAGCTCATGGCAAAATATTAGATCCCAGTCTTTTACGTACTACATCGCTGTACTGACTAAGTTTTAAGTTTTTTGCGAAAAAATAAGTACAAAATGTGAAATACCAAGGTTATTCTAGCCAAATATAAAAGAAATCTGACCCTTGTTCCTACTTAAAAAAACATTAACAAACATGAAATACTAGAAACTGATCTACAGCTACAGTGACCTTTATACACGTTAATAAGTAAGGTAAGTATTAATATATTTTATTTAACTATATTTGTTATACCCCAAACGAATTTAATCTGTGACTCTAGCTCTTTTGTATCATAACATCTTGGTAATTCCCATTAATTAGGTCACTCGCAAGGTATTTGAGAATAGTGCAAAAGAACGAAGATGGTCAATTATCTTTTGTTCAAATTAAAATTAACTTCGTCCGAAAATCTACATCAAAATTCTGAGAGCATTTTTTAATTAGTTACAAGTATATACAGTGAAACAAGGACAAAGAGCTAGGTAGTTACGCCCCTCATGTACCAGTTACCAGCTGTCCACTTAGCTTGACTTGAACATATCGCACAGCATTCGCTCGATAGGAACGTTGTCAAGAGCGCCGCGGAAAAACAAATCTTCGATCATTTTCGGACTGACTGATCGCAGAGATGGAAGCATTAGCAGCAGTTTCCCGAACCTAACCTGCTGATCAGGACTGTGGCTACGGCAGTATTCTCCCAGCATTGCTTGCGCCTGATCCTGAAGCCTTTCTACCATGTGAGGCGCTCTGAGGCCACGTAGGTCTGCAAGTAATTGTGGGGAAAATAATGAGTATTGGTTTCTTTATGTCTTAAACACATTTCAACATACAGTGTGTCTTATGCACGTTTTAACATACAGTGTGTCGTCTTACGCACGTTTCTGACATACAGTGTTACTAAACGAACGTCTAACTTGTCTAAAACACACATTAAATCAGATCAATTGGCCACATTTATGCATGACTTCTGAACTGATTATTTTACTTTACAACTGGTTCACTTAGTGTAACATTATTAGCCAAAAATGGGTATAAATAATTGACAACTATCAAACAGGCAACAGTTTGTTGTGGTAAAATTTGTGGCCACTATCCTCCTCGTTGCTGATGTTGTTGTTGTTTCTGTCACTAACACTACTATTCAAAGTTGAAAAGTGGGCTTATAGTCGGTAAGGGCAGTCGTGAAACAGCAAATCAAAAGAAACATCATGATCTTAGGCTAAGTCGATGACACTATATAGCCCGCTCTTTCTCCATGTCCCACCCAGGCAGACTGCAATGGGAATAGCTTACCTGGCTTAAAGAGCACTATAGCTTTTAAACAGGCATACTCGGTAGAGTCAATCTGCACCCGCTTGAATCGCCCCACAACATTTTGTAAGAGGCGAATATCAGCCATTCCTGCCACAATTTTATCAGTAGGAGCTTTGTCTACTTGCAGACCAGCTGCGGAGAGAAGAGGACCCATGTCCACTGGCAGGGAGAACTGGGCCGCGCTCAGGACAAAAAGCTCGCTCCAGCCCTCCTCCAACAAGATAGCCTGATCACGAAATGGAAGGTCCAAAAATGTTGGTATGTTCCTGGCCCAGGTCACCGACATGTACAGTAACTGCACGGCAGATTCATATACAGACTCCGGTGAGGGTTGATATACCATTGGAGTTCTGTCGCTTGAGTCTTCTGTTGCTTGACTAGGACTGGAGTGAGCTTTACTTGGAGAAGGCTGGGCTGTGTTGTTTTTTGTTTCGATCATACTTGCTATTGACAGAAATCCGCGCTTCTTTGAGGAGTCTGGCGACTGGTTGTTATTCTGGCCGTGATAGGGTGACTGGGGGGCTGGAGGAGAGAAGCGCGGAAGCTCGTTGGACCTGCTCTGATCAATGTCGGCTTCTGGGCTGCTTTGACTCTGTGGTCTGTCGCCCGAATCACTTTTGAGATAACTGAATTGTGGTTCTGGAATAGCATGTGATGAAGGCTGCTCATAGGCGCTGCTAAGAACCGAACACGCGGGAACCATAGGCACAACTTGGGAGGAGCGTGGTGCACGCTCGTGTTGAACAGCTGAAAAAAGAGAAAGCGTGTGAGAACTTGGCTCAGTACTGAAACCCCCAGCTGAATCTGAATTAGCCATTCGAGTGTTTTGGAGCCATTCTTCAATTTATTTCAAATTTATGAATCAATTTATGATTCTAAAAATACTTCCTCGGCTTCTATAGACCTTCACGGTCTGTTTGGTTTTTGCGGTCCAAGTTCTGCAAAATTGACGTGAGTTCTGACAGCGAGGTAGCAAATTTTGTTGGCTTTTTTCCTAGTTTATTTTTTATTATCAAATTTCCGTCAAATGCCACTTTACCGACAGAGAATACAATTCCATTGAAAGTTTTTATCTTTCAAGTTTTCGAAAACGAGATTTGATATAAGGCCGGCCGCATCGCGTAAAATAAATGGTGTGCAATTTTTATGATAATTATTATTATTATTGAAACTCTGTCGAAGAGACTTAGAAACTTGCCAGACGGGTTTTTCAGTGAGGAGTTTTAATCAGACTGAATAAAATTGTCTACTGCATCTAAAACGAAAGACAGGCCAAAATAAATATTAACAATCTTGAATCCTAAGCGTTGGCCATACATGTATTACAATGGCTTCTAAGTTGTTTGATATAGGATCAGTCTCATGCATTGAATGTATGCTCCATTTCAAAGAAATCTCTGACGACACTTGACTATCAAGTCACATCACGTATTATTTGTTTTAAGTGGAAAGTTCTGGAAGGAAGTACACATGAACTATGCATTTCATTTTGCATTGGCAAGTAATATCTTACAGAATTTTTTTAGCCATCGGCATGAAAAGCAAACGAAGGCCGAAAACAGAAAACAAAAGAACAATTTTGGATGCCAGAAAGAACTGGAACTTTTTCAACTGAGGATTACTTTTCTCAAGACAACATTGTCACCATGAGTGCCAAAGGCTTCAAGAAAAAAATGCTTTCATCCATTCTTGGAACAGATATAGCAAAACAACCGTACACGTAGCGACCCCTCATTGGCAACAACATGAGTGTTGCGATCAAATCGAAAGCGTAACTATTGGAGAGTTTAAAAAGTGTAAAGGTTGCTTCCCAAAATGAAGAATATCCTAGCAGGTTATGAAGAACATCACATTTTAATTCCATCTCGTAGCAACCTGGTGATATTGTCTTGGTGCATGGTTTTCATAAACACCTGTCGATCCTAATTAGAGGATCGATACGTGCAATTCTAGATGTATTCAGCAGATATTTGATCAAAAATGGCTTGAATTGGTCGGTAAAGTGTAGTTTGAGCAAATTGAAGTTCGAAATGTAAATGAAATTAAATTTTTAATGTTTTGCAGAGGCGGAGAGGAAGTTTTAAATTCGATCTGGATATTTCCAATCTTCTTCCTGTAATTCTACGTGACTTGATGTACCCCTCGATCAGTATAATTTGTGCCCACTCATATAAAATTGTTTACTTAAAAACCGGTTGCAACAAAACCTTTGCAAAGTGCTTCACTTGCAGGTAAAGAATCACCTCAATATAGCTATACAATAAATGAAATTATTTGGGTGCGGTAAAAGTATAATTTAAGAGTGGTCATTAGTATCACCATGACATTGAGCTAAAAACTAAAATTATGCTATCTTCTGGAAGTTTTCTTAATCGCAATAAAGTGGGCATCAGCAATGCGTAATCGTTTTGGTTGCCAAAGAAACCATTTCGCGGCCATTGCGACGGATCACGGACATACACAATGAACCGGCTGACAGTCTAGATCTAGATACCTTACTTAAGATAACAGTGCGATTTTAATTTGGCAGAGTTCCGCTATCTCACACCAAATAAACTGTTGGTTTCCTATGCAACGCGCGAGTATCAGTTTGCTATGTCAGTAAATTCACTCAAGTTTGGTACCGATGTCACTCAGTATGGAAAGAATTCTTCTTAACTTGAGCCCGCGAGAAAACTACCCTACATGAAACTAACACATCTGAGCACAACGTTTGTTTGCTCCAAGCCATGAGGTTCAACGCCCTCTCGACTCGATCACACTTCGCGATTGACTCAAACAAGGCTGTTCTGAATTATTAAACACCGACCGAGTCTAAACCAAAAGCACCCCTCGGGTCGCAGAAAACCACAGTCGGCCAATGTTTTGATACCTGCAACTCGCCCGCAAGCACACTGTTTTTAGGCAAAAAAAAGGTGGGAAGCATTATAACGCTACAAACTAGTTCATGCGAAGACATCAAAGAAAGCGCTGCAACGCAGTTATGCGATTTGATATTTTCATTAGCGCACAAGTAGAGCTCAAAAGGGATAAAAGGACCGATCGGTAATTAAGATTGCATAAATAATAAATGAGACCCGCTCTCTATGGTTTGAACTGTTGAAATGCAGATGTTTTCTTGGCGCGGTGATCATAGTTTTGTTCTTGGGCTGAGCTGAAAACGATTTATTCTCTGAGCTAAAATCAACCGTTGACTTAACAAAGTGAACTTATATCCTTTGAAGTCTTGGCTCCACTGCCTTTATTTTTTTCTTCTTTTCTGCTTACGATATCAGCATTGGGTGGCAAATTAGCTCTCTATGGTGATAAACACGCAAATATGGAGGTTGTCAGTGATGAAATTGATAAATTTATCTCTGATGTTCAGGTTTGTGTCGGGCGTTAAAATATTTTTCCTTCGTAGTTTTCTCTGAAACATCAGAAGGTTACTTTATTACAAGTCTTACGAATTACAATATTACTGCGACAAATGATTAAATGGTTGTTCTCTCTGTAAACAGTTGCCGAGATGTTGAGATTTGCTCCGGAGAACACTGATCGCATTTAGTGCAGAGAAATTTTTTCTGAATCCATCGCAATAATTTTGCTGTTCCAGTTCAAATTGTCAACCACTGACTCAAGGAAAACCGAGAGAAAAGAGCTAAGCCTGACTTTCAGGCTAAATGGGCTCATAATGTACTTATAAATTTTCGTAAACTGCTCTTCACGCTCGAACGAGCAAATAGTGTATACAGGTGTAGCGACCAGCGCGTACCTCACTTCCTAAAATGCGATCTTCAGAGCGGCGAACTACATTAAAAAGATGAAAGATGCACTAGAACGTTGGAGTAAATTTGGTGAACTTTGTTGGCTTACCATCTTTGTTCATCTTTACGTCAAAGCACTTCTTCAACCTACAGGCTTGGCATTGATTGCGCCTCGTCACATCCACCGTGCAGTTGCCTCGTTCCTTACACTGGTACGTCAAATTACGGCGAATGCTTCGCTTGAAGAAGCCACGACAACCATCGCATGTAAACACACCGTAGTGTTTCCCAGAAGATCTGTCCCCACAGACTCTGCACAGAATAATAGGCTTGCGATCTACGGCTAAAGAAGTGAAAAGGGCTGGTTAGTGCATAAACAAGGCACGAGCTGAAAGGTTTCGTTAAAAAAACCTAGCAACCAATCATCGATGAACATCAGGTTTTGTTTTTTTTTTCTGGAAGAATGGCTCCGCAAATTGCAGATAAGTGTTTTAGGAAGACTCGAGCTGCTAATGGTTCAAGAAGTCTGTTCGATCAGCTTGTGGCCAAGTCAAATCAGTGCGAAGCAACCTCGAGTCGTAATCGTTAACAAATCGAAAAGAGTTTGTTCTAAATCGTCAGAGAGCACTGCACCTTATGGCGACAGTTAATAGAGCTTAAAGTGCTTCAAAGAAGCTTTGTTTTGTACTAAATTTGAGCAATTTTTGTAAAAGGCATCCTCCTCAAAGTTTTCGCTGATGTCTCAAGCAGACCAGAATCAAAACAAGTCGGTGATGCCAGAAACACGCCTTAAACATCAAGAACGCTCGGAAAAATAATCTTCTGCGCCTTTTGATACATTTCTCCAAACACCGATCGCTCATTTTTCTACCGTTAGAAGGAAATTAGCTTAATTTGATTAGCTTTCTCCAGGTGTGATGCAACAAGGGAAGTTTATATTGTGAAGACGTTGTTCCGACCATTGGTTTCACGTGCTAAAAGCCGGCATGAAAAGGCAATTTCAAAGTCATTGAAAACATGTAGTTAAACATACGAACCTTGCATGGTGTGCTCTGTTTCCAATGACAGCTGAAGCGACGAATGTTCCATGAACGTTTCTGGTCGAGTTTAAGGGACACCACCTTGCTGTTTCAACTTACAAGGGAGGCAGCTGAGGTGTTTAAGTGATTCCCCCAGATAAACGAGCAAGTTAAGTTAAATTTATCCACAGCAATGAAAATGAACAGGTGCGCGTGTGTAGCTGAACGCTGATTGGTCACCGTGTTAGCATTGCGACATTTCGCCGCCTGTTATTGGCTGATATCATGAGGGAAAAGGATTTCGCTTGTCTCCAAAAGCGAAGAGACAATCACCGCGTGTGAAATCGTCATGAAAGCTGACTAAGTGCATGCGTCCATGATTATGGATGCTAATAGGGTCAATTAGACTTGAGTCCGTTAATTGAATGTAACAACGTATCGTAGGGTATCCAAAAATATGATACCCAAGAACCCCAAATTGATTTCAGCCCCCAACCAGGAGTCTTGTGTGCGAGAAGGCGCATCAAGGATGAGAAACCACGGAGCCAAAAGAGCTGGGAATCTATTCATCGCCACAGATTGTTAATGATCGAGCGAAACACGTCGAAGATCAATTCTTTAACTGAACCCTTTGTTAGCATGGCTGACAAAAGGCGAAAGTAAAGGAACGAAAGAGCCTTCTCAATAACAAAAGAGAGGAAGACAATTTAAAACCAGTGGAATTTCCATTATAATTCTTTCAAAGGCACGTGCTGCGAGCACAAAGCCCGAATCACCTCCACCTGCAAGATGGCCCATCGCGCATGCTCAAAAACATGCTATTGCTATCGATTGCGCGAACAAAGTTGTGAAATATTTATGACCACATTTAGCTGAAATAGAGCTGAATCAACGAATTTATTAAATTGACCAGAATTAAACAAAATTAAACTCCACTCAATTTCAGGTCTCGATGCGGTTTTCAGATAGAGGACGTTACGCAGCAAAAAACGCAGTTCGTCCAAAGCTGATGAGCTTTCTTACCGCGAAGAGCGCCGATAATTTATGTTAAAATTGTTCCCCTCATGTAAACAGCCCAAGTGTGGTCATTTCCCCAGCGAGCTTGTCAAAGCAACTTTGACAGTGAATTTTAACTTAATTGATTTCGCTCCAGAACGTGCAGATGTGTAATGGTTTGTTTACGACCAAAAGCCGCGTTTCACAATGAGAAATTATCTTTCCGTAAAGAAACCCTAGCGGTCAACATGGCCTTTTAACGTTCCCCGCCATTAGAAGGCTACAGATCGATATTGATGTTATGGTGGTGTCAAGTTGCTTGAAAAGGCTCTTGATGTTTCAACGTCGCTCATTAGAAATCTCTGGCAACCGGCCGTCTGGAATCATATCAGGTCGGAAAAATCATTAATGATTTAAAATCAAACAGAAATAAAAAAAAATCAAATTAAAGAAGACCTTTCCATTCATATTTTTTCGACGCTTTTGAAAACGATCGACGCTTTAAGAAAGAAACTGATCCTATTGGAAAGTCGAAAGCCTGATTTTATTTCTAGCTTTGTTTATAGAAAATCACAAGTGCTTTTGTCAAGGGGACATGTGTGGACTAACACTGGCTCTCATACGTCGGTCTGCGACATAGTAAAACAAAACTTCCCGGCTCATGATTGATTGCGAGACCTCGGCCACCTAAACTTAATCTAATTAATTGCTATTTCAGACAACGAGTGTTACTTTTGCAAAGATTTCACAGGCAACTATTTTGTCTGAATAAACGGATTTCAAATTCTTTGCCCCAGCAACGCGTTTCGAATCGCGATTGAAATCTTAGCCCATATTTTCACATAGTTTTGATATGTCAAGGTGTGTTTAATGTTATCGCTGGGTCATCATCAAAGACCCACAAAACGATCAGGGTGCAGTGTGTGCCCGACATCAATATGCAGCGGGGTGAAAAACCAAAACAAGTCGATTTCTCTTCATTTCCGTGAGCTTCTACGAAAAATACAAACAATGTCACTGCTTTTACTTACCAAATAACTCACCAGAACTCCGGTCAACTCGTTGTGCTTCATTGCGCTAGAATCATGTCGGTTTTTACTTCAAAAGAATGTGTTCCGAAGCGACGAAATTCTCTGTTCTCTATTTTTACATGTTTAT
>OMLO01005379.1_pt1 | contig 10748 bp, 6 predicted proteins | sample 1674811 | NCBI WGS metagenome assembly OMLO01 (sample SAMN06265003, study PRJEB25207) | coral metagenome | isolation source: Coral host | place: Mexico:La Bocana,Puerto Morelos, Mexico | collected 2008-11-13
TTGCGTCTTTGTGGTTTTTTAAATGGAAATATTAGGTTTCAGTTATTTTGGGAAGGTGTTTTTTCCTCTTTACTTTATGTTGTATTTCGATACTAAGTCAACATTTGTTTTAATTTCCACGATGACAGTCTTGCCGAGGTTAAATCGAAAAGAATTTTAATCTAACTTGAAAAAGCAAATTTCAAAAGTGAATATTGTTATTAAGTTCTATTTTAAGGCGATATGACAATCGTGATGTGTCGGAGAGCCTTTCCTACTTGATCTTATTCAAGTGGCTTTGAAGTAGAGCCAAAATTTCCTTTTACAAATACCAGAATCACAACTCAGAAATCTTGTCAAACTTGGCGCCACTTAGATGAGCTTGCACTGGGCCGCGTGGGAGCTGGTGATGAGAAGCAGGTATTATGAAATTTCTGGATTAATGGGAGCGAAAAGGCAGTCGTGTATGTCAGCAGCAAATCGAATTAAATCGGTTCTACAAATATTTGGCTTGTATCTTCATGCCAACAGTAGGCGTGCTTTGTTTTGTATGAAAAGACTTCGCTGTTAAATCTGTTTTCAGTAAGTCTGCTTATGGTTTGATTGGACGGGAGCAATCCAATTTATATTGAATAGTGTTTATGTAAAGGAGTTTCTGGCATTTTCAGCTGTTTTTTTTTTGGTTTGATTTAATTTTGATCGATAATACCGTATTCTAAAGTGTCAGGACGTTGAATGATGGGCCTTACCTTGTAATTATAAATTGCTCCATTTGTCGGACACTTTTACTTCTCACTAGATAGTTACAAGACACCTAGAGAAAACGACGAGCGAAAAACTAACCATTGCACTAGGATTTACGTAAGCTAACATAGCACCTTAAATAGCGACTCATTTTACAGCCTTGGAAACTGTAGCAGGTATGACAAAACGTGAACAGTACCTGACTGAATCAGTACAGACTCTACAATCTCTGTAATATGTAGGCTGCTGTGTTTTAATATTGATTTACAGTAGCTACTTCTTATTCAGAGGAAGTTCACTTTCCGAACTCCTAGAAGAAACAATGGTTATTTGGCGGGGAAACACAAACTATTTAAGAGGACTTTCCGTCAACAAAATTGCAGCCGTCACATAGGTTGGAAGCTTACGAGAACCTCGCCGGTCTTGCCGCCAAGACGTCGCTGCAGATGTTTTCGTCTTAAAAGTTTCCTGTGTTAACCGTAGGTTAATCGCTATAATCTCGGTCTGTCAAGTCTCCTTCTCAATGATGCTCGCATGCATGCAGTAGACATGAACACAAAAAGGACTGTCTTGTTTTGCCAGACAATGGTCTCTAGGTGTTCAGACAAAAACTGTCAACAGCCCACTATGTTCGTGCGCGAGCGCCTTGAAGGTGGATGTTGCTGCTTTGGGGAGGCAAAGGTATATTCACTTTATTGGGCTTCTTCTTTGCTGCTAAAAGCAGAGGCGCTGCACTGTAGCTTATGTGACGTGGACGTCAATACAAGGCATCAATGTGACGTCATCGTTACAAGATTAGTTTGTGAAAAACAACTGATGCACGATGAATTGACTGAAAAATGCATCAGCTTGTTACCAAGTGAAGCAACTGTCTTGACACAATTGAAACGTTACCGGCATTACATGCTTGTAATTGACCTATTTACGCATTAGCATAAAGCTACTGCCCGTCGATTAACAACGGGTTAAGTGCTGACTAAAGCAGACAGTACCTCATTGACAACTATTCTTTTAAGAACGTCTGCGTGGGAGGCTACTGTTCTCTAAGTTTCTTACGACTGACAAATTTAGATCTCTCCGCGGGTTTGATTTTGCCGGCCAGAATAGCGAGAATCACCCGCGTGTCTGGAAACATGAATGAACTTTTGATAAGCGTACGTGACTGTCTGTTCAACTCACTGCATGTGCCGATTAGTCTCTTCTCTCTTCTCCTACCAAAGGCAAGTTGGCCCCAAATTTTGTTAACCTGCCCTTCTATCCTAAAGAAAAATACTCAAACTCAAACTAAGCATTTCCTGATCAAGAAAGTTTTACTTTTCGGATGAAGAAACAACTTTGCTGATCTCGGGGTTGATCTTTCTGCACTTTATTGCCACAATGTTAACAGGACGCAAAGTAACCATGGGCAATTTTTGTTCCTCTGACCGACTGTACGGGGCTTTAATTTGCAGACATGACTGTCCTGTACAATGACACTTGCTGTAAACCAATATCTGTAATTGCTTTATAATCATTAATAACTTGGCTACAGTACAGAGAACTCTAAAGATCTCAAATTTAACCGAAATCTTTGCCGCTTATCTTTTTTTTAGTTTGTTGTCGTTGTTGACTGAGGAGTTGTCACGTCTTGAAAATAGAGTCACTAAATCAAGTTTCTTTATTTATAAGTCAGTTGAAAATGTATCAACTTAATAGTTGATATAAGCAAATTACCTTGTTAACCCACCGACGCAGCTTCACAGTTTCTTTAGAAACGTTCGCCCTTTATTGTTTATAGCCAACTTTCTGAACTTTAGAAAGACATCACGCTCACTGTTTATGGTCTACTTGAAAAAAACCGTTTAAAATGGAAGAAATATAAACTCTAATCATATTGAATTTCTTAAATGATATGCGGTAAAAAATGTGCCTAATAGGAATTTATTCGACTAAAATAAAGAAAAAAATTTAAGAAAAATTTCCTATTTAAATGATAAATAATTTTGTCTTTTAGGTCGTAGGCAAACCCACATACCAAACTTTAGTGCGTGAGCAAATACAAGGCGCAAATTCACGTTGACGCATGGGCGAGAACACTTAACTCTTAACTTAACTCTTCAATTCAAAGCCTAAGACTCACCCGAGCGAGAAAGCGTTGGAGAGATTGAGAGAAGGTCGCCGGCTCCGCGGCACCACCGTCTCTCACCTGGAAAGACACAGATTTGTAAAATTGTCCCCTTGTGTTGATGGTTTAAGAATTGTTCAAATTGTTACACGTTGAATGTTACAATATATCATCTTCTCGTATAACTTTCTCACATTGCCATACTGACTATGTTCCAGCAACTGCGCCATTCTCAGATGGCAAACGCTAATAGAGGCAAGCAGTTAAATAACAATCGAGGTCATTGTATACAGAAAATACCAAAAAAGTACAAACAGGAACAAACAGATTTTTCCTTCTAGCCACGCCTAGTCAGCCATATGCCCATATGGATATACTTACGACTGGAACACCTCTATACTTATCATGTTGGTCAGCCTGATTTTTACATCAGAGGCTATGTATGTCTATTTTCTTTCTTGTAACTCTCTTTCGAACGTTTAAGTCACGGAGCAATTACATTACATGAACAAGTGCACGTCAAAAGCTGTTCTAAGTAATCAAAAGAATGCTGGATATAGGCACGATTTTCAGGAATGTAGATTTATAAATTTGATATACTTAGCAGTTTAATGAATTTCCAGATTTACCTTGGTGATAAAGCCGGCGTGTTATTCGGTGAATTAAACAAAAAGCTACTGTCATATGATTTTCAGGGCATTTCACCACTGCTACGAACCCACACCTTACACATATGCACCAGTTGTGACCAGTTGTAAAAACGTTTATTTTAATCTTGAGCCCCGCTGGGAGAAGCCTATCACCTAATTTGAAACTGAGAGGTATTGGATTATGAAGGAATGCCAGTAATGATGATGATGATAATGTTTGTTCCAGTTTATAAATTCTGGGGTTCACATCATATGGCAGAGCTCTCCCAAACACCAACAGCATTGCACTCCGGCAAGATTTGATGTTGAAGAGATTTAGAAGGATATCGCATTAAAAGCCTCTCTAGGGATTATATACAAAGGAGAGGTAATAAGGACGGAGTTGTGATGTAACTGAAGTGTTTTACACCAGCTTTCAGCAGCCTCTTTCGTTAAAAGTTTCCTTCACAAATGGTTAAACAAAAAGCGGAAAAAACTCGAACAAAACAATAGCTTCATTCCCGATAGACATTATGTTGGAGAGCTTGACTGACGTGACTTTTGCATTTTTTTTATTAACTGGGGCTCCAGAATGTCAATTTCATTTACAGATTTGAATGAAGCCCGCCGATGGGGACAACATTAACAGAAATGGAAATTTTGGTAAAGTTGAGATAACAAGTCGAGTAAGTTACTTTTTTAATGCTTGATATCTTTCAGGAAGACGGATATATCAGACAGCATGAGGGAAACAGTTTTCAAGCTCTTTTCTCTCCTGCTGGTTTTTTCAGAAATTACGGCGAGTGAAGACCAATCAGGTATGTTTCCTGTTTTTGTTCATTCCAGTACTGGTCAGTTTTCACTCTACAACTCAAAGCATGGAGTGATGTAGTTGGTTTTCTACTCAACAGAGAAATGTGATTCTCCACTCGGCTTGTCTCTCCCGGACAGTAGATGGAGCGCTTCTTCAACATCAGACCGCAGAACGTTCGCCGCGCATTCTGGGCGCATGAACAATTCTCCAGACACTGTTGGCTGGTGTTCTTCAACTGCTAAAGAAGAGAAAGCGTTCATAGAGGTGACGGCTTAATTTGTTTTTTGTCTGTCCGCTTGACATAAAAATTGATCTTGAGGTTCCACCCCCAAAACAGAGGAACCAAAGTCTTTCATCATTATGCCCGCCTGCCAAGAATTCGGCTTGTGTGGGGCATGGTAATTAACTAAGATAAGTAAGTGGCATGCTCCTCTCTCCGAGGTTTGCCTTCTTCGGAGGCGAGCGTTCTCACCACTGCGCCATCCCTGCTTCCGTAATGACACGTCGACCAAACGGAATGATCGTAAATATCTCTTTAAAATTTGTTAATGAAACAGTATTTGATCGTTTTTATCTTTCGACAAGAATTTATCGATGCTAATTGACATTCGCGCTGATTTCTTCTGCTGCGTACAGGTTGACTTGGGTCACAACATGCGCGTTACAGCCTTGTCCACCATTGGAGTACGGGTAAAGAACGAGTCGACTGGGAACTACAGCTTCATGTACGTGTCACAGTATTTCCTTGCCTACAAACGAGACGGAGACAAAAAATGGAGGCGTTATCACAGAAACGACGTGTCATTGACGGTAAGAATCGATTGAGACTACCTCAGCTATTCAATATCATTCTGTTCTTCTTATCGGTCAGTTAGTTGTGAAAAACTGGAAATGTGTAAAGGAAATAATCACCAAAGTGATTATTTTCGTGTTTCTTATCATCTGTCTTCTTGACAAGGCGAACATTATTACTCGTGGGAGTTCACGTTAGATATTTTCTTATTTTTTGGTAGCTTATTGCGGTTAATGGTTCCGGCCTTCACAAGCATTACTTGCAGACTCCGCGTATTGCACGCCATGTGCGACTGGTGTTCGACAAAGGAATAGGAGACAGATGGTGTCTTAAGGTGGAAATACACGGCTGTTCTTGGACTAAACATGGTAAGACTCAGTCACTTGTTCCAAGCCTAACGTTGAGGGGCGGGGGGGAGGGCGAATGTATGACCAAACGCAATCTTATCCTTAGGAAAATCTTGATCTTATTGTAAGATCGTTTTATGATATAGTACTGAAACATGAACACATCGCTGTTGCGCTTCGTCTGTGGGCAAGCGAAAGACTCGACGGCACATTTGTGTAACTCCTTCGGTTACCAACTTAGTTGAGGCTTAATAAATGTTCAAGTTGTCTATCAGTAGTATATGAGGGATGGAATTAGCTCCGTTTGGGACATCCTACATACCAATGTGGACTTCTTATATACTGATTTGGTTTCCTGCATACTAATGTGGACTTCTTACATACTAATTCAGTTTCCTGCATACTAATATGGACTTACTTACATACTAATTTGGTTTCCTGCATACTAATGTGGTTAGACTTTCTATTTTTTTCGGATAAGGCCGATAAAACCGTAGGCCCTGTCTCACAGTACTGGTGTGGGACGTTAAAGAACCCACACACTGTTCGGAAAGAGTAGGGGACGAAGTCTCCGGTGTGATGGTCTATCACTTATTCTGTTCTGGGGCATCTGTGTATCCTACTATTCACTCTAATAAGATTGTAAACTGCATTGCTGCAATTTGCGCCTAAATAAGCAGTCTGGCAGTCCTCCACAAAGAATTGTAAAGTGCTTTGAGCTTTAGGATAAAGCGCCATATAAATTTCCGCATTACATTACAAGAATGTGAACTTCTTACATACTAATTCGGTTTCCTGCAAACTAATATGGACTTCTTACATACTAATTTGGTTTTCTGCATACTAATGTGGTTTTGGTTCCCTGCTTACTAATGTGAACTTCTAACATCTAATTTGGTTTCCTGCATACTAATGTGAACTTCTTACATACTAATTTGGGTTCCTGCATACTAATGTGAACTTCTTACTTACTAATTTGGTTTCCTGCCAACTAAAAAGGCGAGTTCCTCCATCATGTACGACTCCTATCAGTATGTTAACAGTATTGAGGCGAATTTAAGTTGACGAGGATTTGACGATTCTACCGCTCCGTCAAATAAACATTTCTTTTGTAATGAGTATAATCTCCTCCTCTCTTCAGACGGCTTGATATCGTACCGTATCTCCCAGGGAAATCTCCGAAAGAATATGCCTGGCTGGAAATATTTACGAGATAACGGTTACGACGGTACAAGGCTGTCCTTTGGGACGAAGATCGGAGTACTTTACCACGGACTGGGTCAGTTAACTGATGGAGTGATCGGCCGCAATGCGGATTGGAATGACACTGGTAATATAAACTGGATCGATTGGATTGGTTGGCGGGACTCCTTAACCGCTGACCCAACTGTCACGTTTGAATTCTCGTCGCTTCGGAAATTCTCCTGTGTCCGTTTTCACGTCCTCAACTTACCGGGCCACCACGAGAAAATGTTGTTCAGCAAGGTCGTCCTTTCCTTCTCCAGAGATGGCGAGTATTTTGCTTGGAAGACTATTTTTGAACCTAGTATGGGCAAGAGAACAGCACTGAGCAACAGAGCGTTTTGGATTAAGGTGAATCTCGACGGAAACATTGGAAAGTACGTGACATGTGACTTTCTCTACTACGGCTGGTGGGTGTTGATTAGCGAAGTGGAATTTGAATCAGGTAATTTGTTTGAATTTCGTTTTTCATTCCTTTTCCGCGTATAATTGGTGTGCGAAAATAATTGGGGGGTCTAGTTTTTTTCCGACTGATGATATGTTGATTTTTTTTATGGTTGTGTTAACGATATTTTTGTACCTTTTTTCTCAGATGAAATATCTTTTACTGACATTCCTAAAACTGGACATACCAACACATCAGTTCCACCCACGACAGCAAACAACGGCATTTACATGGATAATACAACAAACGAAGCTGTCGTGGAAGGTAAGGGCAACCTACTCGTCGTGGCTTAGTAGCTTCCTAACTGTTAATATTTCCACCAACTATTTAGGGTTTTTGACGTTCGTTAACCTCACTCACTATCTCAAAGGCCGGAAGCACAAGCAAAGGCAAAAGATCTTCTGAGCAGAGCAAATGACAGTATTAAAAGAGGTCGAGTTATTTTGGTCATCATAATAATCCAGTCCGTGAACCCTTCCTTTCCCTGGATTCAATCCCTGTATAGTAGAGTGGCGGAGGGAGGCTTCAAGGCCATGCTTATACGTTAAAAACTAATGATATTTTCGGCGACAAAATTCTATATTGTTGTGCTTATATAATAACTAAATCAAAGAAGCCTTTTCATACTAGCTGTGCCACGGATGTGAACAAAGAAATCTTCTGCTTAGTATGGCCGCTGTGAAAATGTCCAAATCTTTATTTGTAATCTTCAACTTTTCTTCCACAGAGTTCAGTAATAATAATCCCTCAGACAGCAGCTGGGATGTAGTCATGATATGTAGTCTGGCAGTAGCTGGGGTGATAGCAGCCTTACTGCTGTGTGTTCTAGTCGTGGTAGTTCGGCGTCGTAAAAGTCGACGAACCCGCGCCGCTGAGCAAGCGTTGAATGGCAGACCAATCAGAATCATTAATCCCAGCAAGAAAAACTCCCTGAACCGACGGAATGACCCTGCTATTCAGGAGGTGCGATTTGAGAAGTTGAAAATGCTTGAGAAGGAAATGGACGATGAAGACGAAGACGATGAGATGGACTTAATGATGGAGAAATGTAATTTGAATATCGCCAGGCACCTGGGAGTCAAGGAAGAACTGCTAAAGAGTAAGAGATTTATGTTATCAAAATTACTTAAATGACTCCTTGCTTGCACCAAAAATGTGGAAAAGTCTTAAGAGGTTTTTTCTTTAATTGCTTCTGTAACATTCGCTAGTTGTCGACAGTTGAAAAGGAGGATACCTTCTAACCAAAGAAAAAGGTGTAAAGTAACAAAGTTAATTGATTTCTCTTGAACAATCTTGAAACTGACGAACGCGATACGGCCACCCAGTGCTGTTTCATATACATGTTTGTGCGTCGTTTATTCATAGTTTGTTGGTAGTTGGCCGAACGGGAGTTATACTTCTGGGGGTAAATCTGTGAGCAACTAGAAGAATGTTTCGCGATTACAAACAGTTTACAACGTTATAAATAGGGTGGAGTTCGTTCGGCTTTGAAGAGAGTAACATGACTATATTGTCTACACCATAGTTCAGTTTCATTGATTAAGTGACACCCATCTATGCAGAATGAGATCGAGGAAACCTCGTCTCTCATCATCTTTTGAACTGCTTATACTTTCAGCTGACGGAGATGCTGGCAGGAACCTCCGTCCTCAATCAAGGGAAATCTCCTTGGAAGAAGAAAAATCCGAAGTTCTCGCAGAGATGAGGAAAATCAGCGAGAGTAGCAATGAATGAATGCAGGTTTAGGAGCCATGTCGTGGCACCTGTAGCATGTTATTGGTAAAGATTTTCCGTATTCAAAAAACCTCATTTACAACTGATATATTGGCGCGTTTTGGGGATAAATTCGGCGCTTACCACCAAAATAAAAAACACTGGCCTCCCAAAATTACTGAAAGAAACCGCTTAAAACTCATTTGCATTTGCATTTGCATATCAGGCATTTGCACACCGTAGAAAATCAATCCAAGCCAAAAGAAAAACTGGTTGGGCTAAGTCCTGCCAGAATTACAGCTCTACTAGCCTCTCCCCCACCGCTGTCCCTGGAAGTAGCGAGACGTCCCCCCCGTTCGATTCGGACCCTCATCTTTTCACTAGAAAGGCTCCCCAATCAAAGCTATTTATGTCAAAGACGTTGCCGATAAATTTAAGTTCATCATTAAGGTTCATTTCGAATTCTGTGTTAGTGTGAAATCTCTTCCTGTCCCGTATGTAGTATTGCTATGTGTTAATAGTTTCATATTAAGTAAGAATGTATCAATCGGCAATAGACATGATAAGAATGTAGAAACCGCGCTGTCGATAATTGAGTCAAGATTTAATACAGCAAAAAAATATAAGTAGTAATAATTATTTATTTGATTGTTTTTAGTTTGAGTTCGTATCTACTGCAGGAAACAATATTTTTTAACTAAGCTTCTCATAAGCTCGACACCGAAGCATCTTTCCGGGATGTATTAGTTATTTTTCTGATGTTTCGAAGCCCTGTTAGTAGAGTTAATCCTTTGAAAACTTGAACAATTAAGGATTTACACTATTTGCATTTTAGAAAATCCTTTCAACTTGCGCTTGCCTTTATGCGCGAAATTTTTTATCAAACATTAGATTAGTTCAACCCAGTCGGGGTTTTTAGAACTGGTTTACAATCAGAAACTAGTGTTAGCTCAAATAATTAGAATGTTTTAACAATTGTAAATACTGTTAAGTTCTTATGTTGCTGGCAACGGAGAAAGGCAGAGGTCATCAAAATAGCTAGGAACTCGATCACTTAATTCCATTCTTTTGTACAGTACATCATGTATATATTTAGAAGTATCTTTTTATTAGAATGTTCATTGCTTTTAGCTCCAATAAATGATTACACATTTTTGCTTAACTTTTGTTTGTGACATGACTATGATGGAAAATGGTCAGAAAACTAGATAAGTTTAAAAAATGAGCAATAACAGCCATTCAGACTTAAACAATAGCAATTTACAATTTACCTTTGCTTTCCTCCATCTTGACATTAAAGAAGAAGCAGGTCACGTGATCAAAATGGCGGGAAAAACTGACAGGCGCGTAAAGGGTGAATCCCAGCTCGGTTACTAGCTGAGATCCTCGCTTCATTATTAGTTTACCTTCTTACAATCGCGTGCGCGTTTATCGGAAATAAATTCCGTGTGACGGAACTGATTCGAATATTTTCGCTGATTAATAAAGGTAACAGGACTGAGTATAGTCCGATTCGGCCTATAATCATACGAGTGATTAATAAAATCGAACGACCGCGAAGCGGGAGTCGGTTTGTTAACACAAGTATGATACAGACAGAATTGGACGATACGATGTCCTGTTACCAATTAATCATAATCATTACAGTTTCTCAAAAACATATAAGTCCCATTTGAAAAATAGTTTTTAATAATAATTTTTGAATATGAAATTTAAAATATGGAGAATAGCTTGAAAAATACAGAAATACAGGAAATCTATAAATCACTCATGATCTTGCATCTTCCAGAGAATCAACCTCGTTCCCAGGGTCTCTCTCTGACCCCGCCCCCAAGAGCGAGAGAGAGAGAGACCCTGGTTAGGTCTGGTCACGTGCCTCCTGGACAAATGAGAACTTGAGGGAGGGGTCCACTAATGCCAAGTATTTTGTCGCGTTGT
>OMLO01005380.1_pt1 | contig 10748 bp, 9 predicted proteins | sample 1674811 | NCBI WGS metagenome assembly OMLO01 (sample SAMN06265003, study PRJEB25207) | coral metagenome | isolation source: Coral host | place: Mexico:La Bocana,Puerto Morelos, Mexico | collected 2008-11-13
TGATAAAGGGTTTTATAGTGCAAATGGTTCCGAATGCAAACCATGTTCCGCCTGCTGTAATGATGATCAGGATGTGCGTATTACTGAATGTATTGAACAGAATATGCCAAAAAGCAAGCAGTGTAGTTACACACTTCGGGCCGTCAATGTGTGCCAACAAAAAAATTCTTATACAGATAGGACAATAATTCAAAGAGTTTCTCTTACATTGTTAACTCTCATGATAGCAGTAGGTGTTATTACTGTGTTTACAGTATTTGCGATCTGGAAGTATGTTAAATACCGTAAGCACACAAGGTTACCAAGAAGTTTGTCATTAGCTGCATTATTGCCATCTGAGCAAGAGGAAGGTGAGGTTTCAATTTATGTGTATGATTTGTTTAATTAAAGAAGTTAGTTGGAAATTATCTACTGTGCTTAATTTACTGATAAAGGTGTTACTATCAAGTAACTCAGAAAAGGGGATTGATTCACTACATATATCCATTTCCAGAATCTGATTATCATTTTATTTAGTAAATGTAGGTTACAAAATTGGTAGCCAGTGAGGCTTATTCGAGAAATAATAATTTACCCTATGGTATATTGAGATGTACAGTTGATCAAAACAAAAATAAATAAATGTAAATAAAGGATCATTTCAATAAAGTAAATAAAATCTATTGAATAAGCTGCCCCTCTCCTCCCTCCCAATACAAAAGCTTTGCAATACTCACTGGAATAGAAAAAGAAGCTTATGAAGATTTGCCGGTCTCATTTCTTTCTGCAGAACAGAGTCACTCAATAACACTGGAGGCTCCAACAGCTGATGGCTCACAAGAGACTCTATCTTTTGATAAATCTGGTGTCTCAGTCAAGTTTAGTGACACAGAAAGTTTTCTTGATGACGGTCCAAGAGTTAGACTAGAAATATGTTGGAACACGGATGTTTTAAGGACACTCCAAGATGGTGAAGTACAACTTAGTCCAGTAATAAAATTACACCCTTATGGGTTGAAACTGTCCAAACCAGCACAAGTAAGAATACCACACAGTGCTTTAGTGTTTTATAGTAATGGGTGGGATCTAAAACTCAAAAACTCTACTCTTCATGATGAAAGGATTGTGTTTAAAGGCGAAGAGCTATATGAAGTCCACAACAATGAAGTTAGCTTCCAAGTGAACTATCTTCATTCTTATGTTGTTGTTGGGATATCACTTCACAATAACAAACCAACAAAGAAGCGTCTACAGTGTGCTGTCTTTGGAGGAGAGGGCAGAGTTGGTGTGAACTACACAGCATACCTATATGTTTTTGATGACTGTGAAGCATCACTGGAGGTACTAAATCTGGCATGAGTAGCAAAAATAGAAAAACAGCTCCAAATATCACATGCTGGTTTGTTTAGGTGTATTTAAAATTAAACAATGGCTTGTCTTTTTTTCGCTAGATTTTGCTTTGTTTTTGAGACATAAGTATGCAAAAAACAATGGTTTTCCTAGCAGCAATTTATCGAACTTGAAACAATAGAAATGTTTTAAAATGCTTCGTTGGTTTCATTGTTCAACAGAACGTTTCCTTTGTTTTGCATTTGACAAACAGATGCCGCTAGCAAAACTGACATTTTTTGCATACGTAATATCTCAAAAACAAAGCAAATTAATCTTGTGAAAAAAGACAGGAGATTGCTTAATACACCTAAACAAACCAGCATGCAAAATTGGAGCTGTTTTGGCAACGTTCAATTTTAGCCAAAAATCCCAAATGGCTTTTTTGCACCTAACCCTACTAAATAAGGGAACAGCTTGCTGATTGATGAGGAGTGCAAAACTGTCCACTTCAACAATAGACTTTTTTTCTGAAAGCAACATCAGTTAGGTCATCTTCCTACAATGTAAATGCATTCCAAGTATAAATGCCAATAAAACACTATTAAAAAGTAGTTGAATACAAATGTGGCAGTAATTTGGGATCACGGCAACCACAATTACCTGTTGTTGTGATGATCAATGACAACTAATTTAAAAAAAAAGATGTCAGAGTAGGTTAAAAACATTACTAATAATATTACTTTTAACAGAAAATCATGGAAGAAGAAAGGTCACATGACAGGAGTCTGTTAGGTTCCCCAGAGTCTCTGTATGTTGAGACTGTAACTGAGACTGACATCAAGATTTCTGTTAAACAACCTGTTATGGGTTGGATTGTTGGAGAGATAACACCAGAGGTAACCTCTTCATGTTTTAAATGTTTGTTATACTCGTTTACCACTGTAGTAAAAATAATTTTTACTGAGGGGAGTAGACAAAACCTAGACCCCCCTCCCCCCTCTGGACCCCCTTCTGGACCCTCTTCTCGAACCCCTTCTGGATCCCCTTCTGGATCCCCTTCTGGATCCCCTTCTGGATCCCCTTCTGGACCCCTTTCTGGACTCCTCATTTTTTTGGTGAAAATAAAAAAAAAATAGAGTAAAGCTGGACAAAGTACATGTGCTACATACCACTGCTTTGTTCACACTAAGTTAATCCTTTGATTCAGAATTCAGCTGGAAAGAAGGTTTTCCCTTGACGCAACACATTTCCAAGATTTTTTCTATTATTTACAAGGGAGATCTTTTTGGCCATCAGCCTGTTCCTGATCCCTTCATAAATACTAAAGCAATAATCTTAGAAATGTGTTGCGTCAAGGGAAAACCTTCTTTCTACTGAATACTGGGGTGAAGGAAACTTAAGAGCGAACAAAGCGGTGGTATGTAGCACACATACTTTGTCCAGCTTTAATCTATTATCTTTTTTTATTTTCACCGAAAAAATTGAGGGGTACAGAAGGGGGTCTAGAAAGGGGTCCAGAATGGGGTCCAGAAATGGGGATCCAGAAGAGGGGTCCAGGTTTTGTCTACACCCATCGCAAAATGGCTAGAGCATAATTTCACATCAACTTAATACATACAAAAACACTTTATGGGTGGGTAAGTGATGCCAGGCACTGGTAGATGGCAAAACAAAAACTGAATCTTATACAAGCCAAGTGACCAGAAACCCCCCCCCCTGTACACTCATTCCTAGACTCCCAGCCCTTTATGAGAAAAATGTTTTCTGCTACTTTCAATTCTCAGCTAGCAGAAAAGCACACTTTTTAAAAAACACCCAAATCAGTCTTTGAGACTTTCTAAGCATCCAAAAACGTTGAGACTCCAAGAAAGCTCTATAAAAAACTCAAGATGGCAAAACACTATCATGGCAGCCACTAACATAACAAGGCAATAATAATGAATGAATAATGAATATTATCCATCATACAAATAAGGAAAAGAATCAGTGCTTAGATTATCAGAACATACTACAAACCTGCCTGGCTGTTAAGTGGAAGTCAGTGTATGGAATTATGTATCCAAAGAGTGACAACACATGTGTCAACCTCAAGTATCCAACATGTTTTTCATCGTTCTCCAGTGGTTTCCACTCAGCATGCCACTTGTGTTTTCCAAACTGCTCCCACCAGCTAGACAAGCTGTATCTTAGATCAGTACCTGAGATAATAGGTGAGCTATGAAGATGATCAAGGTGGCTTACATCTGCTCCATTTTCAGAAGACTCCTTTATTGGTTGTGATAAAAAGAATACGATAAATTAACAATAAAATAAAAAGAAAGATACTCCAAAACATAATATGTCATTTTCCAGGAAATACCCATACCTCTCCCACAAAGGGCTTTTGTCTAGTTTCAATTGCCTCTTATCCCCCTGGTTTGGTTTTAGGGATCCTTCTAAAGGCCTCTAATCCTTGGAAGTTCCAATAACCTTTGGGGGTGGGTGTGGAAATAACATTTTGATTATGCAGATTTTCTCTCTTCTGATTTCCAAAAGAAGGTCCTCAGTGGCAATCGAAGCTTACAATAAAGACAGGTCATAAGAGCATCTAACAGTTGCTTAGTTTCAGCAAATCTGAGGGATTATTGGTTTTTTACATAACTAGGTATCTAGTGTTTTTAACAATAACAACAAACAAAGGTATTATTCCAATAACAATACTTGTGGCCAAGCCAAAAAGTTTTATTATAATGTTGTTTTCTGTTGCATTGAATCTACATTATGGTAGGGTGTTAAGCCTCAAAATGTCCGCAGCTGGAGCTTTGTAGTACCTTTCTGGGTATTGAGCCAAAAAAAGTATGACAGAAGATAATATTAACCCTTTAAGCCCTATGAGTGCCTTACAGATTTTACTCTGTCTAACGCCAGACGATTTTACTCGTCAAAGGGAGACCCCTTAGGCCCTAAAAGGGTTAAAGATAGAAGTACAGCTAGGATGAGACATAGTTACAATTACAATAAAAATGTTTGCTGGCTAAAAATTAAAAAAAAACCATGAGCTTTTGGCTGTTGATTCATTGCCTTTGACGGATAAAGATGGAGTGCAAAATGATAAAATATATGAAAGAAAAGGAGAGATAAAAATAATAAGAGGAACAAAACCAAGTAAAAATAAGTAAATTAGGCAACTATTGCTTAAAAAGAATACTGGTTTGTAAGCGGCTTTGAATTATTGTCAGCATGCTTGGTAGCAAAAGTGTGCCACAAGCCTCCACAGTTTTCCTAATGCAAGTCTAATAAGTCTATGCCATGGTTGAGTGACCTTGCTTGTTTTGCAATGTTTGATCCATTCCTATATCTCTTTATGCCATAAGGCACATAAGGCTTTGACATTCTCTTTCCAATCACTATGGTTTGCCGTGAGGGTTCTGACATTCGCCCATGACTGCCACCCAGCTGTTTTCCTTTCATCTTCAATCATTCTCCTCCAGGTTGTTTTGGGTCGACCCGGTCTTCTTTTCCCTTCTGGCCATTCCAGAGCTGTGACGCAATGTTCCTCTTTGTCTTTCCTCATCATATGTCCAATCCAGTTCCATCTTCTACACCTGATTTCATCACTCGTTCTGTTCACTCCTGTGTTCTTCTGTGTTCTTTTGAATTGTGTGAGATGGTCTGAGGCCACCTTATTCTTAAAATCCTCTTCATGCACTTGTATTGGAAACCGTCCAGCTTCTTTGCTTGTGTTTTCGTAAGTTTCCAAGCTTCACAGCCGTACATCAAAACTGACCTTACAATTGTTTTTAAACAATTGTACCTTCGTTTTTCTGCCAATCTCACTTGTGTCCCATATTCTTTGCATCCTATAAAAAGCCTGTCTAGCTTTACTCAGTCTATGCTGTGTGTCCTTGGTTGTTCCTCCTTCTTTGTCCAGCAGTGCGCTTAAGTAAACAAACTCTTCCACCTCTTATCTCTATTCGTTGGTTGTTTTTGTCATTCACTTGCATGACTTTTGACTTCTTTGCATTGATCTTAAGACCGACTCTTCATCGGCTAGTCTGTTGGTCTTATCTCTTATGTTATCGTACCTAGACGACAACAAAGCAATGTCGTCTGCAAACTCTAGGTCTTCTAAAATCAAGGTGAACTTCCATCGTATACCAGTTCTTCTACCTTCCGTAATCCTGCTCATGACCCAGTCAATTGCAAGTAGAAATAGGAAACCAGACATGACACAACCTTGCTTTACTCCTGACTGGACTTGAAACCATTCTGTTGTTTCACCCTCATCTAGGACTGCACACTCAAAGTTGTTGTACATCGCCTTCACCAATGCAATAAGCTCTTCTGGGATTCCGTACATTGACATGATGTTCCATAGACGTTCTCTATGTACAGAATCGAACGCTTTCTCAAAGTCTATGAAATGGGTGTACAGAATTGTGTTCCATTCGTTGACTTCTTCAAGTATATTCCTGAGAGCAAAGATCTGATCAATGGTACCTCTGTTCTCTCAAAAACCTGCCTGTTCCTTGTTTAATCCATTAGCACATGCTTTGACATTTACTCACCGGGTATCTATAATAAGTAATACAATTTACTTATTTTTACTTGGTTTTGTTCTTCTTATTATTTTTATCTAGCCTTTTCTTGCATATATTTTATCATTTTAAAGCATATGCTTTTGTTTTGAAATGTTTAACCAGCAAATGTTTTTAATGTAGTTTTAAGAAGATAATGTTTTATGTAAGAGTTGGTACCTCCTACAGGAGAAAAAAATATCAAGCCACACACAAACAAAACAGGATCTTAGCTGTGCCTCTTTCAGGTTTTTTTTTTTTTCAAATTTCCGATGCACACTCCTGACACTTTTTTATGGGATTCCCCATGGTTATTACGTTAATGTTAAATGAGTATTTCGAATTTTCATGCAACTGCACGTGGACTGGAAATAGATGTAGAAAATAACGATCACGACTCACTTACATCTTTTTGCTGTCCACTGTTGCATGAAAATTCCAAACCTATAAATATGTATGACAAAATATATACAGTCAAAACAATGTACAAAGTACACCCAAACCAAACGAAACAAACTCCCGAACATGCGGCATTAGAAACGAGTAAAAATAAATAAAACTACTCAGTATTACGCAAGCCTTCGAAATTTAAAACAGGCTTCTGTAGAAAGGCGTCTACAACATAAGTGAGCTAATCACCTGATGTGCGTGATGATACGACCTATGAACTTTGATGCTATTCATGATAAATGCTTAGGATATCGTTACGGTGAACTCTGCTATTCTAAAGAAATCAATCCCAATAAAAGTAAAACAGTAAGAACAATACGATGTACCTCAATGTGCGCATTTATCGTGTGCTGCGTAACACCCCTGTAAGTCCATGTTCCATTGCCGATCTCCTCGATATCGTCAGGTGTCCAAGTGGGCTCGATGCCTTCTGCATGATACCAAATGTAAATAGTAGAATTCTTCTCTATGCATGGCCAGGCTTTGGTTTGTGCAAAATCAGGAATTTTATCACTGTAGGGAATTTTAGCACATTTTCCGTCCTCTCCGCGGAAAACCCACCCGTGAAATGGACACTGTAGACAATTCCCAACAACCTGGCCTCCAATTCCTAAGTTAGCCCCCAGGTGCGGGCAATACGCATTGACAATATGCGCTACACCATTAGTTGCTCTAAACACAGCAAGATGTTCTCCTAGCACGGAAATGTACTTCACATCGCCCACTGCCAGCTCCTGTGAATCAAGTACATGGAACCATCCATTGGGAAAAACAGGTGGAATATCGCCGCACTTCTTCCGCTTTCGATATTCGTTCGCGACGTCTTTTAATGATCGTTCTTCTTCCGGCATGTAGCCGATCTCGTGGAGTTTTCGCTTCAGTTCTAAAGGGGTAAAGAATAACTTCCAAAGTTTCAACATTATGTAGCCGAGCGTTAGAGAACATGCTGCAAGAAGCAAAGAGTTTAAGTTTTGCACCGTGGTCGCAAACAGCGGTAATAAAGTCGTGCCCCACACTGAGTGGGAAAAGTCATGTAATTTTAAGAGCATTGGCGATCCAGCCGCAACAACGGCTAAGAAAAGACACGAGCAAAGCAGTTTAGAGGACGCCATTCCGGACACTTGTTCAGCTCGACATAAACAAAGCTATCTGATTGGCTCAAATGGGATTTGAACGCATACATAACTAATCAACGAAAAACAACCGCCAAAAAAAATGTATTACTCGTGCAAAGGACCACGTAAGAACATAATTTATGCGTTCATAGTCTTGGAGGGGGTACTCCCCTAAATGGGCTATATTCCAGCCATTGTATGGCTTTAGCAATGTAGTCTTGGAGCAATTGCAGAATACCCGGCCCACTTATTTACATATGTCGGTGTGCTTTGAAGAACGAGGTATAGTACAATAGTTGCTATTCTTATTCATGACATGTAAATAAGTGGGCCGGGTATTCTGCAATCTAGCCGTAGTCTTGAATTGATTGGGTGTTTTTTTTGTCATTATCGACCATCAAAGGTCATGCCTTTGTACAAGGGTGGTGGTCGTGGCGATGTTAACAACTACCGTCCAATCTCAATCCTTTCAGTTTTGATCCAAACTTATGGAAAGACGTGCAAATTCCTTTTACTAATTATTAAGTGAGCACAATCTTTTGTATCGCAAGCAGTTTGGTTTTCGTAGGTACCATAACCTCATTTATCAGTCTCGTGAATCAAATGCTACTAAGCTTGGACAAAAATCTGAAAAATCACGTCTGTACATGAACAGTTTGGTTCTTATTTGAGTGAGCAGCAGCAGCTCGTCTCCCTAACTGGAAATAACAGCCAGTGACTATGCTAATGTCCCACAAGGAAGTATTTTATATAACGCCTTTATTTTACGTGATGCTTGGTGGCTTTTGTAGCAAGTGCTTTCAACCTCAGCTCAGTTCTGTATACAAAGTCTTCTATTACGCTTGGGTGACCAGTTGGAGCATACAATCTTACTGAAAAGAAGAGGTTCACAGGTTAAAGAGAAGAAATAAGTGTATAGTCAGGTTGAGTTAATGTTGTTTTATCTTCATAATTTATCAGTAATAACCCCTACAAGAATTTGATCGTATTTACCCTACAACGACTGTTTTTACGAGTCCCTCCAAGGTCCTCCAACTCACCGAAATTAATTGAAAGATCGTTTAGTTTGAGTGTCAAGTCGAAGCTTTTAACATTTCTCACTCCAATGAACAATCTTCTGCTGGCTGAACCCTAAAACGTTTAAATGTCCTTTAAATGTCCGTACAAAGTCTCATATGTGTAGCTAAATGCGATTTTGGTCGTTAGTTCCTTCATTTGCGTTCATTTGTTTCAGTCGTTGGTTGTTTAGGTGGTGTCGTTTCGATAGTATGGTTGTGGTCGTTCCGGTGGTTTCGGTGGATTCGCTCGTTTCATCATGAATATTCTGTTCTTTGGCCATTTCAATTTTAAAACGAAAGGAATACAAGAAGTGGTTACACACATTACAACGCACGGTCCATTTTTTGTTGTAACTGCTGTTTGTTTCCTTTTCCTTTCGGCCGTTTTTGTTTTAGTGGATTTGTTATGTTGTTTCGGATTCAAGCAGTGCATGCCACTCGAAAACACTGTCCTCCGTCCGGTCTGCGAACCCCCACTGCGGACCGGGTCCACACCGACTATCCCTACGGACCCCCACTACAGACCATGCCAAATCTGATCCCAAATTATGTATACGTAATAGTCGTTAATATCACCCAACTAGTGGACTAATGCAAATCCTACATTTTGATCGGCTACGATACTAGGGGACTATTAGCAATAGTCATCGAGTAGCTAAAATTCTTTCGTTTTATTCCCAAATAAATCTTTCTTTAACTTGCATTTGCTAACTATATTATTGCTTTTACTGTCCGACTAGTTCGCCTCATGGGCTATTGACCCGTAGCCTTGCGGGCTGTGGGTCTAATTGTTAATTATACAATAAACCAAGTTTTTCTGGCATTTTGATTGGTTCTCGCCTATGATCTATTAGAGGACAGACACACGATTGACGTCATCACCACAAAGTTTTTCCTTCTCAACTTCGTTCCCAGGGTCCTCTGGAAGAGAGAGGACCTTGGGAACGAGGTTGTTTCCTTCTGCATTTTAAGGGATTTTAAAATGGCGGAAAGTTTTGAGAAATAAGATAATATTTTACGTGACTGGCCGAAGATAAAGTTCAAGAACGTCTTTTCGAGGCATTGAACAGGTACGAGAAGCAGGAAAAAGTAAGAAAAAAAATAGATTCCATGTTGCCGTGCGTCTGTTCAGTAACAGATCACAGAGGACGTCAAAATGTGGTAAGAACATCAGTATCGCCTCGTGTGCCACTTTTTTGTTCTTACCACATTTTGACGTCATCTGTGATCTGTCACTGAACAGACGCTCGGCAACATGGAATATTCTCGCATTTTGATTGAGTCTCGCCTTCACGTCTTCATTACAAAGTTTTTACTTCTGTGTTTTAAAATGGTGGAAAGTTTTGAAAATTAAGATAATACTTTACGTGATTGGGCAAAGATAAGCAACCAAAAAAGTCTTGTCGAGGCACTGAACAGGTACGAGAAGCAGGAAGAAGCGAGAGAAAGCCGTTTCTTTTTCAGAAAATGACTCGGAAAGAATACTCAGCGGCCCCAGTCGGCAGTTGAGCGAGACTTAACCAAACACAAAATTTGTCGTGCTTTGTCTCAAATTTAACAACTCCAATAAACAAAATGTTTGAAATTCAACTTTTTGTTGACACTAATTGATGTCTAGGCTCGATTTCCGCCGCTCTCTCGTGTCTAGTCCGCGTCCCTCCCCGGGGAAGAGCGCGAAGTCCTTTCCCGAACAGCGGCTTGTGATCGAGCCTAATTGATGTCGGGAATGAGACATAAAATCATTACTTCTTAAAATCAGTTACAATTAACACGTAACCTTGCTTCCGACGCGAATGTTCCAGTCCGTATCAGGGCACAACAGAGAGCAAAGTATAGCGCAGTACATCTCACGGCAAACCGCTGTATTGCAGCTATAAGGTGTCTCCGATACTACGTCAAACTGATTTGAGAATCACCAACTACAGAGGGGCAAACATTTTGCTTAAAAAGTCGAAGGAATGTGCCTGCCACATCTTCCTATCTTCATTATGGAAGGACACGAACTTGATGATTTGCAACTAAAAGAACATATTGCCCAATTCGAAACGCCATTTTTCGCTTTGTGAAAGGAGCTTTTGTTTAAACCGGATGTGACGTCACTTTTTGTTAGGTGAAACCAACCTCTTGTGCTGTTTCTCCGCTGCCTACTGGAGGTAGCATTGGACTTTGATTGCTGTCCGCCTGTAGCCGCGAATCATCAGGCGGACACTACGTTTAATTTGAGAGATCACCGAAGATACTGACTGTACGGGGAATAA
>OMLO01005382.1_pt1 | contig 10747 bp, 9 predicted proteins | sample 1674811 | NCBI WGS metagenome assembly OMLO01 (sample SAMN06265003, study PRJEB25207) | coral metagenome | isolation source: Coral host | place: Mexico:La Bocana,Puerto Morelos, Mexico | collected 2008-11-13
TGATGAGTGCGTAAGCACGAAACTCAGAGTTGCAGTGAATCATGTGTGTTTTCATTTAGTAACCCAATTCTATATATATATATATATTTTTTTTTTGGAATTTTGCACTAATCTTTGAAAAAAATAAATTTGAGAATTCATCTACCAACATAAATTATTTGCATGTAATGTTATTATGTTATTATAAACTAACATTTCTCCTGAAGCACACAATGAACTCAGACATACCATCGTTCCACACTGGAGTTTTGTTATGAAGTTCCAAAAGATTTTCCATTCTCTTGTTCTTGTATCTTTCCAATAAACCATCACCATCCTGAAGCAAAAATGCAAATCATGAGAAAAATACATTTTCAAGTGAATGGTGATCTTTGATCCTTGCCAATTTCACGTTTCTGGACTTTTAAAAGTCCCCATCCCCACGACACCATTTATGCCTTTTCAACAAAACAAAACCTCACAGAATTACAGATACAAGAAAGCAAATCAACACACACCGTGAGGGGTCGCATGGGTATTCTCTGTTGATCAAGACCCATTCCTGGAAGAATAACTGTCATTCTGCGAGGTCCTTTGAACCCAAGAACATTTGTATCCTGTAAAAGAGAAGAAAATGAAAATTGTACATTGTATTTACATCAAGTGTATAAATACAACAAACAGTTGTCTACATAGTTGATAACAGTGCCATTTTTGTCACTGACTTGTATAATTATTTTGCAAAAATATTCAAGTCAGTGACAAAAAATGGTACTGTTATCAACTATGTCATCTCCTGAATACATTTACTCAATTTTTAAGCTCTCCTCATAGTCTGTTGCTATTATATAAAGGAGGAGGTTTACACCAGTTTCCAGCACTTTTCTATGAGCTACTTTTTGAAGGATGAATACTAGTACCACTGTTTAACAAGAGATAACAATAGTATCATAGAACTGCCCAGTCATGAATTGGTACACCAGTTGCGGTCATCTTTATTATATAACAGGTTACCAAAGTAACAACATAACCTGCTAAAAACACCCTTAATTTTAACTTTGATCTCTTGTAACTCAAAAACGAGCTCAGTGACCCATTTTTATTATTGAATTTTGATAAGCACAATACGATGCAACTTTTTGCAAAGTTTAAAAAAATTCTACGGATTGGGTTCAGAGCCACCTTGAAGTCCCAAAAACTTTAAGACAGCTCTGAACACACTCTATAGAATGTTTTTAAACTTTGCAAAACTTTGCAATATATCATGCATATCACAATTTGATAATGATAAAACGGGGCTTGTTTTTGATATATAAACGCTTAAATGCAACCATGAGTTTGGTATCCATCAATATAGATTGATTGTAACAACCCTTCAAAATCTGGAAACTGTTTCAAGCCACCTTAAAAAGAGTTAAATTTACATCACACTAAAGCTAGTTGTAACCACGGAACTGTCGATCTGATTCATTTATACAAGTTATTATTATACTTACATATATAATAGCTGCTACTTCTTCTCTAATATTTGAACCATCAGACATAACACCTCCCTTTTTGGGATTAACACCATTGTTAAACACTGTAAACCTTGTTCCCACTAAATTGGATCTTAAAGAAATATTGAATAAATTCAGTACAGTTAAAAGTAAACTACATGACCCTAAAAGTATTCTTAACAATAACAATGATATTACTTCCATTAAAATACACTCATCTGGAAAAGTAAATGTACAGTTCATTCTCGATAATAACAGTTCTATTGCTTTACAAAGAACTGGGAAAACAAGACAATGAGGTGCTATTGTAAACTGGGAAAATGGCAAGAAGCAGTGAAAAATGCAAGAGCAATTTAATACTTAAGGTAATTTTTAAACATGGGTTAGCATTGACCAGCCTTCAAACAACACTGCCCATAAGGGTACATAATTATCACACATTCAAAAACTAAATTAACTTCAGTTGCACTACCCCAGAAAGGTGTGTGAATTGGGAAGGCTTAGAGATGGTGAACCTCTGATGCACTTGAACCATGTCATGTGTCCTAAAACCTCAATCATGTACATTAGAACCCAGAAGTGTTTGAGAAAAAAGTTTCCCACTTTTTTTGCTTAGCCAAAGGTGTTGGGGAAACCTAACAAATTACGGGGGAATGACCTGCAATGGACTAGCATCCCATCCAGGGGGAGTAGACATACTCCTAGCCGCTTCATGCTACAGAAACTGGGGCTAAGGCTCTAAGACTTCATAGAGGAAAACCCCTATTAATGTCTGGTAATGCAAAATGTATTAATACAGTTTATCGATATCAATAACATGTACCTTAATTTTCCAATAAAACTCTCGCCACCTCTTGACAAGTCAGTTGCATCTGTACTTATTAGATAGTTCGAGGTTGTGCTCTTTTTTCTCTTACGTCCAGCCAGGAGAAATATCTAATTAAAGTAAAAAACTGGTGTGGCACTGATTCAGTACACAATGTATTTACTAAATGATCATAGGTTCATGTCCAACAAGATTGCTACTTGGACATTATGATTCAGGGACTAAAGCCAATATCATCCCAATATTAATAACAAACCAAAGAAGCAACTTGTATACAAGTACCTCAATTCATTAGATTTGAGGTGAACTCAATTTGTAGGTAAAAGGGAACAGAGGGCTTATATTTACAGGAGAGGGGTTAACAGAGCTTTGATGCCATGTAGACTTGTGGATTTAGTACCTCGCAGACACTGACATACATGTACAACGTATCTAATTACAATTCTTTTGTTTCACTAGAGAAATTTTGTTGCAATCAACATCAAGCAGGAGTTTGATTTAAGAAGGCAACAATAAAAACCTATTTCTAAGTTTGCTGTGCTTTAAGAAGGTTCAAAAAACAAAGTTTCAAACTTCAGGCAATCATAAGGTTGAGCTCATCCACAGTATTACTATGCTGCTAATGACTGTGGTCCCATTTGTTTCATGAATGCTACATTAATTTTTCATCAATAAATTACCTTCTTCCCATCGTCTTTTTCCATGTGTAGGAAATATGTAGGATACATTCCTCTATCCATTCCTTTTTTGTCTCTGGTTATTCTACATTTAACAGCAGTTCCTTGTGGAGCAGGTCTATCAAGCAAGAAAACTCATTGTTAGAAAAAGCGACCATAACACTGTACTGCATTGCAAAACACAATTAGATCAAAGTGGCTTAAAACAATAATACTGACTTACCTAAATACAAATTTTTCAAGATCATCAATTTCAATAGCTGTGCCAGGAGTTGCAGTACCTGTATTTGGTGGTGATTCTCTGTTGCTAGGTTGTGGCTGCAAAGGAAGTAAAAAGAACAAATACTACTTGTTTTAGCAGTGATGTTATTGTAAACATCATGTTTATGTCAAACAAAGGTGGTTTACAACTAAAAAAAATGAGGAATCAAATTTTGAGACAATCTTTGGTTTCAGTATCCTCAAATTTGGATTACATGTAACAATTTCAGTCTGAGAGTCCAATTTTAACCAACAAATTTCAATGAATAAAAACCTCTTAAAATATAATACCTCTAATACCTTCTTCTTTGTAGCAGAATCATATGAGGGTGGAGGCCCAGACTGTAGACTGGGAGATGGTGTTCTTGCCCTTGCTGGTGCTATGACTTGCGATGATAACTCTGGTTCATCAAAATCATCCTTAATCCCTGCATAATCTGCACTAGATGAAATACCCATTGCCGCTAACTTGTGCTCTATATCTGTTGTCTGCTGAAATGGGTATATGAAAAGGGAGACATAACATTTTAGGCATTTTTCAGACTTGCATGCCCCATCAGAGGTCATAAACGTATGGTTCAAACTACAAATGTTCAAAGTATACTGGCTACTACATTATTCCATGGGAAACCATTACATTACATTACCATTTTTTAGCCCCTATGGTTATTTTGGGCAGGCAGTACTCTCTACTAACTTAATAATGTCTACTGTAATTATTTTATAAGTGTGTGAGTACAAAGAAATGGTTGTTGTAAATTAATAATAATTGTTGTTGAAAGTATAATTCCATATAATTATGCTGGCAAAAAGCTAAAGGTCAAGCTTACAATGTAGGCTTGAGCAGTTTTATCTTCAGAAAATGTCAATTGTCACCCTCAATGGAAATCAAAAGAGAGTCATACAAACAGTTGAGTGTTTAAAGCTAGATGTAGCAGGTTGACACAACATCTTGAATAGTAGTTACACAGTCTCAGCATATTCTTCATAACTTTCAAGTTTCTATTTGGGAAATGCTTCCAAAATGCAAACGAAAATAACTACCTTGCCACAATGGACACTAAAAACAAGCAGTAAAATTAAAGTAGCCATTTAGTTTGAACTTGTCTAGTGACATTTTCTTGAGTCAAAAAATTTTGTTACCATCAAAATCCCAAGATAATGCAAGTTATGTTTATAATTAGTTTTCCCTGGCCTTGCACAGACATGTTCACAGCAGTACAGAGTGGAGGGTATTCAATTTCCACAATGATTATAAGCATTCTTGTTTTTCAAACCCACTAAAAAGGTTTAGAACCTAAGTTTTATAAAGTTTAAGTGGAAATTTTACCTAAAAAGTGACTAATTTACTTTTTTGTACACAATCAGGAAGTCAATTGGAAAGCTGTCACGTTGATTATACACTGTACAATCAACTCTACCTAAGGAGAATGAATAAAGGGTGAAAGTCTCTAAAGAAACTACCTAAGGAGACCCTGTTGTACAATGTAGGCAAACTGAAACATAACCTTTGCAGATTTAAACTCTTCTCCCTTAGTTCCCAAATCATGTGTTGTAGACTATATTTTAAGTTGGCTGATTATAATCTAGCTAAAATGCATTTAATTTTGTGAGCTTGCTTTAATAAACATTTTTGATACTATTGGATGAAATTTGTAGTGGCAGTGACAGCGAACTTGCCGCATAATTCCAACATGAAAAGTTTGTCATTTAATTTTCATTTTTACGCTCACAGTCTCGTAAGAAACTTGAAAAGTCACACAAAATATTAAATTCAGACCCACATTAATGTTACAGCGGAGTTTGTTGTTCACTGCATGTTCTTGATGAATTGCCAAACTGCTGCTCACTGTTGCACAAAATGGAATAACCAAATTGTCTGCTGTTGGAATTTTGCAAAATAATATTGTTTTGTCAAGTTGTCTTGGCTGCAGAGGCCATTTTAGTACAGCAAAGGGAAATATTCAATTTCCACAAAGGCATTCAAAATGTTTGTACATGTATCACACATAACAAGTCATTATTTCACTCTGAAAACAGTGAAATCTTAATAAAATTACAATAGCAAGCTCTTAAAGCTCAGGTTTGTATAAATTTTGCCACTGGCATGATCACATGATCAGCCACACCAGCACTCAACACCAAAGAAATGTAACCCATTACATGACCTCAGTCAGCCTTAGTCTGTGCAGTGAATCTGCCAGGACTGTAATTAATATGAACTGCTAGTGTTCCAAGTCCAACTCAAGAAAATGAGGGATTCATCCACCACCACTGGCTACATGTATGTCATACATGTACACATCACTCACTTTTGTCCGTGGCTTTGGTTCGTCTTCTTCTTCTGATCCAACATTAACCAATAACCCACCCACAGAGGGCTCTGGTGGGGTGGCATAACTTGTTACAGGGCCATCTATACCTAAAACAAAACAAGCAAGTTAATTGAATACTGTCTTGTGAACACTACAGCACTGTCTTTCTCATTAACTGTCTCATAGTGAATTCACTTACCTATAACATAACATACATGTATGTAAATTCATTTATGAAAAATTGAAATGTAATATTAATTTTGTTCTCCACTTTGTTTGTTGTCCATCTTCAAGAGTGTTCTGTTAACAGCTAAAAAACTGAACTACATCAAAGATCAGCCTTATGCATCTCATGGCGTGGAGACAACTAACTAACATCAGAGATCAACATAAAGCATCTAATTTAGAGAGGCTCTGTTTAAACATCAATGTAACAAAGTTAATAGTTCACTATAAATCTTACTTTTAGGACAAAAGCAAATTTTCTCACCATGAAGTTGTGTTCCACCGAGGACCAAAGGCGTTCTCTCTGAATGACGAGACACTGGGCGAACTACATCATTAGCTTGAACCATTCCTTTCACAAAATTATATTTAGTATGTCAGTTCTGTAATAATCACATATAAAATATACAATGTACCATACCATTACAAAGCATAGCGCAACACAAGACTTTTTATATTTATCATCCTTGTTGGATGACTCCATTGTTTATAACTTTTTCAGTTTGTTTCTAGTTTTTATTTGCAATAATTCACTTACTTACAGGTACACAATGTACATGTATACATGTATGTATTTTGTGAAGTATCTTCTTGCCAAACTTAATAAATTCTAAAAAGTGGCTTTCAAGAGAAAGGTATGTTCTAGAAAAAGCCACTAAAACACCAATCCAATTTTTTGACTAACTGCACTGCATTCAATGGGGAATGGTTTTTGCCACCAATTTCACGGACATGATATGCAACCCATGAATAAAAACCTCTTGCAAGCATTACTTTGGCAATAATTTGCTTCCAATATTTCCAGCAACAATTTCAAGTTACAAGTCCATTTTAGTGTCCAATTAACTTTTCATTTCTCCTGCTAGAATTTTGCTTTCAGCTCCTTTCAGTTACATAAAAAATAATCCCTTACCAATTATTCAAACCTGTGCACATGTGAAACTACTCAGACCAATAGTAGGTTTTTTTTTTAAATCAGCTAATACAATATTCAACCTTTAATCCATGCAATATATATTTACAACTGACATTTTCTTTGCGGCTTTTCTTTTCATGTATTTCTAAACCAACCAATGACCACATAGAAACTGCAGCATATGCTTGAACTCGCAAGCACATGAATGCACTAACAGTTTGAGCTTGACAATTAAGAGACATGGTAGTTACGTATGTAAGCATCACAACGAACAAGTCGAGATTTCATTGTTTTGTGCCGCACATTTGATTAGCTGAATTTGAAAATAGAACATTTAATTGGTTGGATTTAAAATCTTGGAATGTATTGTTTCAGGTCTACCATCTGATTGGCTCTGATTTGTTTACATTGTCCAGGTGGCCCCGGTTTCAGTAAACACACTGTAATAAAATATTATACCCTATGTTGATAATACCTTAAATAAGTTAATTCCTTGAGGGTTTTATACACAGATATACCTGGGAGACATGGGCCAGGTTGTCTGAAAGGCAGTTAACGTTAACCCAGGATAAAAAGTTCACTGAAGTATTAATTTTTCTGGTGTTAAAGTGTTTTTCACTGTTTTTATTTTGTGTAGTTTGAGAGTATTCAAACTCAGATCTGAAGGACAAATAGCACAAAAAGAAAACCTTGCCTCAAAGAAACAAAACGCAAATCAAAATTCTCGCTTATCCTGGGTCAGCTTAATCAGGCTTTGGATTACCTGGCCCTGGTGTTTATTCAAAACCTGGCATTTAATTCAGAAAACATGGTACACCCAGTTTTTCATGCATTTCAGAAACAAGCAACTCATTACCTGCATTGGAAGAAATTAAGGAATTTCAACATGGAAGCAAGAGTGCCTGATTTGGTGTCCACTAATAAATTAAGCTATGAAACAATTTTCTATGCAGCAGCAGTCTGTTTTGTGTGAATGAATAATAATCACAGTAACTTTTGGCAACAAAATGATTTTCCATGGATTGTAAAAATTGTGTTTGATGGCTCTTGAGACACTCTGACAAAATTACTTTAGCAGAACAGAGGGTAAAGTGACAATCAGTCATCATATCTTCATACCATTGAGAGAGGACCACTCTGTTTAGATCAGTTTTTATTTTGTATTGTCAGTCAGAAACAGGTGTGTATACAAAGACCTCCACACTTCAGTTCTCTCACAATTGGAACATTCAATCTGTGTGCACTGCACAACTTATGAACATGACAGTTTTGATATTTTGAATTTTGATACTGACAGTCAACCTTATACAATTTGCTAAATAAAATTAAATATTACCATTATTTTTATCTTAAAATGTTTTCCTGATTTCTCGATTTGAAATCTACCACACAAATATACTGCATTGCATTTAATGTCATTATAAAAATAAAATGAGGTAGCGCTTTATTTAAATACGGAGGTACATGTATGAATGTTTTTCAGTTCTAGTGTTTCTTAGAACACCTACATTGTAATCTTGAGGACAAATTTTCCAAAATCTTAACTGTTAAACTTACAAAGCTGTTGTTTTCATTTACATGCATTTTGCTATGAAAAAAAAAAAAAACATAAATCTTGGTTTACAGAATGATACATATTTTCATATTAAATCAGCAAGGAAAGAAAGCACTAAGTGAATGTCTAGGATAAATGTCTGTAAAACTGTCCAAAAAGGCAAGTTTTAGATAAGTTTTTTTATTTCCCAAAAAGATAAGGATATAGATGCGATAAAGATAGGATATAGATGCGATATCTAAGGCAAGGTGAAAGCTAATAATATTATTTGATAATGGAACATGTACTTAACTTTTACTTTATTTACTGTATACTGTAGGTGCCATGTGGTGTTCAGTAAGAGGCACCAACATGAGTGCTCCATACTCTATGATTTAATACTTTCAAAATTATGTTTATACCACCACTGACAATGTTATTTAATAAAGTATTCCTTCTGCCTGCTCTGTTGTTGTTCATGGAAGCCTAGAGTCCAACAAATGTACTTACATTTTGTAAGCTGTACACGTATATGACATGTATGCTATGAAGAGGCAATTTTAAAGCCATAACCATCAAATACATGTACATGACTGTATGTTATAAGGCAGATGGTTTTGTTTTTCAAATATTCTAACATAAAATTATTGCTTTTAGCATATTGTCACATGGTAGACACATTTATCATGCCCAATCATGTTCTTTAACAATTAAATAAACAAATGCCAAATGAAAAAGCACACTATACAAGACCGGTAAAGAAAATTTTTCATTTGGCAAGGATACACCCAAATCACAATAAATTAAGCATAACATATGGCCATAAAATAATGTATAAAAAAACAACACATGTAGAATATTTAAACTTGACTTGCATGAATGTGTTGACAGACAAGTTAAAAATATTACACTCACATAGATTGAAGAATGTAAACTATGTTTTTTTCAGCCACAAGATTATGCCAGCACACTGCACCAAACAGAAGAGCAAAACTACAGTGGTGCAGCTTTCTCTTTCGTAGTTTAAAAGAACACCTGTACAGGTCTTCCAAAAAAGACAGGAATTCAAATAAGAAAAAAATAACGAAAAAGAAGAAGAGCATCATAAAAACAAAGGATCCTAAAAGGTCTCTAATAGGTCCATTCAAAGTAGCAAGAACAGATAGGAAAGTGCTAATCAGCCCTTGTATTGTTTTTGAAGTTAATACATGTACATCTGATTGGCTCAAATACATAGAATTGTATTTCTTCTATCAAAAGGATTCAATCTAAAGGTGCAATCAGTAACATTAAATTGCAAACCAATCTCTAAATATTCACCTGAATGTAAATTTTAATCCAAAACATAATGATGCTATCATTGTTCTAATTGTCTGGAAAATCTCTCACAGCAGAGCAATATAATTTGGTAATTTCCAACTGCTTATCATCTTCCATTTTGTATTAATAATCACATCTTACTGTATTTCATGTTAAAATAGTGGGACCTACATGTAGCTGACTCTAATCCAAAAAAAAAAAACAGGATCAAATTGGTTAAAACCACAACATGTATTTTAAATAAAAATCTTCTAAGAAATTTTACGGAAAGCCTTTTTTCACAACATTTTGCTATTTTCTCCTTCATGTTTTACTGTATAACAGTTTTTGCTCCTGTTCTGAGATTTTGTAATGTTAATCGTATCCACAGGCATTAATAATACTAATTAATAATAATAAATTCACAAGCTAAAGTAAACATCTCCTTCTGTGAAATCAATGTAAATAAATTAATGCAAACTGGAAACTGAAAGGGAAATATTTATTGTATGAATTTGTCTAACCAGGACTGTTTGTAGCTGAATTTCAAAAACAGGTTAAATTCACTTAAACAAGACTTATCTCAGAAAAAGTTTATGTTAAGTGGGGAACTTTTATAAGTGAAAACAATCTCCATATCATATATTATTCCTCTTTAAGGTGGGGAGAACAACAATGTATTTTACAGGTACACAAGAGTGTGTGGGTTAAAAAAAAGAGGAAATCTATGTAAGTGATGTAACTATAGCAATGTAAGTACAGTAAATAATGTGTAAATATTTTATTCAAGCCCCACATGTAGGTTTTCAAATTTTGTTGTCAACACTTTTGTTAAGTGTCCAGGTAACAAATATTTTTTGACAATATTTCATGCTTGATTTGGACACAAATACTGTAAAAGAAAATGAAATATAGAGAATAGAGAAAGAAAATGAACACAATTCATGCATATAAGCTTACATATAGTCAGTGGCATGGATCTTGGCTAGTAATTAAGCAACATGTGCTCCACAGTGTACATGTAGCTACATGTACTTCTGGATAAGTGAAACATGATCAGATCACAACAAATTTTCAATGACCAGTCAAGCCAAGTTTGATACCCACTTAGTTAGATTTAGGTCTTTGTGTATCAACTTCAGTGCTCGAAATTAGAAAAAAATTCAGGTTGTCCTTATGGTGAACGCCGGACAACCTAGTCCCTGATTTTGGTTGC
>OMLO01005383.1_pt1 | contig 10747 bp, 19 predicted proteins | sample 1674811 | NCBI WGS metagenome assembly OMLO01 (sample SAMN06265003, study PRJEB25207) | coral metagenome | isolation source: Coral host | place: Mexico:La Bocana,Puerto Morelos, Mexico | collected 2008-11-13
ATAAATTGCTTTCTCTAAGTCCTCAGGGTGTAGAAGAGTGTATATCAGTTGCTTGTTGTTCGCAGTGAAACAAGAAGTCAGTTTCAACCTCATCAAGAAGACGTTATATTATAGATAAGATATCACGTGTTTTTGCTGAGTTTGTAGTGATTCTGTCCAGGTTCTGTTCCCTCCGAAGACCGTGGGACCTGCGAACACTGCCCCGCACGGCATTACTCTGTCAGCGGGAGTGACACATGCTATAGCTGTGATGTGCCATTGCTTTTGGTGGACAATGACTGTGTTTCTTGGCACCAGTCTGAAATAGAGGAGTCAGAGCACAGAACTGTGAAATTATGAAGCTAGTTTCCTTTTTGAGGGACGCCTGAACGGCGGTTCAATGTATTCTAAGGGGTAACACAGATTAAGATGATGTCATTCAAACTTGGGAGTAGGTCGCACAGGTGAAGAAACAACACATCTCAGTGGGCAAACTCGACTAAAAATGTGGACAACTCACATCCGAAGATTTGCGAAAATTGCGGTGAAGAAACTGGAAAGCTCAATCAACTGATCTGACGTTGGGATATGTTGGGAGCATGTACCAAGCACAGCTCAGCATAGCTCTTTGAGGGTGCTTCAAACTAAGGTTTGGTGGCACTTGCCTCTCTTAGCTCTTGGAGTCAGCTGCTCCATGGTGGCTTTTCGCTTGCTAGTGGCTCTCCTCCGCTCCCGCAGGGAGAGGAAGGTGGAGCGAATCTTAGGCGAGCTGTACCGGGATCTCTGGGATGCTCGCCAGTTAAAGCAAGATGACCATCTGAAGTTTTTTTTGTGAAGGTAGATGCTTCCTTCCAAGCCCAAAAACAGCCAATCATTCACAAAGGTTGGAGGGCAGGATAGGACGACAGGAATGGAATATGGTTCTTTGCTCGTCTTTGTTCATTTTGCTTGGCATTTATGCGTATGCGAGACTTTTGAGGATGGGCAGCCAGATGTGGTGGACCAATACTCAGAGAAACTGCGTCGCCTTGGGCTTGACAAGTTCACTGTGCAGAAGGAATTAACTGCCATGCGAGCTCTGCAGAGCAAAAGAGCTGGAGTGACTGGGGTATAAACAAGGGTTGTATCTGGGGAAGCTTTTGCAGACATGCCATGATTTCAGCTTGAAGTCCTTTTTTTGAAGCTTGAAATGACATGTTTCTGTCGTCAAACTTTGCCTAGCCAGGTGAGTCTTGGCTACCTCTTGTCCTTGGACTTCGAGCAGCTTGCTACTCAACGAACAGGCAAAGAGAATCCAAGCTTCGTGGACATGAAAACTGGATTTTGGCTCTCAGAAGATCCCATTGGTGCCAACGTCTTTTGTCCCCGAGATGGGCGACCGGGGTGTGCATTGGTGGACTGGATTGCACCTGATGATCGAAGGGAACAGACCCATTTCCTGTCGTGGACGTGGAAGTATACTTTGGCTGAGGTTGCCAGTGCATTGAAGATGTTCCAACAAAGCATGGAAGATCCCCACGCTGCATCAGGAGTATTCTTCTTTATGTGCTTCTTTACGAACAACCAGTTTCGGATCATAGTGGAAGAGTCCAGCACTGGTAGCGATAACCTGGAGACCGTGTTTGAAGGCAACCTGCGGCGAATTGGTCGCATGGTGGCCATTTTGGATACCTGGGATCGGCCGCTATATCTGTCTCGCATCTGGACGGTGTATGAGCAATTCGTGGCCTCTACTCTGCAGATTCAGGCACGGAAGGGGTGGTGGGGAGATCATTGTTTGCACAAGATCTAAGTTCTCATATTGTAATCTGTTTGTAGACTTCCATTGACTGTTTCCCTATTCAAGCCCCGCTTTTCGTGACTTCGGTTTGAAATAGCTTGTTGTTGAAATTGGCTGGCGATTGAAATTAATCAGATGTTCTGGAATTCCTTTGCTGAGGTGCAATTCGTGATGCCCGAGGCCACCAGAAGTCTTTTGCAACAACAGATACATTGTGGCCTTGACGGCATCAACGAAGTCACTGAAGCTATCAGCAAAGTGGATTCAGCTCAAGCAAAAGCCTGGAAAGCAGAAGATGAAGCCAAGGTCAAGTCTATGATCCAGGAGCGCAGAAAGCTGTACTATGACAACTAGCCATTTTTGTTCAGATGTTAAGTTCAAGTGCAACAGGCACGAAGACAATTGGACATATGCTTCCAAACTCTCCTCTGCGTTTTCTGGCGAATCACATTTTAGATTCACAAAGGAGGAGCTGTTGCAAGTCACCTCCCTACATGTGGGTGTGTTTTGGACCCATCCTGATCTCACAAGGGCCTTGTCCACCACGCAGGAGACCGTTGGTTTCGAGCATGTCGACGCTCATGTCACTGATGTCATGATCACATGGATTGGGTCGGTGATGCAGAAGACCTGCCGCGAGTTGGTGGAAGAAGCTCGAGAGGCGAAGGTTTCAAATAGAGTTGCGACTAGGAACATTGAAGACCTTGGTGATGGAAGTCAGGTTGGCGTTTTTTGGCTTGAAAAAACCGAGATGTTTTTTTTCTCAAGTGCCTGCCCTTTTGGTTTTCAAAGTGAAGTATGCAGCCATGAAGTGACTTTAGTTGCAAGCATACCCCCAGAAAATTGTTGGGCAACAAATGACTTATTTGGGCGAATGTTGGTTTAAGGATGTGAGACTTGAAGCTCGTGGCGTAGCCTTCCGCAAGAAGTCATAGCCATCAAACTGTAAAAAGCGCAATTGAGAAAACGCAATGAGCCAGACGAATTGGGTTGAATACTTCCTTGTTGCCCAGGTGTGCAAACTAGTAAGGCCAGCAAGGCCAGCAGTGCCAGCGCGGCCAGCAGTGGGAGGACGGCCAGCGATGCCAGCTGTGTGGCAAGCAGAATTTTAAGATATTTTTAGCCTCTAGAAATTCAGATGCTGAGTTTGATGGCCTACGATGCTGCCAGAAGTGCAGTGGCTGTGATTTTGAATAGTGCAAAACACAATTTTCGCGAGTGTGCAAAGAGCATAGGAGAAGTGAGACGTCTGCCAGAAGCATGTATATAACGAAACAGAGGCTGAACCGGTCATAAAAGTCTAGGATTTATATAAGAGCAAAAGAATAAGATGATCGGGTCAGAGTCAAAATTTTTCAATGCCTGATCTCTTTGCGGACTCGAACCTATGAGAAGCAGTAGAGGGGCTGACAAGCAGCGCCAATATTACTGTTGATCGGTATGGCCCATGCCACAAAGCCAGAAGTGCTTTTTCTTTGTATTGCATGGGTCAGCAGGCAGCAGTCTAAAAGCGTCGCACCCATAATCACCATGTCAAAACGATAATCCCGGTGCCCTTGAGAAGGTAGCATAATAGCTGCGTAGTAGTTGTGAGTCAATGTCGATGTCTCGGGTTGTTCCTCAAAAACCATGGCGAATTCATTTCTTGGGCTTGGAGCTCGGCCGGTGCCAGGTTGAAGAAATGTCCCAGGTGCGCATACGGCAGAAATTGACCTTGATGTTTGACCGCTTGAGTAGTCCAAACGTGCAATTTCTTGAACACTAGCTGTGTTTTTGCCGATGTCTTGAAGTGGTCTTTTCAGATCCAGGTCCCCGCTTTCCTCTTCACCTCTCTTTCTTTTTCCTTCTAACCCTCAGCCTTCTTAGGCTTGATCTTGAAAAGGGCAGCTACACTACTGCAGTTGGAAATCAAATTGGGAATTCAACACTCCCCTTCATTGAGACTCAAACTACCCTATACAATCCGCCTCGAATTCCTCTGGCCCTTTAGCAATATGAATCTGTATGTACATCGGATCCCCAGTCGCCTATGTACAAATCTACTCTTCGATGTTGTACTTGTCTTCAATTTCCACTTCGAATTCTACAGTCCCGACACCACTTCGATTCTGGAAACATGTTTGCATGCGATTGATGTGTCTGCAGTTTTGATTGATGTGATATACTTTTCCATACTTCGTGTAGAAAACCGGAAAGGGCAAATCCAGCAACTCTCTTCGTGTCTCTTCCTCTTCGTCATTTTTTCCCATCACATGCGGTAGTCCAAGATAGACTTCTCATCGAATGATTTCCTCTTCTCTTTCAATCTCCTGCCATTCTTCAGGATGCTGATTGGAATCCTTTCTTGTGGTTGTTGCGGTAAGACGGTTTCTTCTCCTCTTGGAATATTGTCTTGACTTCCTTGAGCTGTTTCATCTACTTCATCTTCTCTTTAATCTTTCTTCCCTTCCTTCGGCGATTGAAATCACAGCAGCCAAAGAAATCAAATTCAACACCGTGGCAACTTCTTCAATCCCCATGGTTGAAGATTCTTCCTTTCTTGGTTCCCTTTTCTCTCCATCCTTTGCAACTTCCCTTCTACCCTTCTTCTCTCCGTCCTCTGTAGGTTCCGTCTCCTCCTCATGTTCTACTTCAAGTTTCCTCATATTCATCAACTCCTTAAACTTTTCAAATCGTTGGGATGCCAATGCCTTCGTTCCAATGTCTGTAATCATAACCTCTCCAGCCTTGTGTCCTACCTGCCACTCTCATCACCGCCTGTCTGGCGTAAGAAGATCTCATCTTTAAATGTCTCGTTCTCCAATTCCCACCGGTCACCTGGTGAGAATCGAAATGGCAGAGTGACCAAAGAACTCTTCTGACCTTCTTGAAGACTTCTCTTACCAGAACTTCTTGACCGCTTCTCCAGCTGACATTCCATCCACCATCCACCATCTCCACAAGCTCCGTCTCCGCCGTAGATAATGTCACCAAAGCCTGTCGTCCTGATTCCTCAAGGAGAAAGTAGTACAGTAAGCTTCCATCGTGATTCTTCACCCATGTGATGCGGAAAAGACGAGTCACGGTAGCATTCAAAAGACGATCCCATTCTGAAAACAGCATGCATCAAGAAAGGCCAAAGTAGTTCCCTTCGCTTCTTCAACCTCAACGGTTTGACTGATTTCATCCCATCGGGAATCCTCCCCTTCATCAGTCTCCGAACTGATCCCTTCTTTTGACGGTCGAAAATAGGACTGAGAGATGTCCATGCTCAGGAACGATGTCACCCAGGTTTTCTGGATCTCCTCAATCACTCGGCTGACAACTTGGCTGGAATCTACGATGAACAAATCGTCCACTTACGTCATCAACAATCCTGCTATTTCATAGTCTTCATGGTCCTCCTCTGCCTCCTTCTTTTCCTCGACAATCTTCCAAAGGTTTGGCTCTGACTGAAGTTGTTCCAGCTTGTAGTTCTTTTCACCATTCTTCCCCTCAACCTTCTCATCTCTAGAGATGCTCCAAAGTCTCGGGGATCTTGTCAGTCCATAGATGGCCCTCAACGCCTGGTGGATAGCTGGGGCCTTCACCAAGATCTCGTCCTTGCCATCATAGTGATTCATCTCTGCATTCAAGAAGGCAGTTTTGATGTCAATCGAAGCTCATTCCATACCCAGAGGCTGCAACAAATGCAATGCGAAAAGCAGTTGCATGTCCCCCTCCTGAGAACGTATCCTCCTCCTCTCGTTTGGGTTTCCACATACTGATACCACCCATGTCACTTTCTTCCGGCCACCAACTCCAGGCTTCATGGTGACGATCTTTGAGGGAAGTACTTCTATCTTCCTCCCCTCTGCTTCAGCCTTTCTTCTCATCTTTTCAACTTCTTCCTTCTTCAATTCTTTCAACGCTTCCATTTCTTCTAGAAATGACACTTCAGCTCCTTTTGCCTCTAGCCATCCTCCCCTTTAACACTTCTGCGTCACAAGTTTTGTTTGAAGAACTTCCTTCTTCCGCGACTGTCTTTCTCATCTTCTGTAGAATCTTCACCTCTTCTGCCACTGCTTCAGGATGATCTAAGATCATCTTTTCTGCGTCCTCTTCTAGCATCCTTACTCCTCTTATCTTCGCAGCTTTTCTTTGTTCTTTATCTTCTCCATGAGCCACTCCTGAAAGACTCCCAATCGTTGTCTTGTTTCTCAACCTCCTTCTGATAGAGTGCGAATCGGCTAACTCTCTCTCAAGTGCCAACCACGTAGCTTCAGTGACCGGCTCAATGGACTTCTTCACGCTGTACTTGGCTAGTCTTGGACTCTCTCCTTCTTTGACAATCCAATGTCCATGATCTTCCAGAGATGGTGTCAGGTACTTCACCTTGTCGACAGTCACCTCCATTGCACCTTGTCTCCAATTCCTTTTCCGAATCAACACTTCTTGAAGAAAGTTAGGCCACTCCGGTTTTCGATCCGTTGTGGAGGTATCTGTTCATCTCACATATCTTCATGCCCATGACCACCACTCACATCCAACCTGAGCTTGCCTCAATCTTCTCCTCACTTGAGTCTTCAGCCACTGAACTGCCACTTCTGCTCGACCAATTTGCCTTTGGGATCGTCCTTGGCTGTCTTTGTGAGTTTTAATTCCACGTTGAAGTGCCCACCTTTTGAAGTACCCATAAATTCGTGTCCATCCATCCGAAGCTTCAGGATGAATTTCATGGTAACCTTGGTAAACTTCATTAGGCATGTTTCGAAGTCATTGGCATCATGCCATTCTGTAAGTCCTAATCTCAAGCTCCGGCTTGTCTTCCTTCTTTTGCTCCCTATCTTCTTCAAAGACTTCTTCAACTTTACGTCTCTTTGATCGAAATCACCTCCTGCCCACCGACCTCATCTTGCACATCGGATCCTTCTGATCCTCTGTTCTTGGAGCTCCTTCCAATTTGCCTTCTAGTGCTACTCTCATCAAAGCTTCATACGCTCTTGCTGGTTTCAACATGTCTTGCTTTTACATCAATTTCCATCAACCACCAAGTCTCTCCTCGTTTTTGTGGAACGATCTCAACAAGTTGAAGCCTTCTTCACCTGCATAGAGATGAACCAACACACCATTCCTCTTCAACTTCTTCAGCCTTCGGTTCGGGAGGTTCCACTCAACTGGTTCAAGCAACAGGCTGTCCTTCATCCAACCAACCTCTGGAACGACATCGGGGCCGCCTTGATGCCCTGCTTCGCATCCTCTCTTGAATCAACTCCGAGATATCTGGGGGCCAACCCGCTGTGCATCTTACTTGAAGTTCTCGAAGTGATGTAGAACTTGAACTTTTTGTGACATCTTTCCATTCCACAGTGCATCGAAGGGTCATCAGATGTGCCTTTCAGTGAGCATCACTCCACCTGGTGTCATTCTCAACTGCACCGACCCTCCAGCTAAAGTACCTCAGACTTGATGATAGTGTTCAACTCGTTCACCCATCCTTCTTGACCTCAATGGGTTTGTTGCTCCACTATATAGATATAGTCCATGTTGTCCTCCATGAGCAAGGCGATGCACCTTAAACGACTTTAGTCATAGGCTCTTCAACTGCTCCTGCAATTTTTCCACCTGGAGTCGACCTCAATGTTTTCAACGATGGCCCTGGCTTCTTCAAGTAGATCTTTCAGAACTCTTCAGCTTTGGTGGGCTTCCTTCATTCAAGCTGCCATACTTCCTTGGACACGAATTGGAAAAATGATCGATTGCATCACAATTCCAACATCTTCTCTTCTCATCCTTCTGCTCATGTGAGAATCCACACTCCTTACACCTTCTACAGCCTTGATCTGTAAGAAAGAATCGACACTTCGACATCTCCTTCTCCGTTTCTTTCTCTCCTCCCTTAATTTTCCCATATCCCTTCTGGCCTTCTTCTTCAAATCTCTTCATCCTCAATTCCTTGCCTTTCTCACCATCCGGCTTTTTCTTTCCTCCCGAATGCCAGCAAGTGCAGTGCGAACGAAGTCACCGAACATGAAGTTGGAGTTGCGTCCACTTGCAACATAAATCTTGCTAAACTCACCGTGAAGTTGAGGTCCTTGTTGTTTTCAAAGGGCCGCTCGATGATGCGCTGAAAAAGACCCTTCAGCAACAAGAAGTGGTCGGGTTCCATCACCCCCAACTCACTTGATCCTCCTCCATTGATCCTCAGCCAACCCACCTGATTGATACGCCATCAATAACTGGCATATATGATTTTTCTCTCCGCTATCAGTTTCGTCGAACTGATGAGCTCCTCTCGTTGTCCTCCTGGCAACGCCATCAAAAGCATTGTTGATGCCCAACGTTCGAGCCTTGATCACTTTGTCCACCTTCGGCTCGTGATTTATCCTTTCCAATGGTTGTACAAGTACCAATCACTAGCCTCGGACATCAATTGTCTCCACCAATCCCCACTGATAACACTGATATTGGAGAGGTCAGCCATCATTGGCTCGATCAATGCAAACCAATCGTTGAGATCTATGGGACCTGTTGTAGCGCTCCACTCTGCTAGGGCGGGGGAACTGGGGTGTTCCTCTCACAGCCTCAGCCCCAGCGTCGCCACTGCTTCTGCATGGCCTGCATTCCTTCTATCAACTTGAGCATCTCTTTTCATCCTTCTTTGGTGCTTCTTCCATTCATGTTCTTATCACCGAGTCCCTCTCTTTCTGGAACTCTATCTCTTCCTCCTTCTTGCCAGGCAGTCCTCTCTCTTCCTGGGCTTGTTCTCTTCCGCTTTCGGGGGTTGCAAAGAGAACCTAATCGTCGTCCTCAAGTGTCTTCAACCTCTGTTTGAGTTGATGATGTTCACTCATCATTATGTCATATAACTTCCATTGTCTTGAATCAAATTCAAGTTCTCATAATCCTCTCTTTCTCTCCTCTGGCTCTCCTGCTCTCTCATCCTATCCTCTATCTTCTTGCTCTCAGTCTCAACACCCCTCCTTACCTCTTCTTCCTTCTCTAGGAACAACGGTCTAGCCACCGGTGGTGTGAATCCAAGTCCCTTGTGATTGTCATACATCCATGCTGTTTGACTCTGAAGTTGTTGAAACCGAAACAATTGCTGATCATCAAACAACGGCATTCTTCCTTCTCCCGGCTCCGCTGACCATCCGGTTGAGCTTCCGATCCTCCTGCCCCCCAGTCCATCCCGGTCGGTCCATACACTGGAGTTCCAGCCAACCTTAGTGTGTCCAGCTTGTTCCTTGGCTTCGCGGTGACCTGATTCCTTCAAGTCTTTCTGATTCCTTGGCACTGGTGGCAATGGAGAACTGTTAGGGTTTTACAGGGTGAACGGCTGAAACTTCCTCACCATCTTCTCTTTTGGGTAAAGATCGTATACTCCAGCTACTCTCCCTTCAACTGGTTCATCCTCCAAGGCTTTAATCCTCCCCTTCTTCCAACCTCCTTCTGCAATCTTCCATCTGTTTTGTGCTTCTTCCATCTGTAACCTTCCTTGTTTCAACTCCGCAGACGTTGCTTCGCCTTTTTTGAGATCCATTAGAAGGTAGGCTCATAACCTGGTCTTAGATCCAGGTCTCCGCCTTCTTAGGCTTGATCAAAAGAAAAGGGCAGCGAAACTACTGCAGTTGGAAAATCAAATTGGGAATTCAACATGAAGGATCCTTTTGGGGAATCATTATTCTTCAATGTGAGATAGTTGAAGCATGTTGACGCTGATTTGCAGGATGCAAATAGATGTGAACAATTGCCCTGGATTTCACTGATGACTCCAGAATTTCCATTTCATCAACGAAAGTCGGTGCAGAACTTCTCCTCTAGTTGCTTCTGTGCATTGGTTTGACTCCAAACGTATAAGTTGGTTGCAGGGTCCATGTTGCAATGTTGCAAAATGAATGGACGGACTAAGGGGACTTGTTGAAAATCAGGCTTGTTTTCACAGAGACGGCACGCTGTTTCTGGATGTTTGTTGTGCCAGGTGCCATTGCCAGGATCATGCCAATCAATTCCATCTTCGTCCAGGCCGGAAGCAGTTTGGATCTGTTGAGTCTTTGGTTCACTCTCGAAAGAATGTTGAATGTGAGATGGCACTGGGAAACCGACATCTAGTCATCTAGTCGCCATCACGGTAAGACGGCCTGCAACTAACATTGTAGGATTTGATTCAGGGCAACTGGACTATGGGGGCTTGGAAGTGATGAGTCACTGCAGAAGATTTGTGCCAAGTCCGGATGTTAGCAACTGAAAAATCTGAAAATAGCCCAACTGCCAACTACAAGACCCAACACATCTTCGTTCTTTGTTGGATGACGGCCCTCGCAAACAATAATTGTCACTTGGTTTCTCGAAAACGTGCCACATAGTGAGAATCAGCTGCATCTTGAATGGACGGAACATGTGTCAAAGCATATGATATGTTGAATATCGTCGAAACATGAAGTTGCACGGACGGGATGTTGAGGTTTTCGTAATGTATGTGCTGAATTTCGGTGTCCACCCAGAGCATCGTCTGTTTGGAGAAGGCTCGGTTCAGATTTTTTGCACACAGGGTCTCGTTGTGTTGCAGATATGTTGCAAAGGCCAAGGTTAGTATGGATGAGCTGAATTTTCGTCAAGCTGTGTTTAAGAAGTATACAATGATATATGAATATATACTGTAAAGATATTTTTGGAACATAGAAAGGACTCGACATGTCAAAATGACAGTTCACAGCTTGGCCGAACTTTGGCACTGCCATGGTGAAGTCTTTGAGAGCTGTTGGCTGAACTCTCTGTTTGTGTGTGGAGGTTTGGTCTGAACCAATTTGACCATATTTGACCATCGTTACTGTGTGTTCCTCTTGTATTGCTTCCTAGATTTTGAGCTCTGCAAACAAGACCCAATGGTTTCGTTGATTTCATTACATACATGATTTCATATCATGTCGCATTTTTCACACCAAAAAAATGCAGAGATTGTATGACATGGGCCATGGAAGCGGGGTGAATTTTGTGCGGAATTGAGTCGATGCATTGGAGGTCACAATT
>OMLO01005384.1_pt1 | contig 10747 bp, 10 predicted proteins | sample 1674811 | NCBI WGS metagenome assembly OMLO01 (sample SAMN06265003, study PRJEB25207) | coral metagenome | isolation source: Coral host | place: Mexico:La Bocana,Puerto Morelos, Mexico | collected 2008-11-13
TTTTTTCTTCTTGTCTTCTTGTTTGTCTTCTGTTTGTTCTTCTTCTTGTTGTTCTTCTTGTTGTTCTTCCGGTTGTTCTTCTTGTTGTTCTTGTTTTTTTTCTTCGTGTCTTTTTGTCTTTCTTCTGCTTGTTCTTCTTCTTGTTCTTCTTCTTGTTGTTGCTCGTGGTGGTGGTGCTCTTGTTCTTGTTCTTGTTCTTGTTCTTGTTCGTGTTCGTGTTCTTGTTCTTCTTGTTGTTGTTGTTGTTGTTGTTGTTGTTGTTGTTGCTGTTGCTGGTCCCCGTCAAATATTTTTGGGTCAACAATTCTGTTCAAGGAAATTTTTGTGCGGTTGAAAAGAATATATACGCACACGCACACACACACACAGGTATTTAGCATTTTTTGCTGCAGCAAAAGATGAAAATGGTCGAATCACCGCCATTGATTTTTTTTTAGCGAATGCGTACACAACATTTTTTCGCGATGTGTTTTTGCCGAGGGGCTTGAAATGTATCGATGGTACCGATGTTTTCTTCATTTTTTATTATTTCCAGCTCCAAAAACAAACCAACCAAACACATTGGTGTTTGCACTGTCCTGACAAGGCAAAACATTGAAAAACACGATGTTTTGACACAAATTTTCAAATTTTTGCAGTTCGCGTTTACAAGAAAACATTTTTTGTTCCTTTTTTGCCACCGCTCATCCGGACGTGAAACTGCAAAACTGCACCTAAAATAGGCATTTTCTTTGTCACAATTTTTTGTCGGAACGGTCTCACTTAAAAAACTGGGGGAGGCTGTTTGGGTCCAGAAATGTAGTGAGTTACTATGCTTTTAGAACATGCATTTTACTTGCAACAAAGAGGTCCCTTCCCTCCCCAGCTAAAGTTGACCTGTTACTAATGCATCCAGAAAGCCACTCCATTTGCGTATACCAATGCGGGCGGATGTTTCGAGGCATCCCACATAGTCTTGCTTTGTTTATATCTACAGAACATGTTTGGAATTTAAGCGTTGTTAGAGTTCTGTTAGTTTCAAGAAATCTAAAGTCACCCTTTTGTTGGCATGTGATGCACTGCAAATATAAAAGGTTCAAAAACTGGGAAAATGTCGTTTTGTTTTACGATAAACTTAGAGAGTGTTGATCGGTTTTTTCCGTTTGTTTTGTCAGGTAAAAAGGTGACATGTTTCATCCACTTTTTCAGCTGCTGTGAGCTCAGATTTGCTTGGAACTTGAAGAAAACATTTTCAACGCAACACAAGCGACCCAATATTTTTCCCAAACACAGGGCCACAGACTCATCAAACCGATTTATTTGAGACAATTTCAGCAATTTCAACATTTGCGAAAACAAATTCTATGGCACACTGAGACATTCGTTCCCTTTGGAAATTGAGACCTTTGATCACTAATTTGTTTGCTGCTTGGATAAGACAAAGGTTGGGGGGTGAACGAAGTCAGAACATGAAAGAATTGTTGACTGCAATGATTCAAAGCTTTCAATTGAACTCCCTTTTGAAGAGTTTAGCTCCGTGAGAAATTCGCTCCAATTCCAAAGCACAAATGGAAATGTTCAGATCCACTGTTCGACTGACTGCAGCTGAAACGAATTTAAGATGTGGGTTGTCAATTTTGGTTGTGCAATACACTGAAAAGTTCTTGTTTTGTCTCCTGTTTCTTTGAACTCCTCATTGCACTGCACTGGCCATTTTCGCCATTTCTTCTTTGCTTCGTGAATGTTTGAACATTTTGCGCATGCAGTTCATTTTCCCGAAGAAACGCCCTGTATTTACATCTGATGTGCACGGTCCAGGTTTTGTTTACACAGTTGAAACCCAGGGGAGTGAAAAACACACCACGAGAACGTAACATCTCCCTTGATGAAATTGTGGGTGCTTTGGACCAAACTCCAGTCTAGGTCCAGGCTTAACCAATGTATGATTCATCTTGATTTCTACATTGAACATCAAAAGCGTTCTGGAGTTGTGTTGCTCACCGGTATCTGCAGCTGGACTGAATATTTTGGATTTCTGATTTTAGAATTTGGGATCTTGAAAAAATTGTCTAAGTTTTTACTAGAGGTGATCTTTGGAAGTGATGCTATCCCAGCAATTAGTTACAGATATGCCATGGGGTTCCCCAAAAAACTCTTTGCGCATCATCCTGCCGTGCATCGCTGAGATCACGACTTGGTTCAACCCCACCAGTGCTTTAATGGTCTGGCCCTCGGTGTTGCAAGAAACGAAAATATTACTGTCGTGGGCGCTTTTGATGGATGACACATGTATGTCCACTGTATGCATATGATCACGCACACACACAGACACCGGAAACATGTACTCCAATGAAACATGATTTCACAAAGATTCACCAACAAAGTGGCAACCACATTGGTGCCGCCGAGGTACTTTAATTTCCAAGTTGTTCTTCTCCAAATGTTGAACTTGCACAGGAAGCAGGCATACCAATTCTTTGCAATAGCATCATGTTCCTCTGAACTGTTGCTGGAAGGGTAATTTTGTTTACATCCAACATTTGGACTGGTGACGATGTGGACTTTCAGGACAAAACACCCACGCTGTTGAATGGCAGGATTTGGACGCCGTTTCGGATTCTTTTGGTGCAGTGAAGGTGCGAGTAGGATAGAAAGATGACGTACATGATGAAGGGGTCAGGGACCAAGAACACTAAGTAGCAAAAATATCAAGGAGTGATGATGACAAGCTTCGTATCGTGTTCTCATCTGCAAGGGAAATACTATCAACGACAATGTTGACTGTGAGGATCCCAAACGAGCTGCGATCCCTGTTGTGGCCGACTTAGATCCTTTGGTGGAGCTAGCATGATAGTCGAGTCAACATACCTTGATTGGATAGTCGGATAGAACTGGAGGCGTACGGCGTGATGCAAAATCCTTGTAAGTTCTGTTCTATCAAGAGGTCACTGAATCCCTGTCAATATCAATTCCATTGATTGGGTGTTTCAAGGAGTACGTTAGACTTTTATGCCCAATGATCCAAGGCGAGGATTCATGGAGCGCGGATGGGAAGCTCTGGAGGCATCAGGGATCACACAAACTCGTGCACGTGAACTTCCAGGGTATGATGTGTATTTGATTTCGGTGTCGGGAAAGCGTATGGGTGCCATAGCCCAAACTCTACAACTCAACTATCCAAGCCTTTTTTGAAAAGTTGCAGTGTATTCAACCCTTGTATCCCATAGGATCCATGGGACTGATTTATTTGCCTACATGAATGGTGGATTTTTATGGTAAATGTAGGTAGATGTAGGTAAATATACCATACATGGATCCTATGGGTATATACCAGCTAGTACGACGGGTATTTTCATTTTCGAGGATGTCTCTGTATAGTACCGTGGAGCCAAGGTGCAAGTGTGTCAAGTTCCAGACAATGTGGTGTACTGTACAAGACTCAGGATGTTTGACATGCCGTGAAAGAGTGGGCAGCTGCGGCACATAAGCAACACTCTCCGAGTCCCTGATCCACTGCGATCTGATCAGGAACCACTGAGCTCCGCTTCCAGTGGCAGGTGTGGATGGATGCTTGATATCAAGAGTCTGTGATTACATGTATCTATGACACAGAGGAGATTTTCTTGTCCATTCCAAATCATATAGATAATTGCTTCATACGAAACCAACTTCTGAATTGTTCTTTTTTTATTAGTTTTTCCGCAAAATGGCTTTCATTTGATGGGCTAAGATCACTCCATGGTTCATTTTTTTCACGTTTCAGGAAGTAGCAGCACCTGTGCCCGGGAGAGCTTTCCAAGTTGGATGTGGCTTTCTCAGTTAGATTCAGATCCTTTTTTTGGGTCACATGGTAGGTCTGGTTAGGATGGAGATGCTCGAAGGTTGAAGCCTTTGGTGCACCAAGAGACTTAGATGTCAGGAACTGCATGTTGCGGAATTTGTAAGACGTAAAAGTCTCAGCGGCAAAGCCATTCTGGATCCCAGCTGGAAGAAGTTTGTTGACTTTGTTGCATTTTTTGCCAATGCTCGCCCTGTGTTCGTTGCTCTCTCTCGCCTTGGCTCGCCGTCACTCGCCAGTGCCAGAGGCCTTGAGCTTGGACACCGAGGTGGCATCAGCCACGGCCCATCCCGTGGCAGTTGAAGGTGGTCAAGATGGTGAAGGTGGTCTGTGGGGGAGCTTGTTGGAGGACCGTGCACATCGACGCTTGTGGAAGGCCTTGAAGCTGCCCAAAAGAGGTCCCGGAGCAGCGCAGTTTTGGTGAGCCTGGGAAGGACCTAAGCCTTCGCATCAATGGCCGTGTGGTGGAGAAAGGGAAGCGACCCGGACTTGTGAATTCCAATCGGCTGTTGTTGGTGGCTCAATGGGAAGTTCTGAAATCGGAGCACTTCGAAATGTTTGTGAACTTGACAGGACTGACCGAAGAGGGATGATGTGAACTTGGGTGAGAGTCTTCATTAGAACAGTGGAGGGCACAGTAGACATGTGCAACTCTATAGCAAAACTATTTCTATTTGATGTTCAGGACTTTTAACCTCTTCCCTTTAAGAAAGTGACAAACCTTTAAGAAAACTTTGCAGCCGGCTTTCCATCCCACTTTGCAGGAGAGGACGGCACTTCATTCCTTCCAACGGAGACAATTCCTCCCTGCAATGGCACGGAAAACACAACGGATTGTGTTTTGGGTGGCATGGCATATGCCTACTCAGCACTCCCGAACCACACTTCCTTGAAACTGCACTTCCACTTGAAGGTGCCGGGCCAGCAACCCGCCAGCTACTCTGAAGACTGCGACATTCAAACTGCCGACGCAAGCTCTGGAGATACTCAGGCGAAAATTCTCTTCCTGAACACGATGAACCACTCACAATACAACGGGAAGTGGATGAACAATCCATTCAAGTTTGTTCATGCAAAACAAGAGGAGAAGTTTGTGTCTCAAGAGCTCACAATCTTTGATTTGGAGGCTTCTGACCTGACTCCAAAACTCGAAACCAATGGTTTCGAGCTGGATAGCTCTGGTAAATTGCAGGAACCCATCGCTGAGTTGTTGAAGGATGCAGAAGGTGATGAGATCTATACCGCGCGGTTCATCACTCAGGTGTCGGATTCTGGGCGATTTTGGAATCTGAATCATGGCCCTCGGGCCCTTGAAAAAGTCATGTGGTAACTACGTAGCTAGTCTCGCACAGAATTTTTCATGTGCAGATGAGTACCGCACTGAGGACTGCATTATTGAGAACCAGTCTGACTTGACGAACCTTTCTGCTAAGTTTGATGGAAGTGTCTTCACGGGGGGTTATTGCGAAAAAGCGAATGGTGGTAGTTTTCCACTTGAGCTCGATGGCATGAAGATTGCTCAGGTTTGTGAAGTGAATCCGGACAATAAGTTTCTGGGTTTCAAGTTTTTTTCAAAGCTGTTGATTTTTTGGGGGGATTTCAAATTTCCTGTCAGGTCTAGAGTGACGCCAAGATTAAACTTGTTGAAAAACCTTTAACCCCCGAGGTCTGATCTGAATTGCACAGTGTCGGAGAACTTGACTGGATTTGTAGCTCCCGTGAAGTTGCATGTGAAACGGGAGATGGAACGGAATACAACACATGCTGAAGCGGTGTTCCAGGGTACAGCATTGTCGCTGCTGGCTGAAGACCAAAGGGCACCAATTTTTGAAATGCTCAAGAAGCATTTTGAACCCACACCTGGCCTTGAGAAACTGTTGGAAGTGATGCAAGTTTCCATGAAACGGGGAGAGAAGTTGGTGCAGACTGTCGAGGACTGCAGGTTGAAACCAAAGGGTTGCTGGTGTTAATCATGCGTTTGTGACGTGTAGTTCACCGCAAGTTGACCCCTTTGCAAAAAAAACCCGAGGATGCCAGCGAGACTTGGTGGAAGGAAAGGAGCGGTGTCAATGTCACGGCGGCGTGTTTCTCCATGGGCTATCGACATACTCGTGCCGGAATGAAAGGTTTGCCCATTGCTCATGTGGATGCGACCAGCGTCAAGGAATGGTTCAAGGAAGGTGGCGCCTTTCCAGCTTCCTCTTGGAAGCGCTTTGAAGAAAAGTTGGGCATGAACGTTTCAGAAGCATTGAAACACACGGTGCCTGTGCCCGGATAGGTTCCCTCCCCTTTTTAGGACTGTTCACTGTCACCCGTGTTTACGTTGAAGAACATGGGTTCCCAGGTTGGTGTATGCAAAGGCCAACTTTTTTCATCTTCGGGTAAGGTACTCACCTTCAATGAATGGGTGAATGCCGGCAAAGATCCCATTGTGGAGCTTCCTTTGACGATGTTGGACACTACAACTGTGGAGGATGATTGGCTTGGGATTTGTTGTTTTTGTGCTGGCTGAGTGTTAAAAGATTCAAATTTGCGGTGTTTTGCGGGTTCAAATTCTCCTCAACGAAAGCAATAGCAGCAAGCAACAGCCCAGAATCTGCAATACAAACCAGATGAGGTACACAAGCGAACGCCAGAATCATTTGAGAGATATTGAGGCAGGATCATAAACGATGAGAACAAGAAACATAAATACTTTAAATAACCAAAGAACCATATTCTTTCAATATTGTTAGACATGTATTACTCGTCTTTTTCATTCTTTTGTGCCTTCCCTCTGTCCTTTTCCAACATTTCTGCAGGATTCGGATCTTGAAACCGCCTGGGTGCAACTGAGTCTTGATTCCATGAGCTTGCGCTGGACACCAAAGCAGCAATGGTATTACAAGGAGTTGAAACGTGGAGAAGGATATCGTTTCATTACCAGTCCACATGAAGGACCTGAAGGTGCCCGTAGGGAAAGGGATGGCTGGCTTAAACACAACACAATGAGAAACGGGGTTTTCAAATTGGATGCCTATAGATCTTGCCGAAGTGCCAGGTAACCTTTCCGGAATTTATATACATCCTGCTTGTATGGTCATTGTCCTGTGCCGGGCCAACCAGGTGTCAAATATGTTGGAACGCCCCACTCAGCCTTCCGCTTCGTTCGGAAACTTGTTGGTGCAGTGATCTTCAGTATTTTTGAGTTTTGATCTGAGCAGCTTTTCAGGGAAGCATCTCCAATTTCGCAAGAAACATGTGAAAATCAAAAGAATGGGACTTCTCATTTCCCTCCACAGTTTTTGCGACTTCAACTTCAATTTCCCTCCATCTTTTGTTGATTCTATTGAATTCTATTGCCTATCTATATAAGTTCTCAGGAAAGATGGACTTCAAGGTGGCCGGCCTCGGGAAAGTTATGAATTCCGCTGCCTTCTGGTGGATCCCACATGGACCCACGACCCTAAGGAGGTGGGGGCGAAAACAACATCCGGATCCGAATCCTTCGATTCGCAAGATGAAAAACCCATGGTTTTGCTAAACTGGGCCGGGAGATCCCAATGGCTCATTTCCCCAAAATCCTAAGTTGGCTTTAACAGTGAATGTACTGCACTGTTACATGTACCGCAAGTGGAAGTTTTCTTTCTTTTTTTTTGAGATCTACAATGGTGCTATCTTCAAATAGTCTAAGAATGTTGAAGGAATCTATGATTGTGAAACATAATATCTGATGCAAATATGATGATCTTGATGGACATATGACATATATAGTGTTGAGACTCAAATATGTTTTAAGAGGACCTTAGTAGTTTGGAAGCACCCATTGATCCTGCAGGCACATGAAGTTCCTACGGAACCAACTGATGACATTGCGGTGAAAGAAGCAGCGGGTGAAATCATTACTGCCATCATGTCGAAGCCAGGCGATCACTGAATAGATGTGGAAAATGGTTCCCTTCAAGACAATGAGTTTCATTTTAAATAACATCGATATCTATATACTTTATTTTTATGATTGTTGGAAGGTAGAACAGCAGAGGTTTCAAAATTTTTCCTGTCATAGTTCTGGATAATTTCTTGGTTGTCTGCCTTTTGGGGGACCCAGAAGGTTTCCAAGTTGAAGCCCTTTTTCTGATGCCTTGAAACTGCGAACAAAACACAGACTGACATACACATCCGCAAACACCACAACCATGCATATGGTAATGTTGGTGCAGGAGCTTTGCCACGTGAGTTTCATTTGGGAGCCACTTTCATCTTGTGATTTTGTCAAAAACTGGTCAGGCGACATCATGAACAGCATGGTGGATGATGAGGACTTTCAAGAAACCTGATTTTGCTGTTCATTGTGGCAAGTCAAAAGACATGCCAAAAGTCACAAAAGTCACAAAAGTCACTGACGGTGAGAGAAAAAAGTGGAGTTCGCAGTCTCCTGCGTTGACTCACCAGAGGGTTAGGCGTGTCCCAAGTTGGTCAAATTCGAGTGACGACATTCTGATGTCACTCCAAATCAGGATTTTTGCGAATTATATAGGAAATATATGACATTGACATGGGGCTCTCATTCAGGTAAATCCAAGTTGATGACGTGAATCTTGGACCTCAAACTGTGCACTTTTTCCCAGGCCTACCAAGGTTCGGACGACAACCTTTACGCGTTGGTGGGGGAACCCCAAATTCAGTAATTCGTGGTTTGGAGCTGCCAGGATTTTTGGATGTTCTTTTTGGGGTTGGGAATATTGCTTGAAGTGGGGGTCATTTTTGGAACACGGGTTCTTCAAGCAAGGAAAAGCACTTTTCATATTTCATGGGTATTGACTTCCGATCAAACAAATTCCCAATCTAGGGGGAATCAAACAATGCCAATGTTATTGTAATTTTGAGGGATTTCCCCTTAATATGTGCATTATTTGGTGGCGTATAATGACCCGTGTAAACAAGTTTTTGGCGGGTTATAAAATGATGTTGCTGGTTCTGGATGCACGGTGGCTTGGCGAATTGTAGCGGATGAAAGCCAATAGCCTGTTTAATCATAAGGGTTCCTGTACTATAACCCATACCATCCATGGGAATGGTATATGGATGTTTCCAAAAATAGGGGTACCCCAAAATGGATGGTTTTTAATGGAAAACCCTATTAATTAAGATGGATGATTTGGGGGTACCACTATTTTCGGAAACACCCATATCTACCTACATTTGCTTGATTTTATGGTTTTCACGTACTTTAGGTAAATGTACCAATCCCATGGATGGTATGGGTAATATGCCAAATATTGATTCAGGGCTGTGCTCATCGTGATGAGCAAATGAGCAAAATTGATTTTTGCATTTTCCCTACGAAAAATCACGAGCAAAGGGTCTTGCAAGAAGGATCGGTTTTTGGGTGGTGGTTTGCACCAACCAGATCACCTAAGGATGTGTGTGTTTGGTGGAAAAGTTTTCAGCCTTTCCAACTCAATTGAGCACTGAAAAAAAAGGGCCCAAACGGTTGTTTAGGGGATTATATAGGGGATGAAATCCTACCCAGTTCAATGGGGATTATTTCATAGACCATTATAAGGATCCCGTCATTAAACCACCAGGATAACCCATGGAAAGTAAGGGACCCCGTTTTTTTTTTTTCGTGGCTCAATTTGCACACTTCGGAGTTTCACACTTCACGATTTGGCCGTGTTTGACAAGAAGGATGACAGGAAAGATCCATGAACTACCCCTGAACCCAAATGGGGATTTCGGCTGTTTTTGGTTGGAAGCTTTGCCCGGATGTTTTGGGGGGGGTTCCAGGTATATACCTGTGATATATGGGTGTTTCCTTAAATGGTGGTACCCCATTTCACACCCCAAAATGATCATTTTTAGTAGGAAAACCAATGGTTGTTGGGTACCACCATTTCAGGAAACTCCTCATATGTTGTGATCATCATCCACACATGACCTGGTGACTCCCCTAGCTTTCCTTTGTTTGGTTTGTGAGATTTTTGAGGCCAAAATAGCAGGCATGGCATTTTTTTGGGCCCAGTGGGCCTTGCAAGTCTGGGTGGGTATCTATGTTCAATGGGAATCCTAAGGTTACCACCTGGTACCACAAAAAAGATAGGCACCACCCCTATAAAGCGCGGCCTTATGAAGGGTTCCTGGTTGGCGACCCAAAATCCCTTTTCGAAGGCCTTGTAAGAAACCGCAAGAAATTGGGGGGGAAATTGCGCCTGAAAAAGTTTCCAGAATTTATTGAGGGGTAGTTGGGGCGGTTACCTTTGCTGTATCCAGGAGGATGATGTGGACTACGTCTTCTTTGTGCTGCATCCTCAGAGTTGTAGAATGCTCCAATGAAAAGATGGTTTCTTCAATGCGCAAGATGGTTTTTAAGATCACAAATTGTAATCCTCAAAAAATGGAGCCAACAGGAATGAGTTCTTTTTTGTTGCATTGGATGTGGTGCCCGATTTTTGATGCTTTGGGGTGAAGTAGTATGACCAAATTCCAGCAGATGATCATTGATCCAAAGTGAGCAGTGATCAATTTCGTTGGTTATTTGCTGTTAAATATAGGGAATTCAATTATACAGAGGTATATAGGGTTTGTTTCATAAGCCATTCTAGTATAATGGAAAGTGAAATTACCTACGTTTAGTGAATTTCATGGTAGATGTAGGTGAATACACCATACATGGATCCATTGTGATAAAGGGGATTACCCAAAAACATTATAAGGATCCCTATTAACCAACTATTATAATGCTTCATGTCACGGTCATGGGTCTTGATCACTGCTATTTGACAGGTTGGACCGCCTGGGAGAGAAGGCAACGATTTTCAGCGGGAAAAAAAATCACTGGCAGGGGAGAAGAGTGGTGGGCTGATCCCAAAAAATTCTTTTGGGGTTGCCCCTTTTCGTTGGTGTGTGTTTTTCCTCGTATGACTCCTTCCAAGATTGGGGAGTTTTTTT